>Ga0163151_10004408_pt1 | contig 18915 bp, 14 predicted proteins | sample OliLakLV19MP5IB2_FD_145596 | JGI IMG/M metagenome (GOLD analysis project Ga0163151, IMG submission 145596) | Freshwater microbial mat bacterial communities from Lake Vanda, McMurdo Dry Valleys, Antarctica - Oligotrophic Lake LV.19.MP5.IB-2 | ecosystem: Environmental > Aquatic > Freshwater >... | reverse complement strand
GTCGTTCGTGTTTGCGCCGGCCGCCGCTGCTCGACGAACCCGACCTCGTGATCGCCTATGCCGAGTCGTCGGTGCCGGGCGGCGACGTCACGGCAAACCGCGAGCTCGTGCAGTGGGTCGCCGCGCGCGTCGAGTCCGGCGAGACGTTCGAGTGCGTGATCCGTCCCGCGGCGGCGGGGCCCTCGCCGTACCACCTAGCGCACATGGGGATCGCGCCCGAGGCGCTGGTCGGCGGCGTGTCGCTCGCAGAGGCGCGCGAGCGGTTCGCACTGTGGGCCGGACCAGCGCCGGTCGCCGCGTGGACGAAGACGTCGCTCGACTGGGGCCGCTGCGTGATGGCGCCCGGCACGCCCGAGTGCGTGTTGAAGACCGCCTACAGCAACCTGCGCAACCAAGGTGCCGGTGTCATCGAGGAGGTGATGCGGCGCGAAGGGCTGCAGTGGGTGCCAAACGATTGCCGCGGCCGCGCGCGCGAACGGCTGGGCAACGGCCTCGCGGTGGCGCGCTGGCTGCGGTCGATGCGCGGGGCCCGGCTCGCCGCCGAAGCGGCCGCGGGCACACCATCATGCAGCTCGTGATCCTCGGTTCGGGCACGGCGATCCCGGTCGCGGACCGGTTCCCCGCGGGTTACCTCGTCACGAGCGAACGCACGACCGTGATGGTCGACTGCGGCCCGGGCAGCCTGCGGCGCCTCGCGCAGGCCGGCAAGGGCCTGCCCGACCTCGACGCCGTGCTGCTGACGCACTACCACACCGACCACTGCGCCGACCTCGCGGCCTTGCTGTTCGCGCTGCGTTCACCGCACTACGCGGGACGCAGGCCGATGCGCGTGTTCGGCGCGCCGGGGCTGCAACGGCTCGTGCAGAAACTGACCGAGGCGTGGCCGTGGCTGAGCCCGCGCGGCTACCAGCTCGAACTCGTCGAACTCACGCCAGGGCGATTCTCGCTGCAGGACCTCGAGGTGACCGCGGTGCCGATCCGCCACACGGCGCAGAGTCTCGGTTATCGCATCGCGAGCGCGAGCGGCAGCGTGGCGCTGTCGGGCGACGCCGACGAATGCGACGAACTGGTCGAACTCGCGCGCGGCACCGACGTGTTCGTCTGCGACGCGGCGACGCCGGACGGGCAGAAGCTCGAAGGCCACCTGACGCCTGGGCTCGCCGCCGAGCACGCCGAGCGCGCCGGAACGAAGACGCTCGTGCTCACCCACTTCTATCCCGAATGCGCGGGCCACGACGTCGCGGCGATGGCAGCGCAGCGTTTCGCTGGCCGCGTCGTCGTCGCCGAAGACCTCATGCAGATCCCGATCCGCCCATGACACGGCAGCCCTCCGACTTCCCCGCGCGCAGTGACGACCGGCCCTTCATGCCGCCCGCGCCGAGTGGCGATGAGACCGCGGCAAGTAGCACCACTACCATGACCGCCACCTCGCTCGCCGCCTGTTATGCCCTCCACTGCCAGGCCGTGAACATCCTCGCCATCGACGTCGGCGGATCGGGACTCAAGGCGACGGTGCTCGACGCCGGCGGCCAGATGCTGTGCGAGCGCGTGCGCATCGACACGCCGGTCGGCTCGCCGCCCGACGCGATCACGGCATTGCTCGCGCAGCTGGTGAGCGGCCTGCCCGCCTACGAACGGATCGCGGTCGGTTTTCCGGGCATGGTCCGCGACGGTGTGGTGTTGACGGCGCCCAACCTCGGCCACGACGGCTGGCACGGCTACCGGCTCGCCGATGCGCTGCAGGAGGCACTCGGCAAGCCGGTCCGGATCGCCAACGACGCCGACGTGCAGGGCCTCGCGGTGATCCAGCGGCGCGGCGTCGAGATGGTGATCACGCTCGGCACCGGCTTTGGCACCGGGCTCTACGAGCACGGCCGTCTGTGCCCGCACCTCGAGCTGTCGCAGATGCCGTTCCGCAAGGGCGAGACGTACGACGAACAGCTCGGCGAAGCGGCGCGCAAGGCCGTTGGCACGCAGAAGTGGCAGCGCCGCGTGATGAAGGCGATCGCAAACCTGCGCACGCTGACGCACTTCGACCACCTCTACGTCGGCGGCGGCAACTCGGCGCGGCTCGATTGCAAGCTGCCGGCCGACGTGACGATCGTCGACAACAAGGCGGGGCTGTGCGGCGCCGCGTTCCTGTGGCACGACGCGAAGTGACCGACCGCCAGGTCAGGTGATCCGGCCGCGCGCCACCTGCCACAGCAGACGCAGGTGACCGCCGATCGTGCGCAGCACCTTCATCTTCGACGTGCCGAAACGGCGCACGCCGAGCACGCAGGGATGTTCGCGGACGACGCCACCGCGGCGCAGCACGCGCACGACCAGCTCGGCCGTGCCGAGGAAGCCCGGATTGGCGAGCGGCAGGTCGGCGACGGCCGCGCGGCGGTAGAGGCGGAAGCACGACGTCCAGGTACAGAGTTCGCTGCGCAGCAGCAGCCGGTAGCAGCGCGACAGGCTGCGCGACAACAACAGCCGCCAGCCGGGCACGCCGCGCACCGAGCCCGCCGGGTGGTACGGCGAGGCGGTGACCAGATCGGCGCCGTCGAGCAGCGGCAGCATGCGTTGCAGTTCCAACGGGTCGTAGGACAAGTCGCCATCGATCGAGGCGACGAGTGGCGCGTCGGTCGCGAGCAGGCCGGTCCGGATCGCCGCGGCGATGCCCTGGTTGTCGGCGTGGCGCACGAGCTGGACGGCGGCACGCGTCGCGGCATGGTCCTGCAGCAGCTGCCAGGTCGCGTCGCGGCTGCCATCGTCGACGAACACGAACTCGCAGACCGCGACCGCGGCCAGCTCGTCGCGCAGCAGGTCGAGCCGGGACAACAGCGACGGCAACGCCGCCTCCTCGTCCTTGAGCGGCACGACGATCGCGAGCCTCTGCGGAGCCGCTGCTCGGGCTGCGGCACCGTCGGGCAAGGCACCGTTGGGCAAGGCACTGGCGGGCAAGGCGCGGTCGGGCAGGGCACTGTCGGGGACGGCGCTATCGGGCACGGCGGCGTTGTAGCCCCACCGGGCCGCGGCGCTACATCAGCTTCATCACGACCGTCGGGATCTCATGCACGAGGTCGTTGACGACTGCACCGAGCACCGGCGTCCCGAGCGAGCGCAGGTAGGTGACGTTCCGGCGCACGACGTCGGCGTGGTGGCGGTTGGCTTCGACGACGAGCACCACGGCGTCGAGTGCGCGCACGACGAGGCTCGCTTCGGGCGAGCGGTTGAGGCCGGGCACGTCGACGAGGCACAGGTCGCGCTCGGTCAGCAGTTCCTTGACGATCGTGCGGAACCGTTCGCCGGTGAAGCTCCAGAACGGATCGTTCGACTCGCCGGCCGGCACGAGGTCGACGCCGGCCGCAACCTGCAGGCGCAGCGCGTCGCGCAGCGAAGCCTTGCCGGCCAGTACGTCGGCGAGGCCGGGGCTCGGCGTCGCCTGGAAGATGTTCGCCAGCGCCTGCGTGCGCAGCGACGCTTCGAGCAAGGCGATGCGCTTGCCCTTGCTGCCGAGGAACAACGACAGGTTGGCCGCCAGCGTGTTCGAACCTTCGTCCTCGCCGAGCGCGCAGAAGCCGATCGTGCGGTGCGTCTCGACGACGCCGCGCTGCAGCAGGTTGCCCCACAGGTAACCGAGTTCGGTGGCGATGACCTCGGAGCGTTGGCTCTTCGGATCGTGCTGGGTGATGGCTTCGTGCATGGCTGTCACCACCCCTGGCCGCGCAGGTGCGAGTGGCGCTTGAGGTTGCGGTTGTCGAGGCGCGGCATCAGACCGATCACGGCGACGCCGTCGATGTGTTCGAGGTCGTTGCGCGTGCGCACGATCGTGTCCGGCAGCGCGCGCAGGACGATCACGCCGAGGCCGAGGAACAGGCCGACCAGCATGCCGCCGAGCAGCAGCTTGCCGCGGTTGGGACCTTCCTTCTCGAGCGGGTAGGAGGCTTTTTCAAACGCCTTCAGCGAACTGAAGTTGCCCAGGGCGAGATCGCGCTTGTTCTGCGCCGCGATCCAGGTGATCTGCGCCGCCTCCATCGTGGTCTCGGCGACGAGCACCTCGTTGTGCAGCTTCTCGTATTCGGTATCGAGGTCGAGCAGCGCCTTGAGCTTCGTCGCGTTCGTGCGCTGTATCTCCTCCGCGAATTTCGCCTGGCCCTTCAGCCCCTCGATGTCGAGGGCCAGCTTGCTGCGGTCGTTCCGCGCCGCGATGTAATCGGGGTTGTCTTCGATGACTTCCTCGAGCGGCGCATCCTTGGCCTCGGCCAGAACGCGGTTCATCGACTCCACGATCTGCTTGATCGCGAAATCGAGTTCGGCCAGCTTCGAGCTGCCGGGACTCCGGCTGGCCTCGTCGACCTTGGCGAGTTCCTTCTCGGCCCGAGCCTTCTGCAGGATGTTCAGCGTCTCCGTGGTCTTGTCGACCTTCTTCCGGATCGGTCGTGTCGGCGAGATCGCCTGGTCTCCCTCGAGTTGGCGCGTTCGCCACTCCATCGTGTTCTGTGCACTCGCGAGGTCGTTTTGCAGCTTGGTCACCATCGTCAACGCTGCGGCCTCCTCGGCCTGCAGCCGCGTCTTCTCCGCTTCGAAGTCCGGGACCCTGGCCGTGCGATCGAGGAAATCGCGCTCGGCCCGCCGAGCTGCTTCATACGCGATCGTGGTTTCGTCCTTCCGCTTCTCGGCCTTCTCGTAGGCACTCTTCTGCTCGTACTGCTCGATGTGCCACGGCCCCGCCTCGTCCATGTAGGTCGCGAGGATCTCCTGGGCGAGTTTCTGGTCGTTGGCCGTGCACGTCGCGACGAGCACATCGGTGTAGCGCGGGCGCTCGACGAAGATCGCCCTGCGCAGGTACTTCAGCGCGCCCTCGGGCGTGCGCTCCTCCTCCTTGGTCGCGTTCCAGTCGCGCTGCACCATGAAGAAGAACGCCTTCATCGCCGAATCGCCCGGGTTGCCGGGCTTGAACGGCGCCAGGATCCTCGCCGGCGTCAGCTTGTCGACGACGCGGCGCAGCAGTTCGTCGGTGCTGAGGATGTACGACGCGGCGGTTCCGATCGTCTCCTGGCTCGTCTCGGTCGAACGCTGCGAGTCCAGTTGCGTACGTTCGGCGCCCGACCCGGTGAACATGAACTTGCCCGTGCTCACGTACGTGTTGGCGGTCGTGATCGCGAGGAACGAACCGACCAGGATGCCGAACAGCGTCGTGCCGAACACGAGGTAGCGGGCGCGGAACGCGGCGGCGAGCAGCTTGCGGAACGGCAGGCCACCCGCTTCTTCACCCTGGGGACTTGGATGCATACCTGCCAGCGCTTGCCGGGCCGTGCGCTGCAGTTCGTCGGCGAGATTCTTCGTCATGGATCGATTCGGTTCCCGAACGGCCGGCGGATCCTATCCGAAAGCCGTCCCGGGTCGTGCGCCCGGTCCCCGGAGCTGTTTCGGCACTTGCCGCCGGACGACTGGTGGGCATGGACGCGGGTTTCCACCGCGTGCGCCGGCTAGCATCGGCACGTTGGCCTACCCGAATGGGGCACCGCCACGGCGACGAGCCGCGCCTGCACGGCCAACGCGTGGCACGGTTTCGTGCTGGCAACCCGCGCATCATGGGCCTGCAGCAGGCGTGGGGACACGAGGCGCTGTTCGACTACGTCGATCGCTACATGCAGATCGAGAGCAAGCACACGTGGACGCGCTCGTGGAATCCGTTCGCCGAACGGATGTGGGACCGCTACCGCAGCTCCTACTGATCCTTGCGCAGGGCGCAGGCGGTTTCGATCTCGCGGATCGTCTTCGGCGCTGCGGCCGTGAGCACGATCGGCGCCGGGCGGGCGACGAGCACGTCGTCCTCGATGCGGATGCCGATGCCGCGCAGTTCGGCGGGCACCTTGCGATCGCGCGCGCCGAAGTAGAGGCCCGGCTCGACGGTCAACACGGCGCCGGCCTGCAGCGGTTGCGGATCGTCATCGCCGTCGAGGTAGGCCCCGACGTCGTGCACGTCGCGGCCGAGCCAATGGCTGCTACCGTGCATGTACCACGGCTTGTACTTCTGCTTCTTCACCAGCCGGCTGACGTTGCCGCGCAGCACGCCGAGTTCGACGAGGCCGCGCGTCAGCGAACGAACGCACGCCTTGTGTGGCCGGTCCCACGGCACGCCGGGCCGGCAGGCGCGGATGCCGGCGAGCTGGGCGCGCAGCACGACGCGGTAGACCGCCGCCTGCGCCGCGGTGAAGCGACCCGACACCGGGAACGTGCGCGTGACGTCGGCGGTGACGCCGCCGAACTCGGCGCCGGCATCGACGAGCAGCAGGTCGCCCGCGCGCAGCGTGCGACCGCTGTCGTGGTAGTGCAGGATGCACGCGTTCGGCCCGCTCGCGACGATCGACGGGTAGCCGTTGCGCGGGCTGCCGCCGCGGCGGAACGTCGCTTCGATCGCGGCCTGGACCTCGTACTCGCGCAAGCCGGGCCGCGCTTGCTGCATCGCCGCGCGATGCCCCGCGACGGTGAGGTTCGCAGCGGCACGCAGTGCTGCGAGTTCGGCGCGGTCCTTCACGAGCCGCAGCGCAGCGATCGCGGGCGTCGGATCCTCGATCGTCGGATGCGCCGGCGGCTGGCGCTTCTTCTGCGAACGGGCCAGCGCCGCGAACAGGTCGAGCAGCCGTCGATCGAATGCCGGATCGGCCCCGAGCCGGTGGAACAACCGCGTCTGGCCCGCGAGCAGTTTGCCCAGCCGCTGCCACAACTGGCCGATCGGGAACGCCGCATCGACGCCAAACCGCTGCCTGGCACCAGCGACGCCGTAGCGCCTTCCGTCCCAGATCTCGCGCGTCTTGTCACGCTGGCGCACGAACAACACCGTGCGGTGCTTGTTGCGACCGGTCCGCCACGCCACGAGCACGGCCTCGGGTTCGGGAAACCCGGTCAGGAAGTGGAAGTCGCTGCCGGGGCGATACTCGTGGAGCACGTCGCCGTTGCGCACCGTCTCGAGAGCCGTCGGCAGCAGCAGCAGCCCGTCGCCGAGCCGCTCGAGCAGATGGACCCGGCGCGCCCTATGCAGGGCAGGATCGAGGATGGCGTCGCGGCTCACGGCGCCATCGTGCCGCACCGGCTCCCGGACTTCACGTGCTCGACGACCCGTTCAGCACCGACTGCTGGACACCGGTGCCGCCTTCCCGCTTCGTGACCATCAGGAACTCGACCTGGAACTGGGATCGTGTGCAAACAGTGCTGCAGGGTCTTCCGGTACTTCCCCGCTCATCGACCCCCGGCGTCAGGCGACTTGACGGCGCACGCCGCTCGGCCTCCCTCAGTTGAACGGCACGGCAATGAACACGTCGGGCCCGTCCCACCGCAGCGGCACTTCGACGAAGACCGGCACGAAGCCGACGGCGTCGATCTCGAGCACGACAGTCGCCTCGTCCTCGTGAAGCCCCGGGCCGAGCAGCGCCCCGCCGGCACCATCCTCGAGGAACCCGACTTCCGCCGCCGCGAGCGCGAACTCGTCGAGCAGCACGCGGCCCGCGGCATCGGTCAGGTACCAATCGACGAACGGGCTCGCGCAGGTGCAACCCGACCACTCCTGGTCGGCCTCGACGATGCGCACCGAGACGTTCTCCCAGACGAAGTTGGTGATCGGGTCGTAGACCTCGACGAGGATCGAAACCGGGCGCGGCACTTCGGCGGGCGGGGCGGTGTGGCCGTGACCATGGCTGTGACCGCAGGCAGCGAACACGAGGGGCAGGAGCAATGCGACGTGGAGGGCTTTCATGGTCACGATGGGCAGGCGCCGGGGGCGGCGCGGTTGGCAACGGTCGTGCCGTGGGCGAGCGGCAGCATCTCGGTCCCCTGCAGCGCGTTCGTCCTCTGTGCAGGGCATCACGCAGATCGTGCTGTCGTGCGGTTGGGACAAGGACTGGCGGCGGACGGAGGGCGCGCCCCCAGCGAAGAAAGCCCTTCCCCGTGCCGGCACCGCTGTCCTAACCTGCGACGCCCTCGCACGACGTGCTCATCGCTTGAAGGAACGCACCAAGCCATCGCTGCTCGGCCCGCCGGTCTGGAAGTTCGCCGGCCCAGGAGTCGACGCCGGTTCGCTCGCTTCGCTCGAGCCGCTGTTCCAAGACCTCGCGGAGCGACAGCTGAGGACCGCCGCGGACCTCGAACGCTGGATGCTCGACGAGAGCGAGCTGCTGTCGCGCATCAGCGCCGAACAGGCGCGCCGCTACGTGGCGATGACGCGCCACACCGACGACGAGGCGGCGAAGGCGCGTTACCTCGCGATGGAGCAGCAGGTGATGCCGGGCGTGAAGGTGCTCGCCGACTCGCTCGACAAGAAGTTCCTCGCCTGCCCGGCACTCGGCGCGCTCGATCCGGTGCGCTACCAGGTCGTGATCCGGCGCCGGCGCACGCAGAGCGAGATCTTCCGCGCCGAGAACACCGAACTGCAGCGGCAGGAAGCCGAGCTGCAGACGCGCCAGCAGGCGCTGCTCGGCAGCATCAGCGTCGAGTTCGATGGGAAGAAGCTGACGCTGCAGCAGCTCGGGCCCTACTACGAGAGCCAGGATCGGGCCGTGCGCGAGAGTGCGTTCCGTGCGGCGCTCGCGGCGCGCGAACAGCGCTGGCCCGAACTCGAGGAGATCTACGACCATCTCATAGCACTGCGCACTGCGATCGCGCGCCACGCGGGCTTTCCGACCTTCACGCCGTACCGCTTCCTCGAACTCGGCCGCTACGACTACACGGAGACCGACTGCCGCATGTTCCACGACGCGATCGCGCAGTGCGTCGTGCCTGCCGTACGCGAACTCGACCGCTCGCGGGCCGGGCGGTTGGGCTTGTCGAAGCTGCGGCCGTGGGACCTCGAGGTCGATCCCGACGGCCGTCCGCCGTTGCGGCCGTTCGCGACCGAGCCCGAACTGATCGCGCTCGCGCGGTCGATCTTCACCGCGGTCGACCCGCGCTTCGCTGGCGAGTTCGACGAGCTCGTTCGGCGCGACCTGCTCGACCTGATGAGCCGGCAGGGCAAGGCGCCTGGCGGGTATCAGTATCAGCTCGAAGACGAGCGTGTGCCGTTCATCTTCGCCAACGGCGTCGGCGTGCACCACGACGTGCAGACCTTGCTGCACGAGGGCGGGCACGCGTTCCACTCCTTGCTGTGCCGGCACCACGACCTGCTCGCGTTCCGCGACTATCCGATCGAGATCGCCGAGACCGCGAGCATGTCGATGGAATTGCTCGGCCTCCAACATCTCGGCTCGGTCTATGCCAAGGAGGATGCGGCGCGCGCCTACCGGCAGCATCTCGAAGGCGTGCTGCGGACCTTGACCTGGATCGCGTCGATCGACGCGCTGCAGCACTGGGTGTATGGGCGTCCTGCGCACACGCGCGACGAACGACGAACCGCGTGGCTCGACATCCGCCGGCGCTTTGGCGGCGAGGTGGACTGGACCGGGCTCGAGGAAGCGCAGGCGATGCAGTGGATCGGCCAGACGCACCTGTTCCAGCACGCGTTCTACTACGTCGAGTACGGCATCGCGCAGATCGGCGCGCTGCAGGTGTGGAGCAACTACCGGCGGGATCCGGCGCGCGCGGTCGAGGCGTATCGGCGGGCTCTGGCGATGGGCGGCACGCGACCGCTGCCTGAGTTGTTCGCCGCGGCCGGCGTGAAGTTCGACCTGTCGGCGGCGATGCTGGGGCGGCTCGTCGACGACGTGATGCGGCAGTTGCGGAAGTAGCCTGCCCTCAGCTCAGTACCCGATGAGCCAGTCTAGGCCGTTACTGACGATCAGGTTGCCTGCATTCATTCCAGGGGCGGGCGCCCATCCCTGGAGGTATAGGTGCATACCGATCAAGCTAGTCCAGCTGGGAATCGCCAGACTGAAAGTCCCGGCGCCGGGCCCGACAAGTGCCACGGGCTCAGCAGGGGCATTCGCGGATTGCCATAGGTCGCAACCCGGCCCAGAGTACGACGCAAGCGACGGCGGAAACAGAAAACGGCTCAAGCCAAGCGAAACGAATGCAACCGCCGAGGGAATGTTGCTGAGCGACGCCTGCGCAGTATCGCCGATCCTTGGGGCCGCGCTGGAAACCGGCGAGATTGCGAGTGGCGGGTTGCCGCACCCACTGCCGAATGGGGTCGCAGTTGCAATGGGACCGCCCAATTCCCAGTGATCGCCGACGTGTGCGCTGCCGGCGTATCCACCGAACATCATCGTGCGCCTGCGCGCGTTGTCGTAGGCCATCGCGTGCGCATAGCGAGCCGTTGGGCCGGAAGCGAAGATCAGTGGCAGCCAAGCGCTGCCGTTCCACTCCCAGGTGTCGCCGAAGTTGATGCCGTTACCGATGTAGCCCCCGAACACCACGGTGCGCCCGCGCTGGCTGTCGTAGGCCATCGCGTGGACGTGGCGGGCTGCTGGGCCGGAAGCGAATACCTGTGGCAGCCACGCGCTGCCGTTCCACTCCCAGGTGTCGCCGAAGTTGGCGACATTGTCGCCCTGGCCCCCGAACAGCACGGTTCTCCCGCGCATGCTGTCGTAGGCCATCGCGCTGTAGGCGCGGGCTGCTGGGCCGGTGGTGGCGACCTGTACCCAACTGCTACCGTCCCACTCCCAGGTGTCGCCGAAGCGGCTGTTGTCCCAACCCCCGAACAGCACGGTTTTCCCGCGCACGCTGTCGTAGGCCATCGCGTGGTAGTAACGGGCTGTCGGCCCGGTGGTGGCCACCAGTGCCCAACTGGTGCCGTTCCACTCCCAGGTATCGCGGAGGATACCGCCGAGTCCGTAGCCCCCGAACAGTACGGTTCGCCCGCGCATGCTGTCGTAGACCATCGCGTGGCCGGCCCGGGCTCCTGGCCCGGTGGTGGGCACCTGTACCCAGCTGCTCCCGTTCCACTCCCAGGTGTCGCCGAAGGTGCCGAGGCTGTGGTTGTTGCCCCCGAACAGCACGGTCTTCCCGCGTTGGCTGTCATGGGCAACCGCGTGGTAGGCGCGGGCTGATGGTCCGGTGGTACCTACCTGCGTCCACCCCGGAGCCCCCTGGGCTGCCAAAGGCACGTGGATCAGGGCGGACAGCAACAGCAACGCACTCTTCAAAGGATGGCGCATCGGCATCTTCGCATCTCGAATGACCCGCGCGGGATGGATCGTCCCAACCTGCGGGTCGTGCAGTTGGAACGAGGCCCAGTTCAACTGGTCTGGTGGGCCGAGCAACCGACCGCGACGTGTTGGTCGGCTCTTCAGAGAACGAACTGACCGCGCGAACCGAACACGAAGTAGTTCCCCGATGCTCCCCACGCTATCGAAATCCCCTGGTGAACGGGAAGCCCTCGACTCGCTCCCCAGCCTGAGCATGAGCACGGTAGTTGATGGTGCAGTTTTCACGATTCTCGATGGCCGCTGCAGCGTGTGTTCCCCTGGGGCTCTGCCCCAGACCCCGAGGTTTGCGAGGCATGACTCCGGTGTCCAATTGGAGTTACACCGCAGTCAGCATCTCGGCAGTCGAGCAGACGTCCGTGTTTCCGTTTCCCGTTTCCCTGCCTTCTGTAGGGGTCGGCAATTGGGAAACTCATTCGCCCCGTCGACGCCACCACCAGTACGAGTCACGCTTGGTGCGGGATGGCAATTGAATTGGCGAGCCCCCTTACTCGCTGGGGCGCTGGAAGTTGGATCTGAGAACTGAGGGCAGGCCAGAGAGCTGAGGATGGGAAAGCCATGCGTCATCGTGACCGGAGCACCATCGGTCGCGGGGGACTATCCCAACCATCACAATGCTCGACCAACACGCCAGGGCCAACGACTTAGGATCCAGCTGCCTGCCGTCCCTAAAGAACCGTGACCAAGAAGAGCGTTTCCGCCAGCAGGAAACGTGCTCGGCCTGACCCAGCCGCTACCATCCGCACCTCGGAGGACGCATGGCGGCCAGCGCGGACGAACGGAAGTTCCCTGACGACTCGAAGCCTGTCTGAAGGCGGCGACCGCCCAGCCCGACCAGGCCGAGCGGCGAGAGAAGATCGAGCAGGTAAAAGACGCGCATCCAACTCTCGTGGAGGCCATCGAGGTCTGGCTCTACCAGCACGGCGCCTTGGACGACCTCGAGACCGATCCCGACGAGACCCCCGAGCGGCAGATCGGTCCGTACACCCTGCTCGAGCGAATCGGCAGGGGCGGCTTCGGTGACGTCTACGTCGCCGAACAACAAGAACCCGTGCGCCGACGCGTCGCGCTCAAGCTCATCAAGAATTGGCATGGACTCAGGCGCGATCGTGAAGTGCTTCAACCAGGAGCGCCAGATCCTCGCCGCGCGCAACCACGAGGCGATCGACAAGATCTTCGACGGCGGGGAGACGCTGCTGTGTCCGCGCTGCGGCCGAGAGAAGGCGGCGGCTCTCGGCGATCAACGATCCGGAGTCGATCGCGCGGGTACTGGTGGCGATGGGGTTGCCGGCCGAATCGCAAAGCGACTTCGGTTCGGTCCGATCTCCACACCCGTCTCCAGCCCAGGTAGCGTCGCACCCCGAGAATCTCGCCAGCCTTCTCCGCACGGTCGCACGGTCGCCTGGCCTTCGCCTTCGGCCTCGCGCTGGCTTGCTCTACGGGATGAGGACTGGGGCGAGCACGACCCGGAAGCCCAGGTTGCCGTACCCGTTGCCCGAGTAGTTCATGCTCCGGACCGCGGACCGGCAGGAGATGGAGACGCCGTCCCAGCTGCCGCCCCGGAAGACCCTGAAGGGGCCGCTAGTGACGTACGGATCCGAGACTGCGGAGGCAGGGTAGTTGTTGGGGCCAAATGGGTCCCCACTGTCGAGGCACCACTCCAAGACGTTGCCGTGCATGTCGTGCAGGCCCCACGCATTGGCGGCGTAGTTGCCGACAGCCATCGTCTGCCCGACGCACCCGTAGAAGTTCGCCTCACCGCAGCTCAAGCTGCTGCCCACGTTCCATTCCGTTGTCGTTCCCGCGCGGCAGCAGTACTCCCACTCAGCCTCGGTCGGCAGGCGGTACTGGTAGCCAGTCGGCAGGCGACCAGCAGCAGCTTCCTGCACCGTCCGCACCGTGCAATACGTCATCGCGTCGTGCCACGTCACGGTTTCGACCGGTCGGTTTGCACCCTGGAAGCCCGACGGGTTGCTGCCCATCACCGCCTGGTACTCCACCTGGGTGAGCTCGTACTTGTCCATCCAGAACGGCCGGGTGATGGTCACCGTGTGCACAGGCACGGCCGTCCCACCCACAGTCGCAGATCCCATTTGGAACGACCCTGCCGCAATCGGCACCATGTTCGGCGAGATGGTGCCCGAGACACGCAGCACCAGCTTGTTGTCGGCGAAGGTGAGAGTATTGGAAAAAGTGCCGAGGTCCACGGACTGCAGATCCCACGCATAGCCGATCCAGGATGGATGGTTCGGCACCGTCACGCTGTGGACGACGGACCCCGCCCAACCAAGCAGACCGCTGAACGCCGGCGCGAAGGTGAGCGGATTGACGCGAGCGAATCCGTTCACGGTCATGCCAGGCACCACAATCGGCGTCACTCCTGACGTCGGTGGCGCGGACCACAGGAACACGTAGATGTTGCCGGCGGCCGAGACCGGGTACGTCATCGAGAACGTGCCGGTCTGACCGATGAGCGGAGGGGCAAGCACATGCATGGTGCGGCCGGTCGGACCTACCGCACCCGCGATCGCCGCCGTGAGGTTGACGCGCCGCTTGCTCGTGTCGCCCGTGACCGTGGCGCCAGTGCTCTGGTAGAGGTTAACGAGCCCGCTGAGGGTGCCTGCGAAGTTCGGGCGCGCGTGCAGCAATTGCGCCGTGAGGCCCGCCGCGGCCGGACAGGCTGCCGACGTGCCGCCGAACGCAAACGTGCTGCCGCCGCAGCTCGCGCAGATCACTTCCTCGGACGGGCAGTAGATCGACAAGAACGAAGCGGTGTTGGAGTAGCACGTGCGTTCGTCGACGAGCGGGTTTGGGTCGCTGCAGGAACCCGTGTAGGAGGCAAGATTCGCGTCCCATGTGGCGCCTACCGAGATGCAGTTCGTCGACGCGGCCGGCAAGTCCATCGCGTCGGTCCAGCCCTCGTTGCCGGACGCGGCGAAGCACAGGATCCCGTTGGCTAGTGCCGTGCCGCACGCGGTGTGCACCGGTCCCGACGTGACGGGCGAGACGTAGCGCGCGTCCACGGTGCCGAACGACATGCTGATCACCTTGATCGGCGAACCGCCGCCCGTGCCGTACTTGTTGACGACGCACCAGTTGATCGCGTTGGCGACGATGCTTTCCCAGCTGCTGGAGAATGCAGCGGGGAAAATGACGAGCGTGTAGAGGTGGCAGCCCGGCGCGTAGCGGCGCACGATCGACGCACAGGCCGTGCCGTGGCTGCAGTCGCCCCACGTCTGCGAATGGATGGCGGCGCCGGGCGCACTGTAGTTGTAGCCGCCCTTGACGACCGAGTTGGGCAGCGCCGTCGAGCCGCCGAGCTCGGGGTGCAGCAGATCGAAGTTACCGTCGATCACGGCGACGCCGACGCCAGCACCCGTGTAGCCGGCGTTCGCCTGCGTGGTCGAGCCGGTGAGTGTGCGGCCTTCGATGGTCAGCGGCTTGACGATCTTGTCCTTCCAGACGTACTGGATGCCAGGGGCAGCGGCGAGCGCGCGCAGTGCCTTCAGGTCAACGACCTCGGCTGCAAGCATGTACTGCAGCTCGAGCGGGAACAGGATGCGCACGCCGCCACGTTCGACCGCCGTGAGTGCACCGTCGAGAGCGCCCAGGAACAGCGCCTGCCGGTTGATCACCGCCGCCTGCACGTCGGCCAGCGGGTCGCGCGCGGTGCTCGTCTCGAACGTCACGTCGCCGGGCTGACGCGCGATCTCGATCACGACGCGCAGGTCGGGCCGCACGTGGTCGCCTTCGCGCACGAAGCCGTTGGTTGCGAGCTGCTGCGCATCGAGCAGCAACTGCGGATCGATCTTCCCGTCGGCAGGATGCTGCGGCAGTTTGAGCTGCGGCTTGCCGATCGGCGCATCCTGTGCGGCAACATCAGGCGTGAGCCATGCGCACAGGGAAATGGCGAGGACAGTCGCGACGAAACACCGGGACGATGGCATGGGCATGAGAGGGGCTCCGCGAGGAACCATGAGGTGAGGAGCGAACGGGAAACGTGTAGTGCCGGGCGCAAGAGCCATGAGTGCGACGGAACAGACCGGCTCTTCAGAGAACGAACTGGCCGCGCGAACCGAACGGAAAGTGGTTCCCCCCCGATGTTCCCCATGCTCCCCCGAGTTGCCGCGACCATTCCTGGTGGTACTGAGTAGCCCGCAACTCGCTGCCAGCCGCTACCATCCGGCCCCTCGGAGGACCCATGGCCGCCAGCGCGGACGAACGGAAGTTCCCTGACGAACTCGAAGCTGCCCTCAGGGCGGCGATCGCTCAGCCCGACCAGGCCGAGCGGCAAGCGAAGATCCAGCAGGCCAAGGACGCGCATCCAGCCCTCGCGGAAGCCATCGAGGTCTGGCTCTACCAGCACGGCGCCTTGGACGACCTCGAGACCGATCCCGACGAGACCCCCGAGCGGCAGATCGGTCCGTACACCCTGCTCGAGCGAATCGGCAGGGGTGGCTTCGGCGATGTCTACGTCGCCGAACAGAAGGAACCCGTGCACCGACGCGTCGCGCTCAAGCTCATCAAGATCGGCATGGACTCAGGCGCGATCCTGAAGCGCTTCTTCCAGGAGCGCCAGGTCCTTGCCGCCCTCAACCACGAGGCGATCGCGAAGATCTTCGATGGCGGGGTCACGACCCGAGGCAGGCCCTACTTCGTCATGGAGTACGTCGACGGCGGCAAGCCGATCACCGACTACTGCGACGAACACAAGCTGTCGATCCACGAACGCATCAGGCTGTTCCAGCTCGTCTGCCAGGGCGTGCAGCACTCCCACCAGAAGGGCATCCTGCACCGCGACCTCAAGCCGTCGAACATCCTGGTCACCAGGGTCGACGACCGGCACGTTCCCAAGATCATCGACTTCGGCATCGCCAAGGACACGAGCGGCGACGGCAGCAAGGAGACTGTCTACACCATCGAGCGCCAGATGCTCGGGACACCTGAGTACATGGCGCCCGAGCAGGCTGCGGGCGAACCGGTGCTGACGACGGCGGTGGATACCTACGCGCTCGGGGTAGTTCTGTACGAACTGCTAGCTGGCAGACTGCCGTTCCCGAGCGAACAGCTGCGCAAGAAGACCCATGGCGATGTCGTTCGGGTGCTGAAGGAGCAGGACCCGAAGAAGCCGAGCACGAAGATCCACGACCTGGAGGCGGCGGAGGACTCGACCAAGGGAGAGGAGACGACACGGCAGGCCGAGTGTCGCCAGTTGCGCTCCGTCGCGGCATGGACACAGGCCGTGCGCGGCGACCTCGACTGGATCACGATGATGGCGCTGCGCAAGGAGCCCGAGCGCCGGTATCCGTCGGCGAGCGAGTTTGCCGCGGACCTGCAGCGCTACCTCGACCACGAACCGGTCAAGGCGCGAGCCCCGACTTTCGGTTACCGCGCGCGGAAGTTCGCACGCAAGCACCGAGGTCCGCTGATCGCGGGGACGGTTGTCGCAATCGCGATCACCGCAGGTGGTATCAGCACCGGGATCGGCTTTGCGAAGTTCTCAGCCAAGGTCCGCGAGTTCGACTTCCTTGCAGCAGCCGAACTGTATGAACGCGCCATCGATAGCGAGAAGACGCTGAATCCGCCCTGGCCATCGAAGCAGAAGGCAATGGAGGAGTGGCTCAAGAACGCGGGCAACCTACTCGGAAGGAAGTCGGCGATCGAGCAGGCGGTACGCAACCTCGAGGGGCGGGCATTGCCGCCTACTCCTGCAGACCTGGAGGCGGATCGCCTCTCGCATCCGAGACTCACTGTGTTCGAGTCGCAGCGCATGCGCGTCGAGTCCCTGCGCTACGCACAGGCAATTCGAAGCGACAAGGAACTCGTGATGCCGGCTCTGACCGAAGAACAGAAGGCGCTCGACCCGGAGACGCTCAATGATTGGGCTTGGGTTCGCGTCCAGCCGAAACGACAGGTGTACGGAGAGGAATCGATCGGCCTGGCTTGCGCGCGAGATGCGGCGGCGAAGGCGGCTGGCAGGTGGCTCGAGTACCAGGTACTCGACACATTGGCGTGGGCGTACTTCGCGAACGGACAAGATGAGTACGCAAGAGAGACGAGTGCCGCGGGCCTGGCGAAGGCGCCGACGAATCAGAAGGAAACCTACCTCGGCTACCAGAGCAGCCTTCGTGCAGCGATCCTCAGCGCCACGGAGACGCTGGCGAAGGCCGAGAAGGATCTCGCAATCCTTCAGACCGAAGTAAGCCAGAGGCGCACGTTCCAGTTCGCGACCGAGCAGGAAGCCTTCCTCCACGACACGCTGGCGGACTTGTTGACGAAGCTCGATTCCTTGGAGGCAACGAAGGCAAAGGTCAACAAGCGCCTCACGTGGGCGAAGGAGATCCAGGAACTCTCGTTGCACCATCCTCGCGCCCCCCACAGCTGGGACGAGGCGCGGGCGGCGATCGCCAAGGCGGACGACGTGGTGGCGAGCCACCTGTACCGGGGTCGCCCGATCGAGTTGCGAGACCAGGACCTTGTGGGGCTCGTGCCGATCGGCATGAACCCGGTGACGAAGCTGTGGGAGTTCTACGAACTGCGTAGCGCGTGGAACTTCGAGGATGATCCAGTGGCAATCCCAATCCCCGCGCATCGGTCTGATGGTTCGATCGAGGTGACGGACGACACCGGCATTGTCTTCGTGCTGCTTCCCGGTGGCACCTTCCGGATGGGAGCACAGAATCAGGACAAGGAGAAGCCAAGTTTCGATCCGCAGGCGCGGCGCGATGAGACTCCGCACGCAGTGACGCTGGTTCCATACTTCATGGCGCGGCACGAACTGACGCAGGGTCAGTGGCGGCGACTCGGGAGGGGCAATGCTGACCTGCCGAAGCCGAGCCAGTACACACCGGGTCAGCATTACGCCGGCAGGGTCACTTGGACCAATCCTGTCGAGCAGGTGAACTGGGAGTTGTGCAACATGCTGCTCGAACAGTGCGGACTCGAGTTGCCGACAGAGGCGCAGTGGGAGTACGCATGCCGGGCGGGGGCGTCGACACCGTGGCTGTGCGCGCCCGAGGATCTCCACAAGCACGGCAACCTCGCTGACGCAAGCGCACGGGACGTAGAAGCCTGCTTGGCTTCCGAGGCGTGGAACGATGGGTATGCCCTTCATGCGCCAGTCGGCTCGTTTGTCGCGAACGCGTTCGGCCTCTACGACATGCAGGGCAACGTGTCGGAGTGGTGCCGCGACGAGTATGAGAGCTATGGCGTTCCCGGGCGGGCTGACGATGGCCTGCGCCTGCGTGATAATGGAGTCTTCAACCGCTGCTACCGCGGCGGCGGGTTCGGCCACGTGGCTGGGCACGCGCGATCGGCGTACCGGGACCAGTTGCCACCAACGTCCAGTTTCAGCGGCCTGGGGTTGCGATGTGCCCGCACCTTGCGGCACTGACCTTCACGCCCGCTCCGCTTGCCCCGCGCGCCACGCAAGATCATCCATGAACCAGAAGAACAAGGACGATGCCTCGGATGGCGACGCAACGCCGACGCTCCAGGATCTGAGGCTGGCGAAGTCGCAAGGCAACCAAGGGCTGGGATCCCTCCTCGAACGCTACGGTTGCCGGGTTCGTCAGTGGATCCGTGCCGCCGGAGTTCGCGCGGAGCATGATGTCGACGACCTTGAGGGTGACGTCCTTGTCAGACTCCTCGAAAAGCTCCCGGCAACGGACTTCGATTCCGTGGCCGAGTTTCGCAAGTGGGTTGAACGCGTCGCAACCAACCGGACGATCGACCACCTGCGCAGGCAGGGAATCAACCCCGCTAGACGCCACCGGGAGAGCCTCCTCACGGTTGG
>Ga0163151_10004405_pt1 | contig 18935 bp, 15 predicted proteins | sample OliLakLV19MP5IB2_FD_145596 | JGI IMG/M metagenome (GOLD analysis project Ga0163151, IMG submission 145596) | Freshwater microbial mat bacterial communities from Lake Vanda, McMurdo Dry Valleys, Antarctica - Oligotrophic Lake LV.19.MP5.IB-2 | ecosystem: Environmental > Aquatic > Freshwater >... | reverse complement strand
ATCGGCGTCGCCATGCTGCTGCAAGGCTGCACCCAGGCTTAAATGCACTAGCGGGTCTTCCGGTGCGCTTAAGGCACAGGTCTTAAACACGTCGATTGCCTGATCGAGATTCCCAGCCTTGAAATAGGTTACTCCTTGATAGTATCGGTCGAGCAGTTGCTTGGGCATCGTCGCGCCATGCGCCGATTGCAGCAGACCAGTTAAGGGTATCGTCAAGGCGAGAATCAATAATAAAGGCTTCAAATCCGGCTCTCCGTCTCATTGAACATGCGGACAAGGTTCATTATGCCGGATGACTTCCACTTATAAGGATTCAGATGAAGTTGAATAAGGCCAAATTTATTGAACCGCTGATTGAGCGATCCGCTTTTGATGCTACTAGACGCGTGGGAAGCCCACCTGCGTAGTCTTTACAGCTCGACAAGAGCTTGAAAAAAGATTCGCTCTTGGACACGTTGGCTAATTTCTACCTCTGTTTTTTGGACAGGTTGCACATTGTCCGGAATGCGCCCCCCAGTGTACATTTAGAGTATAGACAAACGAAGTACTGGGTTTGAGCTGCTGTCCCCAGCGAAGCGGCTCCCCGGACAAAGAAAAGGTATGAGAAAGGGTAAGCACCACCATCTCAAATTCCTGTAGCGGTACTAGCGGTATCGTCAGCGGTGACTTGTGAAACATATAAGAATGGATCGAGGGCAATAGCTCTGGTCTGAATTCTCATGAATATCTCGCCTGCAGTACATCGTTCCGCAAGCGGCTGATTAAGCTCGGATTCTTTACGACAATTCCAACACAACTGGAAGTTCTCTCATGGCTGTTTATAGCAAAAAGCTCGAACCAAAACCGACGACAACGTTTCCGGCGATCGAACGTGGCACTAATCACTACGAAAAAATTGCCTCGGAAGCTCTGCAAAATTCTATCGACTATCTCAACAACTCCTACTCAGGCAAACTATGTGGAGCGGAAGGCGCAGTTGAATACCGCGATGGCGGCGTTTACACATATGACAATCACGGCAAACGCTATCTCGATTGCCTCGGCGGTTATGGCATTTTCAACGTCGGTCACCGTCATCCCAAAGTTATCGATGCCGTAAAACAACAGCTCGATCAAGTTTGCTTGCACAGCCAAGATTTGCTGAATCCATGGGCCGCTCATCTAGCTCGCCAGTTGGCCTCAATCGCCCCGGGCGATCTGCAGTATTCCTTCTTCTGTAATAGCGGAACCGAAGCTGTCGAAGGCGCTATCAAACTTGCGCGTATGGCTACCGGCAAAAGCGAAATCATTTCGACCAAGAACTCTTATCATGGCGTCAGCATGGGCGCTTTGGGCGCAACTGGTCGCGACGTTTTCCGCAAGCCTTTTGAAGCTCTACTAGGTGGTTTCAAGCATGTTCAGTTCGGCGACATCGCCGCGCTGGAAGCTGCAATCACCAAGAATACTGCTGCAGTTATCCTCGAACCAATCCAGGGTGAGGGCGGTATCAACGTTCCACCTGCCGGATATTTGAGAAAAGTTCGCCAACTCACCAAAAAGAAAGGCGTATTGCTGATTTTGGATGAAGTGCAGACAGGTATGGGCAGAACTGGTCGTATGTTTGCTTGTGAACACGAAGGCGTTGTGCCGGACATCATGTGTCTTGCCAAGGCTCTCGGTGGCGGCGTAATGCCGATCGGTGCTTTCATCGCAACACCCAAGCTGTGGAAGGCTCTTGAGCCGAATCCATCGATTCACAACTCCACATTTGGTGGAAACCCGCTGGCTTGCACGGCAGCATCTGCTTGTATCGAAGTTCTGATGGAAGAGCACCTTTGCGCTCGCGCTGCTGTCATGGGCAACTACTTCGTGCGAAAGCTGAACGAACTGGAATCCAATTATCCTCAGTACATAGCTGATGTCAGAGGTATGGGACTCTTAATCGGTCTGGAATTCCAGACGACAGAAATTCGTGAGGCTGTGCAAGCGGAGTTATTCCACCGTGGAGTTCTGGTTGCCGGAACAATGAATTCCAACCGGACAATCCGCATCGAACCGCCACTGATCATCACCGAATCGCAGATCAACTTCATGATCACAACCGTCGAATCCATTTTCGCCGACATGGTCAGCGGAGTGCTGCCGACTCCTCAGCCGCCTGCTAAGGAAATCGCCAAGCGAAAAGGCTTCAAACAAATCAAACCAGTTAAGGTTCCGAAGGCAGAAAAAGCGGCCAAACCGGCAAAAGCTTCTAAGTCCATGAAGATATCCAAGCCACTAACAAACCGCAAGACTGCCAAAACAACTTCCAAGACAACGGCCAAGGGTTCCAAGATCGTCAAGACAACAACTGTCAGAACGACCAAGACCGCTAAAGGTCTGCGTACCACCAAGTCAACCAGACTTGTGAAGACCGTCAAGGCGCCGAAGTCGACAAAGACAGTAAAGGCTGCAACGGTACAAAGAGCTACTAAGTCGAAAAAAGTTGCGAAAGTGGTTAAACCGACAAAGAGTAAAAAATGAACGGACAAGCAACAAGCATCCTTGCCTTTAAACTCAAGAAGCTAATGTTGGAAGCCGACAAAGGCGCTGACGTGTCTGAGGCTGTGAAAGACTTGCTGGCCGGAGAACGCAAAATGGCCGGTAATAACTCCGAGCACATTTCAGCCCCACCGGCGGTGCTACCTGCGGTTTTCGCTAGACTGCACGCGATTTGACCTTCAGGACATTGAGAAATGCGCCAACAGTCGTTTAATAAACGGCTGTTGTTGCTTTTCTGAGGTGCATTGCAGATCCGTGACGATGCGCTTGAGCGCTCGAATTTCCCGGGTGACAATTTGCACCTGTTGATTCTGCATGTGGATGGTTGGTACCAATCCTTCTAGCGCGTCCAGGCGACGCGCCTGAGACTGATATTTACTCTTCACTTCGGAATAATCAGACTGGACTTTGATATTGAGCATCAAGAGCGTTCTGCGATACTCAGCTATGAAGTCAGCATCCGAGACGCCGTTCAACCAATCTTTTGTGACCGACTCCACATTTTTGGGGTCAAAAGTCGTTTCACAAATATCGGTGCATGGGGGAGAGATATGAAAACTGGTGTCGTGCATGGTGCCAACCTTGTGAACCACATATAGTGGCATTATCCATGTCTAATGCAAATCTGTAAAGACATTTACTTATTTGGATATCGATGGCATACGCGATGGTAGTGGAGGGGCACCACTGGGGGACCGCTCGCGGCACAGCAAAGCTGTGCACGCGTTACGGTCCAGCAAACTATGCACGCGCTACGATCAGCCCATCCCCTACCGAGCCAACATTTTTCATCAACCAATGATCATCTCGGAGAAGTTCGTCGTCGAAAAACGCCTTTCCAAGCTAGCGGTGTGAGCAGTTCTCCGCCGATCTTTACTCCATGAAAATGCCCTACCTCGAGACTCACCAAGTCAAAGGCATCGAACTCTAGCTCTGTGCAGAGTTCGGCCGCAGTCATTCTTGGCGGTCCACATCCTTCTGGTGCGTCATCATTAGCATTGCCTGCAAGCACCAGATAACATCCGCCCGGCTCAACCAGCCTCTTTAGGGTGTTCTGAAAACCTACGAGATTGCCTTTACGTACGATGTGATACGTGCCGCGATCAAACACAAACGGAAACGGCGCACCATCGTATTCCAAGGTGGCGATATCCGCTTGAATAAAAGCGATCGACGCACCACTGTCTTCGGCTTTGCTTTTCGCTTTTTCGATAGCCACATCTGACAAATCACATGCCGTGACTTCGAATCCAGACTTCGCTAAGAAGATAGCGTTTGTCCCTGTGCCGCAGCCGATTTCGAAAACACGACACGGTTTGATTAAACCAGATGCGATAACCTGCTTGAGCTCCTCCGAAGGGACGCCGCTGTCCCAAGGAGTGTTCGATTCGATGTAGCGCTGATTCCAATCGACGTTTTGCACACTATCCTCCTGCCCCGCGAACCAAACCCTAAAGCATTCTTGAGATTCCAAAGCCGTGAGCTACCAGGTTGCTCCAGCTATAGGTAAGGGTAGCAATAACCCAACCCCATTTTAAATGGTGTTGGGTCTGCACTGGTACAAACACAAGGGCAAATAGAGCTAGACCCCGTCTTCAAAGAAAGGTGCTTCATAGAACTCCTGCTCTGCCTCTTCATACGCGTTTTCAGGTTCCTGTCCCGGTGATTCCTCTTGCAAAGGTTCCTCGACGAAGGGTTCCTCCGTCACTGATTCCTCTTGCAAAGGCCCCTCAACGGAGGGTTCCTCTGTTCCTGATTCCTCTTGCGTAGCTTCCTCTACCTGCTGTTCGGATGTCTCTTCCGAGCTCGGCGGGAGTACGGACTTAAACACCTGGATGTGCAAATCAAGGGACCTCTCCATTTGTTTTAGACCTTCCAGGTCTATGAGGTCGTCCGATTGCCTTCGCTTGTTTCTATTCTCTTCCGAGTTCAGATCCACACCCGGTGCAGACAACTCTTCCTTAAGCTCCGCAATTTTGTTCTTCCGAAGTTCATCATCATTGATGTAACACTGAAGTTCACTCTGCAGATTCTCTAATTCAGGCACCGTTTGTTCAGTTGTTAGTCCTCTTCTGCCCTGGACTAGGTCATCGAATCTTTCCTGGAAAGGCGCGTCGTTCCAAGTCTTCTGTGGTGTTATCCACCGCTATCCCGTTAGCCGAGTACACATCGTCAAGCATCAATTTCAGCCGATCGATTCCACTTGTGTTGTCAGTCTGTTGAGTAGTAAATGATTCCGTTTGTTCGAAATTTGTAGCCATGTTGCCGTACCCGCCTAAGAAACTGCCAATGCCAATTGATCAACACTTTAGAGCCAAACTGTGTTCTGTTTGTGATGCATTTCCGGCAAATTCTTGGCGTGCAGAGCCAAACAGGGCTAGCGACCCTAGCAAAATCAACGAGTTCACGTTAAACGATGTGCTGTCTGAGCCAAACCAGTGGAGCTTGAGAGCTTTCACAAAACTGAACTTGATACCGACTCGCCACTTGGGCATAATCGAATCGAGCTCTAACGTTTTTACCGCCACAGTCCGAGATGCGTTTCTCACCTTTCCCTTAGAGAATAATCGCTACTATGTCTTGGCCAACGCCGCAGGATTACAACGAAGCTGTGCAGAATCCCCAGTACAACTTTGGGGATCCTGAGCTGCGGGCAGGAGAACTCTACGTAAATCCGATGGGTTTGCCAGGTGTGGCATCCGGAGCATTTGCCAGCGTATATCGAATGCGGTGCGGCCAGCAAGATTTTGCTGTTCGCTGTTTCTTGCAACCCGTAGTCGATCAACAACAACGCTACCAAGCAATCAGTCAGTTTGTCTTGAACGACGATCTTGATTGCACCGTGGCATTTGAGTATCTCACTCGTGGAATTCGCGTGCAGTCGGCTTGGCACCCTCTTTTGAAGATGGAATGGGTGTCGGGACAACCACTTGACGGATACGTGCGAAGTCATCTAAAGGATTCGGCCGCTCTGATTGCCCTGGCAAACAACCTTCAAAGAATGCTGAGAGAAATGCATGCAAATGGTATCGCTCATGGTGACTTACAACACGGCAATATCATTGTCACTGAAGCGGCCAAAATAAGGCTAGTCGACTACGACGGAATGTACGTGCCGTCCCTTGCCGGACACAATTGTCCAGAGCTGGGACATCGAAACTATCAGCATCCAGGAAGAACTGCTACACATTTCGGACCGTACTTGGACAACTTCGCCGCCTGGTCTATTTATGTTTCGCTGGTCTGCCTGAGCCGCGATCCACTCCTATTGGATGAGCTACAGGGCGGCGACGAGTGCTTGCTTTTTAGAATCTTCGATTACAAAAACCCGACGAGATCTCGTGCATTCGCTGCGCTGGAGCGGCATACTGACCCAGAAATTCGACATCTATCGCAACTTCTTCGCACGTTAATTCTCACACCCGTAGAAAATGTTCCCAAACTGGGCGATCGGGTTCCAATTGCTGAATTTTTGCCAGAACTCTCGTCTAATCTACCTGATTGGTTGATTTCAAATGAGCATGACACGGACGATATCGATTTCCGGACAAACATCAATCATTCAAAACTGGAAGTGGTGGCAGCCACGCATGAAGACCCCTGGCCAACGATAAGTCAATACGCAAGCGCCATGGCTTCTCCCGCAGCTAACTTCACCTACGAACCCTTCCAGACGTGCCGCGCTCTTCGCGTGGATGGACACATCAGACCAGTTGCCACAAACAAACATGCCCTGTTTCGCCTCTACAAAGTAAAGTCGCAGTTCGGACTGTACGGTGTTTCCTTCGCCGTAAAAGTGTTTTTAGAGAACGACGAACCGCTCATGCAGCGGTATGAGGAATTCAGCAGATTCCTAAATGCTTTGACAAATCGCGAGATTTATAAATTTCTTCCTGGATTTCACCACTTGCCAGATGGCATCAAGATTGGAAATCGTACCTATCCAATCCTCAGAATGGATTGGATAGAAGGTTCAACATTGGAAGAACTGCTTACCAGTTCGCTTCCGGATGCCGTTCAACTAGCCAACGCCAAAGTGCAATTCCGTTCTCTGTGCTCCGCCATGAGCAGTGTGCATATCATTCACGGCGAACTTGAAGCAAGCAATCTCATACTAAGTTCAGATGCTACCCTCCGAATAATTGATTTTGATTGCGTGCACATACAGAGCTTCGGCTCTGCTGAAAGGTCGCAATCGACCGGAGCTTTGAGACACCCCTCCGAGCCAAATCACGTGGATGAATTTTCCGACCGTTTACCATCATGGCTCTTGGACACGGCCTTAACGCTTCTTGAGATTGCGCCAGACCTACATGATTCTGTATCCCTTCTAGTGTCCCAACCATGGAGCCTAGACCCATTGACTGGCGCTCCAATTCTTGCCATCAATTCGTTTACTCGTGCACTAGAATCACGTGCCAATCAGATTCTTCAACAACGAATACAGTTGCTAAACTGCCTCTTGAACATCGATAGATCCGAAATTCCGCTACTGCGGCCTCAGGCGGCCATCAGCGGCGACTTTGCCGCCGAGCACAACTTAGATTTCGGCAGGTTGCCTGATGGCTGGTCAAACATTTTTGCAGATACGTGCCGGTATGTGTCGCCAGATCTACTCCCGCAGCCTACGACAATCACGCCTGCTTCTGCGCATATGGTGCCTGTCCCGAATCTTGCACTGCAGCATGAGCCTTCGCAGGATCCGCTTAACCTGACTCCTGTGGCCAGAACCGGAGCAATTATCGCGACGGTCGGAATGGCCGGTAGCATTGTCCTGCAGAACTATCTGTTCTTGCCGTTTGTTTTGCTTGGAATCGTCCTGTGCATTGCGGGACTAATGACCCGCCGATGAGTTAAACGAGTCGCCAAAAGCATCTGGCGTCTTTATCCTCCCAAGCAACAACCGATTATAATCACGAATCCTCGAGGAGATATTGCTAGCAATGGGTTGGCCAACGCCGCAGGACTACAACGAAGCCGTGCAGAATCCCCAGTACAATTTTGGGGATCCTGAGCTGCAGGCCGGAGAGCTTTACGTCAATCCAATGGGCTTGCCACGTGTGGCATCCGGAGCATTCGCCAGCGTTTATCGAATGCGGTGCGGCCAGCGAGATTTTGCTGTTCGTTGCTTCCTACAACCGGTTGTCGATCAACAACAACGCTACGAAGCGATCAGTCAGTTTGTCTTGAACGACGATCTTGATTGCACCGTGGCATTTGAGTACCTCGCTCATGGAATTCGCGTGCAGTCCGCCTGGTACCCGCTTTTAAAGATGGAATGGGTGTCGGGACAACCACTTGACGGATACGTGCGAAGTCATCTACAGAATCCAACAGCTCTGATTGCCTTGGCCAACAACCTTCAAAGAATTCTGAGGGAAATGCACGCAGATGGTATCGCTCATGGTGACTTGCAACACGGCAATATCATTGTCACTGAAGGGGCCAAAATAAGGCTGGTCGACTACGACGGAATGTACGTACCGTCCCTTGCCGGACACAATTGTCCAGAGCTGGGACATCGAAACTATCAGCACCCAGGAAGAACTGCTAAACATTTTGGACCGTATTTGGACAACTTCGCCGCCTGGTCTATTTACGTTTCGCTGGTCTGTCTGAGCCGCGATCCACTCCTATTGGATCAATTAAAGGGCGGCGATGAGTGCTTACTTTTTAGACTTTTCGACTACGTCAATCCCACGCGATCTCGTGTCTTCGCTGCACTAGAGCAACATACCGATCCTGAGATTCGCCACCTTTCCAAAGTCCTTCGGACTCTAATTCTCACGCCAATAGAGAACATTCCGTTGCTGGGCAGTCAACTTCAAGTAAATAGCACTTTGCCGGAACTTTCACCAAATCTACCGGATTGGCTGATCTCAAATGTGGAGAATACTGACGACATTGATTTTCGCGACAACTCCGGCTATTCAAAAGTCGATTTCGTTCCTGCCACCGATAAAGACATTTGGCCCACGTTAGATCAGTACGCAAGCGCGATGGCTTCTCCTGCAGCTAGCTTCACAGACGAGAATTTGCGAAAAGGTCGCGCGCTCCGAGTAAACGGAAAGATCGTCCCCACGGCAAAAAATAAGAATGCTCTGTTTCGCCTCCAAACTGCTCGGCCGTACTTAGGGACCTACAGTCCTTCAGTTGCAGTGAAAGTCTTCTTGCAACAGGACGAATCACTGCAACAACGGTATGAAGAATTCAGCGTGTTTCTAAACGCTCTGACTAAGAGCACAAAGGAGGTCCATAAATTCATTCCCGGATTTCACTATTTGCCGCATGGTATCCGGATCGGCAATCGCGCTTATCCAGTTCTTCAGATGGATTGGCTAGAAGGTCCTACCTTTGAGGAGCTGATGAAGGCTCCGATTGCTAACCTGGAGAAGCTACCCGCTGCAAAACGGCAGTTCCGCTCGTTGTGTTCCACGATGACGACTCTGGGGATAATCCATGGCGAGCTTGAGGCAAGCAATTTTATTCTGACTATCGATGCCGGTCTTCGAATAACTGACTTTGATTGCCTGCAACTCCACCGAATCAGTTCAGCTCCGCCGGCTGAATCAACAGGATCCTTGAGGCACCCAACCGAGCCTACATACGTCGATGAATATTCCGACCGCTTTCCGTCCTGGATTATAGACTCTACATTGACGCTGGCCGAGTTTGAGCCTGAGGCCGCGGAGTCCACAGCCAAACTTCTCGGCGGACAATGGATTCAATCTGGATTTTTCTCTGCAAAGATTTATTTTGTGGATTCATTGCTAGGCGCACTTGAACAAAGTTCCAATAAAATTCTCAAACAGCGGGCGCAGTTGCTCAAATGCTTTTTGAACATCGACAGAGCAGAAATTCCGCCGTTACTTCCAGGGGCGGCTATCAGCGAGACATTCGCATCCGATCATAAATTAGTTTTCGGTCTGGTTCCTGATGACTTGTTCATGGTGTCGCCCGATGTTCTACCGGTCGCTTGTGATGTGGTGCCTTTGGAAGACTATGTAAAGTTGCCTGCGAAGCTGCCGAGGTTCCAAAAATCGGCGCAACTCAACGCCGTCGGATATTTCTTGGCAATCGGTCTGTATGGATCAATCCTGGTGGCGTCCGAGTGGACGGCATTTTATTTCCTGTTCGCACTATTTGTCTACTTCGCAGTACGGTCCATGGGGAATAAGCCGCCATAGTTAGATAAGCTGACTCGACTCAGCTACTAAAGCTGCACCCCATGTTCGAACGAAAGTTGAATAACGCATCGGGAACCAGCCGAATGTGCGAGGCACAAAAGTTTAATCGATCGTGACCTTGCGGTGCACGAAAAGCCAGATGCCATCAATTTTATGGAGATTGTCCGCATAGACTGCTGTCGCTGGCGGCGCCTGTTTCGCTCTGTCTAAGATCAACAAATAACAACGTTGGGTAGCGGACAGTCCGTCTCCATCGATCACGAAATTTGTCATCACATGGCGTTTGTTGCGTATGCGATCGCCTAGAGCCGGCAACAAACCACGAAGCTTCTCGGTCCCCTCGTACTTGCCGATGCCACCTTCCCAGACACCATCCAAAGCCCAAGTAGCCAGCCAGGCATCGACGTCTCCGTCATCCATCGCAATTGCATACTTCGCGGACAACTGCTGAATCTCGATCCTGTCATCTGCTGTAAGCGCCATTTCGAAAAATCTCCGCTTGATCGAGGATAGAGGGCATCGTGGAATTGTACTCGCAAAACCGTCTATAAAAGGCGGGATTTCCCTTCCCGACGAAGGACATCACTCCGCTGGACAGCATGATGCCCGGTGTCGCCTGTCGTTCTCCTGCCTTACGCGCTATGTCATGGCATGGGAACCCGAGGGAACCTAGTACCTGAGCTTCCGTCTGGATATTCCAGCCGATGGGTCAATACTTAAATTCCTCAGGAGGCTAAATGTCTCTGCGCTTACTACTGACGATCCTGGCCGTGCTGATTCTGGCCGCAAGCCCAGCGGTTCCTGCCCTTGCAGGCAATTCAAACCCCGGTTGCGACACAAGAATGACGGAACAAGCAGTGGCCGAACCCGTTGAGGCAAGAGTCTTTACGCGACCGGCAGTTTATGCAGATTCGGCATATCTGCGACCGAACTCCAGGCAAGTAATTCAAACACCTGGCATCTTAAACAGTCCGGCATATGCTCCGGGGACGGCCGGCGTACTTCCACCGACACGTGTGCAGGTGGTTGTTCCGGCTCCTCAAGAAAAAGCTGAGCCGAAGCGAAAATCCCGTGGGATCTTAGGAAAGATGTTCGGCGGAATCCTCGAGCCACTTACTGGCGGTCTGGACGATGTTGGCAGCAATTTGGAAAATACCGCTGACAAGATCGGCAGGCTCGAAAAGCCTCTGGCGGACCTGCGCGACCCGATGAATAACCTTGCAGACCCGCTATGCAGGCTGCGCGATCCGATGTACAAACTGCGCCAACCTCTTGCAGATTTAAGACAACCGATGCAAGATTTAAGCCAACCAATGGCCGATCTCCGCCAGCCAATGGCGGACCTTCGCCAACCACTAAGTGATCTACGACAGCCCATGATGGAGCTTAGCCGACCAGTAACAGGTCTGAGTCAATCGGCAAGCAGCCTTGGTGCACCGATGAGGAATCTCAGCCGGGAAGTAGCTCAGCTGCGACGTCCGCTGCAGGGAATGGCTCAGCCCCTGATAGGTGTGCAGCAACCCCTGCGCGACCTTGTTACGCCATTGAGCCAGATGCCCGGGCCGCTAAGTGCCTTAGTTGCTCCGCTGCAAGGTATGCAAGAGCCTCTTCGGCAGATGCCGGTGCCGTTAACGGGGCTGTCGCGATCCGTGGACAAGTTACAGGGGCAAATGGGCGGACTGAAGGACGAACTGGATCAGCTTCACGGTTCGATACTTGAGATTGGAAGAAACATCACACTAGCAATTATGTTTGGAATGTCGGTGGTGGCATATGCAATCTGGACTCACCGCAGAGTCCCTGCTGCGCAGGAGCCGACGATTCAGACCATTGAGCGCGATCCATCCCACCCGGGCTCGACCATTATTCACACCGAACCTGCGCCGCACGAGCCTACACCGCATCCTCCGGAGCCTCCACGAGAACAAGGACCGCCGCTTGCCTAGAGCTTGCTAGCAGATCATCCGGAGAAATTCTCGAAGTCACTTCGTGTCAGCACGCAATCGAACACTTTCTCTGGACCTTCGAAATCTTCGCTGCACTCTTTGATTTGTTCGAAGTTCAACCATATATAAAGGAACACGGCTTGCTCTTCAGCATTCTGACTCTGTCCAATGAACGCAGCAACTTCGTCGATGTTAATGTAGCCGTCCGGCGGATTCGGGCGGGTGTCGGCTCTGTCAAAGCAAGCCATCCCGTGCTTACGCACCGCTTGTGGTGTCACTCCGGCAAGCTTCACGTTTACTATGTCGGTAAACCGTTCTTCCGAAAGCGTGTTCAAAACAGACGCCAAGACTTCTTCGCGCTTATCTCGTGGCATCTCGATGAGGTTTTGGAGCCGATTAAAGAGTTCTGATGTTAACCTGCTCATTGTTTTGTCCAACGTGAGATCGGGTTATCGAAACTACTAAAGACCGGATCGAGATTATCAATGTAAGGAGGCAGTGCAAGCAAAAGCGCTGCCTCTTTAATCATTTTCGCGCCATGCGTTGCTCATGAAACGCAAATACCGTTGTTGGTAATGTCGAAATGATGCACTTTACGATCATGCTTTGTAGCCCGAGCTTTTATGCAACGGATGTCTCTCTGAAAGTCCGGTTCCTGCCCAAGCCCGAGCGAAACAATATTGTCTGTCATATTGCTAAAACGACTGATCGAACCAGTGTCTTTCCCGTCTTCCATTAGAGTGCCGAACGTTTCATAAGTCATTAAGGTCGTCACCCCTTTCAACGATAAATGTTGAAGCATCGAGTAAAGATAGTCGTGCAGCCGATCTTGGTCGCCAGATGATCTTGAGAAATCGCTGATCGAATCAATGACGACTCGTTTTATGTTCTTCTCTTGGATTAGGCCGAACAGTTTGACAATGATGCTGTCAATTTGCAGCTCAACTGGAGAAACATATAGGAGCTCGAAACCTCCGGCTTTGATTTTTTCCAAGTCCGCTCCCTGGAATTTAATCAACCGGGCAAGTTGTGAAGGATTCTCCTGGAAATTGACGTATAGACTACGCTCATTGTGGTTGCTTCCGGCAAGAGCGAATTGCAAACTAAAAGTGGTCTTACCGGCGCCGGCAGGTCCGGCGACAATGGTCGTGCTTCCTCGTAGTAGACCTCCTCCGACGACATCATCAAATCCTTCGATGCCGGATGAAACACGCTCTATCTCGGCGTTATAACTTTCAGTCACTTTAGGAGTGATAAGACGAGGATAGATGTCGAGGCCGCCGGATGTAATTTTGCATCCGTGCAATCCCTCTAAGTAGCTACTGCCACGTAGCTTCAGAACACGCAGGAACCGTTCATCTCGCGTGCTTAGCGAGCTGCGCAGAAATTGCAAGATGCCGTCAGCTACTGCGAACTCTGGTAACGTCCGGGAATCTTCTTCTGTATACTCACCTACCAGAAACACTGTCGTTTCAAAGGCAGACAACGAACTTGTCAGTGAATGCAACATGCGACGCATTTCTTGGTGCGATTCCGCCAGGTCGTGTAAAGCCTTGAACGAATCGATCACTATAATTTTGGGGGCAACGGAATGAATCGCCTGTTGGACGAAAGGCACTAGCGCACTAATGCCGTCTTGCGCTAGTTCCGTCCCGATGTCCTGGTAGTGAACAGAGGTTCCAATTTTGTTTTCATCGAAAAAAGTAAATCGTTGCAGATATGTCAGTACTTTGGATGCTGGCTCTGAAAGAGTGGTGAGATAGAGAATTGGGCGATCATTATCTGTGGCGTGATGAAAGACCATTTGCTCAGCGAAGATGGTCTTGCCGGTACCGGGCTGGCCCATGATGATATTGATCGAATTGGCAGGGAAGCCGCCATTCAGAATTTCATCCATTTGGCGGTTGCCGGTGCTAATGCACTCATACAAAGCTTGGTTCATGCAATTCCATTCCTTTTTCTGGCTGCTTCTTCCAAAGCCATGAGCACCCGGTGTTTTTCTAGCGGCTTTCGAATGAAACCATCAGCACCAGCTTTCATTGCCCGTTCTTCGGAAGCAAGGACACTGAACATGACAACTGTCACGATGTGTTCAGTAGCACGATCACTTTTGAGTAAACGACAAAGTGCAAGACCGTCAAGCTTAGGCATCAGAATGTCTGCTAGAACAACATGGGGCGGAGTTTTTCTCGCCTTATCCAAGGCCTCATAACCGTCAAGGGCATGCTCGACGGTATAACCGGCATCCGTCAGAAACCGGTCTACGAGCTGTCTCACTTGAATATCTGCATCCGCAATGATAACTAGTTTGGATTTTTTGTCCATTCGACCCTTGACGAGCCTCACCCGAAAGCGATCTCAAAAGCACGTTGCGAGCAGTCTCAAGCATGAACCAATGCCCGATTCTTTGTCTAGCTCGATGCGTCACTGTGCCGCATTGCGAATTGTCGCATTAATCGAGCCTCGTGGCTCTAACACTAACACATAACTTTAGGCAACCGCATGACAGGGCACTGTTTGCTAGACGCGACCATAAAGGCCGGCACAATAATCGTCACACCTTCTGGGTCTATGGGGAAAATGCTCAGCTACCTTTGAGGCACAGGCGTAACTTCGCCACTTCCGGTTACGGCTGAGTTGACTTTAGGAGTGCCTCGATACCTAACTGAGCCGCTGCCGGATACAGTGGCATCGATCTGGTCAGCCACATTTACCGCCGCTTCGCCGGATCCAACCAGATCGATTTTCGCGTTTATCACGTGCAATTTTTCCCCGGTAAATTTACCCGATCCGGAAATGTCCAATTCGAGCGACTTAGCTTCCCCAGACGCGACTATATCTGCGGAGCCGGAAATAATTACCTGCAGTTCCTTCTCCTGAAGATTCTCGATACTGCAGTCGCCAGAGCCATTGCAGGCAATTCGATTTAACTGATTATTGGAAATACTAACAACAATTGGCTGATTAGTTGAGTAAGCCTTGTCGCTCCAAACGTGCAACGTGTCTCCATTCACAGTCGTTTTAATGAGCGGAAAAAGGTTGTCGTCCGCTTCGACCGACAATGCACGGTCGCCGCGGGCGTTAAATCTAATCTGAATAGCGCCGGCGCTTTCCAGCTTCGAAAATGCCGGTATCTGACGATCTTCGCTGGCGACATGACCTGAGCCCTTTGTCAATTCGCCACCATTGCTAATGGTCTGGTTGAAATTGAACGTGCTATTGATGCCCTTGCCATTACTGTGGTCTTTGGCAATTAAGTTGAAGGTACTGCGAACAGCGTTAGACCGTTCTCCTTCAGTTCCATTTCTGTCAGCCTGGTTGGTTATAGTGGCTACGATCGGTCCTTTAACTTCAAAATTACCGCCAAAGATATTCGTCGAGCTCGTCGAAGCCGCACCATTAGCGCTGCCCTTCGGGTCTATCTTAGTTTGGAGGGCAGCTGTATTGCCTTCACTGTCTGTCCCCTCCAGCCGAAGTCCATTTTCGTCAACCTTGATGCTTCCATTGGCGGTGTAATGAGCAAGTTTGGAGCTATCAAAATCTGCGGCCGTGAGAGGCTTGGTGCAGCTCGTAGTTAGAGCTAGCATCATCACGCCCAAACCCAAACCAAACAGGTTGATGCGCTTCATGCAATTCTCCTCACGCTCAGGACACATAACTTAACTATTGTGATGTGCCTAGAGCTTGAAATAGCCGAACTCAATTATTCAATAATATTATTTCGAAGCGGCATCAGAAAGGGTAACTGAAAGATTGGGGATACAGCCGTGGGTTTTTCTTAGGTTGCTGGTAAGCGCACTCCTGCACCACAGCGCCGTCGGCTACGTTCACAAACTACTCGAGTTCGCCAATTGCTGCCTCAACAGCGCCAAGCAATTGCCCTGATAAGATAATTCGGTCTGCTTTCTCCATGTCCAGGTAGAGTGGACGGTCCTCTTCTAAGAAGGACACATGATCGCGCACCACTTTAAGGGCAGCCTGGATACCTGGTCCCGGAAGTAACTTCTTGTGAATACTACCGCCACTACATTTGGTGACTTCACCAATTCGGAAATCCAGCCCTTGCGCGGCGCATAAAAGTTCGATGGCTAAAACGCGCCGGGTGTTCGACAAAATCGAACGCGCCTTACGAGCAGCTATCGCGCCCATGGAGACGTGGTCTTCCTGGTTTGCTGAAGTCGGTATCGAGTCGACACTGGCCGGATGAGCCAACGACTTATTCTCAGAAACTAATGAAGCTGCAGTATATTGAGCGATCATAAAGCCAGAATTTAAGCCACCGTATTTGGTGAGGAAGGCAGGTAGCCCGTTGGAAAGCGCCGGGTTAACCAAGCGTTCCGTGCGGCGCTCAGATATGTTTGCCAGTTCTGCAATGGCGATGGACATGTAATCGAGCACAATCGCCAGCGGCTGTCCATGGAAATTGCCGCCGTACATGATCGCTTCCTCGAACACCAGCGGATTATCAGTAGCGGCATTAATTTCAATTTGAAACACTTCTCGGGCGTGTCTCAATGCTTGCCGTGTCGCTCCGTGGACCTGCGGCATACAGCGCAGCGAATAGGCATCTTGCACCATCGGGCAATTGGTGTGGCTTTCCATAATCTCGCTATCGTGGAGGAGCCTGCGCAAATTCCTTGCTGAAGCAATTTGACCTGGATGCGGTCGAATCTCGTGGATGCGTTCGTTGAATGCGCGGACCGACCCCAGTTGCGCTTCCAGCGACATCGCGCCGATAATATCGGCAAGCTTGGCCAACCTGTCAGCTTCGACAATGATCAAGCTACCCAATGCCGACATCAGTTGAGTGCCGTTGGTGAGCGCCAATCCTTCCTTGGCTTCCAGCGTGACTGGTGACAATCCGGCGGCATGGACAGCTTGCAAGCCAGGCATCATCTCGCCCTTGAACTCGGCTTCACCTTCCCCGATCAGCACCAAAGCCAGGTGAGCCAGGGGCGCAAGATCGCCGCTTGCTCCGAGGGAGCCTTGTTCCGGAACGCGCGGATGCACCCCCTTATTGAGGAAATCCAAAAGCAGCTGCACTACTTCCGTTCGAATTCCGGAGTAGCCTTTAGCTAAAGCGTTTGCCCGCAGTAATAACATCGAGCGCACCACCGGCGCATCAAATGCCGGTCCCGTACCGGCAGCATGGCTCAGCAGGAGGTTTCGCTGCAGCTTATGGCAGTCCTCCGCCTTAATGTGAATGTCTTTGAACTTTCCAAAACCTGTTGTAATTCCATATATTGCGTCACCGGAAGCAACAATTTTCTCAACCAGGCGTCGACTAGACTCAAGCTGCCCGAGAGCATTCTCGGAAAGTTTGACCGTGTTTTGGCCCAGCGCAACGCGCTCTACGTCTTCCAAAGAGAGACTATTACCATCGATTACGAGCGCTGGGGCCGGGCGCAAAACCGGTTGTTCAATCTCAGTGAGCATGACCTTTCCAAATTACCGCCAATGATCGTAACGCAAATCACCTCTTTGAAACAATTAACATTAGGTTTACTAGGCATGAAACCTAGTGAAAATCAGGACAGGACGTTCTCAGTACCATGGTAAGATGACTATTGCATAGCGCCTAAAAATCACGGAAACTGCGTTGGTAACTATGTTTCCGATCCACCCAAAGCACAACAGTTAACCTGGCGGCACGCGGATGAAACTTACGACGAAAACCACGATTTTGTCACTGGCCTTAACTTTCGCCGTTTGCGCAATACCGAACTTGGCGTTCGCCGGAGTGGAATCGGACCCGAACTTGGCCAAGCTTGAAGTCAAGTTTTTTCACAATAACTTCGCCAAAGACGATGCAGATGCGCGCTTAAGCCGCCTTGAGAAACTGGTCTTCGGTGAAGGCAAGTCCGGGGATACAACAACCAGATTGAACAATCTGGTTGGAGCAGTGCCAAATCTCGACGCTCCCGCTGACAACACTACAGCCCAGGGTCCCGATGGCGCTGGCAGCGACGAAGCTGGTGCTCAGAATTCGTCCAGCGGACGGTCAGCCAGCAGCAATCCGGACACAGACATCGCCGATCGCGAAAAGCAAATAACAGACGGCAGCCAATACCCGGCAGTCACAGCGATGGAAAAAAAGGTTCTCGGCAAGAACTATTCCACCGAGCCGATCGTAAAGCGCTTGGAAAGACTGGAAGTTAAAATCTACGGTAAACCGGTCGAAATTTCGGACCTCAGCGATCGAGTCGATCGTCTAAAGTCGTCGACAGGCATAGATCTGGCGCGTACGCCTCCTGCAGGTAGTGACTGGTCTGACGACGACGATGCTCCAACAGTTGGTAGCAGTCAACTGAACTACGTGCCAGAACGACGTCCGGCAACGCCTTCCTATAATCCAGACAATGATCCGATGTTTAACGGCCGGAATGCTAATGCTCCCAGCCGCTCGTCCAACGGCAGCGCTTGGTCCGGAGGAGGTGGAGACATGACTTCATCCGGTTCCGGCAGCTATGGCGGCGGCAGCAGCTACGGAGGCGGTGGAGCCCCACGTGATCCTAACGGCTACAAGCCTGGCGGAACTTATGGCTATACTCCACCGCGCAAAGTTGCCTCCTCTTTGCCTCCGACAGCAAGCGGCATCCCCCAGACGGCACCAGATGTGGTGCGTAGTGCGGGCGTGCCACCAACTGCAATTGGACTAAGTCAACAAGTTGCATTGCTGGAAAATGAACTGTTTCGTAAATCATTTGCGGGCGAACCAATTCCAGCCCGACTGACCCGCTTGGAAGGTACTGTATTCCCGGGCGATCGCTCCCCAAGCACCACAGCTTTGCCTGATCGCGTCCAACGGTTATTGTCTGCCGTACCGATTTCAACTCCCGGTGCATCCGTGCCACGCCTTGCGCAAACCGGTGTGCCACAGGTTGCTCCGGACTATGAAGACAATGGACCAATGCCTGCTCCCGCTCGCGGACCAAGTGGGATTTCAAAAATTATCAATGGACTGGGAAGCCTTATCATGGGTGCACCGATGGGCGCATATCCTATGACAAGCAACCTTATCCAAGATCCCACAAGTGGCTTGCTGATAGACCAGTTGACCGGTAACGTCATAGATCCTGTCACCGGTCAAGTACTGCGCCAGGGCGCAGGTGGAGCAGCTGGTTATGGCGGCGGCGCCTACAACGGATTCAATAGCGGTCTTTCACCAATTGGGTCACCTTACGGCATGGGAGCGTCTAACATGCGCTTTGGTTTTGGCGGAAGCGGCATTCGCTTCGGCGGCGGCGGTATGGGCATGGGTGGCAGCGGCATGGGTATGGGC
>Ga0163151_10004401_pt1 | contig 18939 bp, 19 predicted proteins | sample OliLakLV19MP5IB2_FD_145596 | JGI IMG/M metagenome (GOLD analysis project Ga0163151, IMG submission 145596) | Freshwater microbial mat bacterial communities from Lake Vanda, McMurdo Dry Valleys, Antarctica - Oligotrophic Lake LV.19.MP5.IB-2 | ecosystem: Environmental > Aquatic > Freshwater >... | reverse complement strand
CTTCAGGAAAGCTTCTTTTTTCTGCTCGTCCATTTCTTTATGAATAACTGAGCCAGTGATTAGTCCGGCCATTCCGCCAAGGGTGGCCCCGACAAACACATTTCTGGTTCGGTATTCTCCATTTTTTCCAGGGTCAGCAATTCCGCCCAATAGAGCACCTGTGCCAGCACCAATGGCACCGCCGAAGCCAGCGCTTTTGTTGGCAGTAGCGCAGCCGATTGAGAGCATCACAAGTGAAAGCGCGACTAGGTGAACAGCAGAAAAATATAGAAATAGTTTTCTTTCTTTAGTCATTTGTATCCTTTGATTTTATTTTTATATACTCAGGTAGTCCGAAGTTCGTGAGCATCTTTTTTTCAATTTTTGGTAACGGCTCAATAGGTAAATCATCAAATTTTTGAAACTTAATGTTTATCGTTTTACTTCCAGCATCATGCGGAATAACCATCACGGCCTCACCAACACCAAGTTCATTTTTAATTTTATTTGGATGCACAATAAATTCTTCGACTTCGCGTGCCGAGGCGTCGCCAGTTTCCTCTTGCCTTAAAATCCCTTTTTTTGTTCGCTCAGTATATTTGATTGACTTTATGGTTCCGATAACTTTTGAAAAATACTCGGCAGAGTCAGGTTCATTTCCACGCATGATGATTTTAATATTTGAGTTGGTCAGTATTGAATTTGCGATCGGATCACCAAGAGTTTTTAAGTCTCCTAAAGCTTGATGAGCGAATACAATCCCAACATTGGCACTGCGGCTTTTGTTAAGTACTGAGACAAAGCCCTCGTACAAATACTCAGTAAAATCATCCAAGAAAACAGAGTAAAAGTTTGGGGTCCTGTTTTCTCCTCGGTGGCGATTGGCAATTGCAGACTGTAAAGACTGAAGCACCATCTTGCCAGTAGCTTTTCCTAAGAAGGGTGTCAGTAGCACTGGAAGTTGAAAATAAATGATCTGATTCTTTGCTAGGGCTTCTTCAAGTTGAATTGTCGGACTTTCAGTATTGTATAGAACCGATGTTTTGCCGAATGCAAAATGGCTTAACGCCGCAGTCAAGCCGCTGGTACTCTGAACTCGGTCGCTCGCGGGAATTTCAATAAAGTTCTTCAGCCACTGTTTGAGCGAGTCATTTGGTCGATCTTTCATCAGGGCATTGACTCTTGCTGGTTGGCTAATGGCTTGATGCAGCTTCAAAAAAGTTGGCAATTGACCTAGGGTTTCAAATATTCTCAAGAATTGTGAAAATATTTCGAACTGAACACTTCTGTAATGCTGATTATCAAATTCAAAGGCATTAAAAACTCGCTCTGCAGCTTCCTCAGTTGTGCCGCCTATGAGCGGATTAAATTGATAGGACTCGGGAATATTGCCAAGTGAAAATAGTCTAAAATCTTTTTCTCGGCCCAATTGAACCGCGTAGGCCCAAAGCTTATTAAGCAGTGATCGGTCTGATTTTCCATCAATAAGCACGAGGCCACGCCCTTGCTGCATATCTTGAATCGCCCAGGGAAGAATAACAGACTCGGTTTTGCCCGCGTTTGTAGTACCAATAACTTGAGTGTGCATAGCTCGTTGTTTTGGTTTAATGAATACCGCCTTGCGCTTGTCTGTAAATCCACAAAAGACGGCATTCTTATCATTACCGGTTATTGCATTTTCTTTTTTGATTTTATCGACATATGCCTCAGCCTTTCGTGAAATAAAAATGTATAAATAAAAAACCAGAAGCCCCGCTACCACTGAGACATATATTTGATTAAGTGGGTTTTTGATCCAGAGTACCCACCACTGAAAAAATTTATCAATAAGCGCGGCAACAAAAATAACACCAGCTCCAACCATTAGAGAATAATCGGACCCGTTCAATTTGCCGTTGCTGTTATCTTCCATAGGCGCCCGGATCTCTAAATACAAAAGCGGTCGAGAGCACCGCCAATGATTCATTGCCCGCTTCTAACACAATCCATTTTTTCTCTTTTTGAAGGTCATGTGCCCAGCTATCTGCGCGATCTTTTGCAGTTTCCGCTACGGCATTCCTCATTCCATTGCCGTCGCCACCGGCATTTGCGCCAAAAGGACCCCTTTGTATTGAGCCCTCTGCATAGGCACCAATAAATTTTGTCAGCGTTAATCCAACTGTATTTTTAAGAGCCTCAGAATGAGTTTTACCTTCAACACCGCCTTGTCCATCTGCTGAAATACCCACGGCAGACAGTTGACGTTCTCTGCCATCAGGAAATTGCACTGACTTCCAAGAAACTTGCGCTCGATCAGAACTATCATCAAATGAAGCTTCGCCAAAAATTTTAGCCTCTTGCGGAATAGCGACCGAATCTTCGTGAACAACCTCTTTTGTAACAATTCCAATGATTGGCATCGCTTGGTTTGAAACAATAATTTTATGCGCAAGTTTGATAGACAGTCTTGTTCCTGCTGGAAGTTGCGTTTTTCCATCGACACCACTTCTGGCAATTATCATCGAACTGCTACGATCTGGTCCGCTGGAGGAGGCACCACTACCAGATGACTGGCCCAAATAATCTTTAGAACTAGGCACTGATCTCGCATTCATTTGGCTTTGCTCAAGTTGTGCCAAAGCATCATTTGTCGGATCTCCCTCAATAGATTTTGAAGCTCCGACCGAACCAATATCAGCCTTCTCATGAAAATCTGCTGTTAGTAGCTTTGACTCAGGCAGCAGCAACAAAACGACCACAAGAACTACCACTGAGACAACGCCAGCATGAGATATACGCCTCCAGTTAATGTCTTGCTTTGCAATGAATGGCTTGGCCTCTTTAAAAAAGATCCGCGAAAACCAATTTTGATTTTTTGTTACTTCCATGAACTCACCTTAGGTAAGGTTAAATAAGTGGTTTTCTTTCGCCTCAATTCGATTTTAAAAGAGATTGATTCATCAAGATCGGATCTTAAAATTTGCATCAAGACTTTTACGTTTTGCGTGGCTTTCACCTCAAAACTTGAAAATATCAGATTATGGATCGGTTTTGTTTTTCCAGACTGAGTAATCCAAATCCACGATGGATCAATTTTATCTCGCGCTGATGATTGGAACTCAAAATCAGCCGTCAACAAATCTTTTGATTTACTTATTCGCTTTAGCTTAAGGGTTAGAGAGCCATCATTTATTTCTTTTGAAATATTCATCCAGTGGACTGTGGATTTAATTTCTTTTGGCTTTTCTTTTTGACCATCGAGATAAACAACGTAGTCAGCACTTGGTTCTGATCCAGTTATGAGCTGCACATTGTATCTTCGCCAATCGGTATAGACGTAAAGATTGCTTTTTGCTCCTCCGTGTAAAGGTTTGATTGTGATGGCTTGGTCAAGGTACTCAACTTTAAACGCATTTTGATCGCCGACAACGACACTATTTGGTCGGTCAGGCACTTGAATAATGGTCGCAATTCCAATTGCCGTTCTGACAGTAATAATTTGATCTTTTTGAACAACAACGTGCCGAACACGTTGAGATGCGAACGATGCAACGGGAAATGCAACCAACAAAATCCAGAGAAATAAATTCATTGAATCTCCAAAATATATATGTGAATTTAACTCAAATCTTTTTATGGCAATCTCTTTATTGCTCTTCGCGCTCTTTAACAACATAAATACCCCAAGGATTAAGTCTAGTTCTCGGCCCGCTATCAAAACTTAGCTCCAGTTTCAAATCTCCCGCAGCTTTTAGTCCTTGAATAGCGGTCACACGGTCGCCGAAAATAGAGACAGTTTTCTTTTCTAAATTAACCTCAATTTTATCTGGATAAACTCGCTGCATGACTTGGCGGTCAACCGAAAATTTTGCAACATTGGCTGTTGCCGACAGGTAGGCGGTAAGGCTTTGTGGCGCAATAAAAGCCTCCGCAAGCTTTAATCTTTCCTTAACTGACGTTGGCTCCCATTTATAGCGAAGCTCAATATATCTTTTGATTGCAGTTTTTATTTCATCATCAGGTTTTGGCATCTCCCGCTGTTCGATTTGCCTCGCATCAACAGCTAAAGTTAGAACCAGCGGAGCCTTATTTATTATTACAAGGTTTAAAATCAGTGATAGCCCAGACACTCCAACAGCGCAAAGAGAAAAAAGTTTCAGAAATTGATTCGAGTGAAGTAGGTCAGAAAGAGCTTTCGGCAGTTTTGCCGTCTCCAATTTTATTATTGTATTCATTTGTTTCCTTTAAATTTGTTAATTGCACTTTTTGAAAATGATGATGTATTTCTCACAACTTCAGAGCCCAGAGCTTTAACCATCATAGCCCTTGCCGGTGCAGCGACTGCTGCGGCTGTTGCTACAGCGCCTAGACTTGTAGCCTCTGCATGAAATCCATGACCCACAATTGCGCTTACAATTTTTGGTGTCATCAGCATGGCAATAGTAATAATGAAATTCATTGCTATGAGTGTGATGTAATTTCCTTCAATTTGATAAATCTTACTAAATGATAATGCGGTTAGCATTGCTCCAAGTACTGCCCACACAATTTTCCATGAAGCGACTTCGATCATCCCTTTGAATAAATTCTTCGTAATCTGACTGGTGGACGAAAACATATTAAACAGCAAAAGCAGGGGAGCAATGACTGTGTAGAATATCCAGTAAAAATGATACATTGCTATTGTCAGAAATCTTGCAATGTATAAAACCAAGTAACTCAAGAAAGCCAGCGCTGCTATAATCAGATCATCAAACTGAAGAAGAATACTTGTTGGCGTAAACGAGTAACTTTGTGATTTTTCTTGCGCCATTCTCATAAAGTTATCGAGACTATTAATCGCATCAATTCTTTCAACTATTCCATCAGCAACAAAAACAATTGCTTTTGTGATCTCTGGAAATGCAACCAGCAGCAAAGTTGAAATCACAGCTCGTTTTAATACGTCAATAAATTCAATACTGCCTTGTGGATGCCTAAACCAAGTGACCGCAACCGATAGCGCAAAAAAAACTGGGAGCATTAAATAGTAAATTCTTACGAACTCTTGGTGAAGCTCAGTCATCAATGAGCCAAGCACATTCCAATCAGGCATCAGTTACCTCCACTATTAAGCGGCTTAATGTTGGTTTCCCTTGGCAAGTTTCCTAAAGCCGAAGAAAGACCGTCGTATTCAGTTTTAAATTGTGCGGATTTCAATTTTTCTTTTCGATTTGCTAGGGCCATATTTTCGCCCATCATTTTAAGCATCATCGAATTTGTTCTGAGCACTTGTGTGGTAACGCCAATCAAAACAGCCACACTTTGGGCTGTTAGTTTTGCAGCCCCTTGTGGACTCACTGATTGCGAATGACTAAAAATTCTTTTACTTTCGTCGTCGGCTTCATCAGCGAATTTGAACAAAGTTCCGTTCATCGCGATACTTTCAGAAACTGACTGATCCTGTGCCGCCTGAAGCCTTGCCTCGGCAGTTTGGGGAATTTTTCCGTAAATAGATTGTATGGTGTCGAGCACTCGGTCTGCTGTGTCTAAGTTGCCATAAAGACCTGGATTAAACTTCGGATTAATCATCAGAAGAACGGTGAGTCCATCCCTAATGCCTCGGTTAATATCACGCATAAGATCCAATGTGTCGCCGCCTGTGCTCAAAATTTGTTTAAGCTGTACAAGTTGCGCAATAGCTTGTGCTAAAATTTGCACCAGCACAGCAACATCAGCGCCAAAAAGATCGGCCTTTGCTTTGTTTGGAAATGCAAAGACCACACTCATCACACCTGCGACGATCAGCGTTTTAATTCTTTTCATCAAGCCGCCTTTCTGCCAACGGCAATTCCTTGAGGAAATTCGATTGCAGCTTTCTCGATTGCTTCGACCAAAGTCAGATTTTGTTTTTTTAATTGATCCAAATAATTATTGTCTTGAGCGTCGCTTGTTGAAAGCCAGTATTCAAAGGGACTTGGATAAATCCGAACAACCTGTCTTTGGTCGCCCTCAATCATGAACCCCTCTGAAAATACACCTTTTCGTTGTTCAAGTGAATGAATTAGCGCAATTTCTTGAGAATTGAGTTTTAAAGTATTTTTTAAAATCTCAGTGTCACCACGCTGAAGCATCACAAATTTTGTGGCTGTGTTATTCAAAATCGCCGGACCTATGGCGCTTGCCACAATTTCTTCGACTCCTTGGGTGATGAACGTAATTCCACTTCCAGTTTTTCGAAGTGTTCTTGCGCAATACTCCATGAAGTTTGCTGACGCCGAAGATTTTAAAAGCTCCCAAGCTTCGTCCAAGATGATTCGTTTTTTTCTGGTTCGATCATTTTCAACCTGCGACAGAATAAAATCAGTCAGAATTAAAACCATCACGCTTTGAAGGTCTGGATAACTCGATAGTCCTTTCAAATCAAAAGTGCAAATCGGCGCGTCTGTTCTTAGACTTCCGTGACCATCAAGCAGTCGTCCGTAGGGACGCTCGCCAGTCCAAAGGTAAAGCATCTTTGAAATGGCCCGCATATTGTCTTCCTCAAAAACTGATAGATATTTTGCAAGATCTGTCATAACTGGAACTTCGCCCTTCGCTCTTCGCGATTTATAAAGCTCAATAATTGCTTTTTCTAAAAGCGCACGATCAAGCTTTGGCAATTTTGTTTTTTCATCCTCAGCGACCATCGTTTCAACAATTGCTAGTAACGATTTGAGCTTTTGATTACTTGGCTCCTCAAATGGGTTGGCTAAATCAAAAGGATTAATTCGGTATTGGTCTGAAAGATTGATCTCTAAGTATTGACCGCCCAGACATTCAGTGATTTTTTTGTATGATCCACCGATGTCTATAATGAATACCCGAAGATCCCTGGCAAGCTCCTGCATCAAAATGCAATTGTTCAAGAAACTTTTTCCAGATCCAGATGACCCGGTCACCAGCGAGTTGAAATTCGGAAGATTTGGATCGAAGCTGTTAAATCCGACTAAACCATTCAAACGATTTCTGAAAATAACAACAGGATCTTTATCTCCCTCTTGTGGCCCATACACTGGTAAAAAATCTGCCAGATTATTGGTTTTCATCTTCCTGGCCCGTTCAAGATTTATTGGTGCCGCCGGAAGATTACCTTTTAACACTTTCCAAGATCCAACAGACTCCTCAAGTCCTTCCGCACCTTGTAGTGCTCTGAATCTTGATAGGACTTCCCGAACTTCACGGTTTAGCTTTTTATTGCCGTCAGGAGTGGCTTCGGCCTTTAGAACAACAGTCATCTGCACTGCATAAATCCGCTGACCTGTATTTAGCAGATCACGAATTAATTCTTCAATACTTGAAAGTTTGCTTTCACTTTCTAAATCACTTGCGCGACCGGCCTGAGTTACGGCTAGTGAATGCGCCATTTTTCTTTTTTGCTGAAGTTTTGCCATTTCATTACTTTGATTTGGCACTTCAAACGATAGAATCAAATCATAGTGAAACGACATACGTAAAAAACCAGCAAACTGGCCAGCATAAGTCATTTCAGGAAGAGTTTTCAGTGTCACAAGTCTATGGTGATACTGATCGAGCGTAAATTGGTCGAAACCTAAGACGAGATCGCCAAATAAAAGCTGTTCACGCGGCGAAGAGTTTGCTAGCCAACCTGCTTCGTTAAGCAACTCTTCACTCAAGTCAGGTTCAGATGAAGTTTTCACGGACGGTGTTGGTTCAGTTTTAGATCTCTTCGGATTTAAAAACCGATAAATGTGTGTAAGCATTTCATCTTTTGTGAGCTGCCTACTCTGAATACCAAGGGTACCAAATGATGAAATAAAATTTTCAAGGTTTTGATTTAAATTTTCAAGCGTTTCATAGTAAGCGTCTTTTGTGACTTGAGAAAAAACCTCCCTTTTTTTAAAGATACTTACTTTTTTAGATGGGACGGGCTTTACGCGTACATAAACACGAAGATTTGGGCGGTATAGTTCGCCCGAATCTTGCAAAGCTTGTAATTTGTGTTCGCGAAAGGCTGCAATTTTTTTTACAAGACTGTGCGCCTCCTGATTTTTTCCAGAAACATGTTTTTCAATTGCATCTGAATAGTCAGACCTGACAGATAAAACAAATTGCACAGTCGTATTTTCAGAAATTGAATTGAGCGCTGACCTGAGTCCTGCGGTGAATTGATTTGTTTCACGCTCATCAAAACACTCAATATCGGCAAGGGTCATTTCAAGCCCTGCCACTACAGAGCCATCAATTAACACAGCATGCGGCTTAGGTTCGCTAAAAAAATCCCAATAAGGAAGCTCCTCAGAAAGAGAAGCCTCCTTTTCTTTGTAATTATTCATATCTGTCCTTTCATAAATTTTCGGTACTTTAAATCTCTGCCACCAGCGACCTTATGAGCATCTTGCGAAATGTATTCGCCAAGATGTTGAAGGTAGTTATCAGGCTTTCCGCGTTTTGCGAAAAACAAGAAAAGCGCCAGCGACAAAGTTGTGCCCCAGACGAGCGGATACCTAAAACTCGTTGTACCGAAGACAAGATTCATCAAAGTCATATTCAAAAAAATGATCAAGAGGTCGGGGGTTTCAAAACCAAATATTTTACTTTTCATCTCGAGCGCGCGAGGCACGCTAGAAACAAGCAGTTCTTGTTCTTGCATACTTTACCGCACAGTTTGGGCGATAAAGTCCACAATGGCTTGGGCTCCAAACCCAAAGATACATCCAAGCACCGCATATAAAATATGTTGTTTGGCTTGTGGGTTTCCGGTGAAAAAAGAAACTGCGGCAATGGCAATTCCTATCACTGATAAAACAGGTAAAATTACTCCAGTTAATTTTGTCTTAAGGCCCACAAGGCTTGATTCAAGCCCTGCCTGAGCAAGCTCAGGCATCCAAAGACCAATCATTAAAAACAATCCTAAAACTAAAAATGTATGTTTACTTGTCATTTGTACTCCAGAAAAATGTGGAGAAACTCAAATGAACGCGCATATTTTCATATTGTAAGCGAACAAGCCTAAGCGGCAGCCGTCTCACCGAAATCAGGCTCAGGCAATTTCACGGAAAATGCCGATAATTCAGGATGAATATTTACATAAATTACCTTACTCAAAAGGTCGAAATCAAGTTTAATAACCCCAAGCGCTGAATCTGCAACGCCATTGCCAACAATGTTCCAGAAATATTTATTCTTAGCAGTCGGACTTTTATTAGGCTCTCTTGTCATCACTAAATATTTTAAAGCATCATTTTTATTTGGAATGAGATAAAATTTCTCATTTACAAATGTCCAAAGCCTGAGCGTGTAGGTATTCTGACCGTTCTTAAGATAGGCCATTCCAACACTTTTTGTTTTCTTAAATCCTCCTTCCAACTTAATATCACCTTGCAAAACTTGAAATCTGAAATACTGATCATTTTTTTGTGTAATACTTTTAATTTGTGTATCCATACTAATTTCCCCTTAGTTTATGATTCAAAATTTAAGCCGCTTGAATCATCGACATTTGATTTAATTTTTCTTCGAGTATAGCTCGAAGATCACTCAGAGCAGTTTTAATCAATTTATCTGTTTCATCCCAAGCAATCCCCAAAGATTGAGAGATTTGATCAATTGTGAGTTCGTCAAAAAATCGCATTTGAACTACTTGTTGTTTTTTTGAAGACAATTTCAATAGTGACTCGTGCAATTCCTCAAAATTGTTTTCAGAAAATATCTTTATTTTTTCTTTTATAAACAGATGAGTTGATTTCAAATACCCTCCTTAATAGTAGTCACTGCGTCTTGATCTAATAAATTTCTTCGATTCAATACGTTCAAATGTTTCCATGCTCATGTCGTTAGAAGTTGCAAATGTTTTGACTAAATCTTTAAACCATTTCCGATGAGTCTTTGGATCTATTGAGTCCATAGTATCAACAATAACGACAGATGGATTTACCCGTTGGGTTTGTTTTCGTTCGGCAGCTTTTGCTGCCCATGGAGGAATTGGCAGATCATCAGCAGATGACTTTCGATACCCAAGTAAATCGGGGCTATAGTTGCAGCACAAACAATGTGAGTGGGTTCTTAGTGTCTCGTAAGTTCGTTCATTGCATCTTGGACAATTTCTTAAATTCATTTTATCTCCTTGTTGTGTGAGCACTTTTTTTGTGGTCCTTCACCCTTTAGAATTGCAAGGCATGCCAACAAGAGGCTAAAAATCAGATAACTGTTTGAAAGTATTTTGAAATAATAGAAAGTTTCATTTTTAATAACTCAGAAAAGTTTCAAAATATTTGAATTAAAAAAAATGAAGATAAGTATTTTCAGCCAGTTAACTGGCTTCAAAAAATCTGTATGACTTCAAATTTTTTGAACGATCTTTTTTACAAATTAGTTTCAAAAAATATGAAGTGCTCCGAGTTTGGTAAAATTCTATCAAAAACAAAAGGTTGAGAATAAAGCGATGCATGGTGCCCTTTATTGGGTTTCAAATTTTTTGAAGTAATTTTTACAAGACGTGGTTCGATTTCTGCCCTAAACACAAATAACCCCTGTTCATTGCCGCCACATCGCGAATTGATTTAAAAAACCTCTGAATTTGGTTGGCACGTACATTGCTTAGATATTTAGCCACGGGGGGCAGGCTAATGGGGCAATCTAACCATTCATTATTATTTGATAAAATTGTTTGTGCTAAAGGAATGCCTCTATCCGTAGAAACACTACAGGCGCCCCGTGTCTCAAAGCTAAAGCCTATCAAAAGACCCGACGGCTATTTTATTCCGGGTTTTATTTCTGGTTCTGTTTTTGTGTCTATTGCTTCAATTGAAGAGACGGGCTTTAGTGATTCCAGACCAGAAACAGTAACTCTTAAAGCAACATCTGAAGCATTAGAGCGACTGGTCTTTAGAAAATATTTTAAAAAGAGCGGCAAACCAGACACAACAAATGGGTGGGCCTGCCACTTAGAGCTAAATAGTGCCCTTGAAAATGCTCTCTGCGAGTTGATTGAGAGAGATGTCGCACTTACAACTTGGGAAAACAGTGGACCATTTTATGAAATTCCAAAATCACTATGGCCATCAGAAATATTAAAATGGGCAGATTCTAAACCACATTCATTGGAGTATCCGGACCTAAAGATATATCTGTGTGCCACTGAAAATGGATGCGCGATTTCATCATTGCTATTTAATGAGCGCGGCAACTTTGTTACGGGCCACGCCTCAGGGTTAAGTTTAAAAAATTCAATTCTTTCAGCAACAGCAGAGTGTTTTAGATCTGCGCACGCTGCATTAAGATTCGAACATTTTTCTGAAGTTTCGAACCTACATAATACAAATATTACCAGTCTATCCGTACCCCCAGGAGCGCACTCTCTGGCCTACGCTTACAGTGTTCCTATGCCAAGCGAAGTTGTTTTGAAACAAGCGACACCTATTTTTATTGAAACCAGTTGGAGTCAGCATCAAAAAATTGTTTTAGGTACAAGCTTAAATGAATTTGAAATTTTAACGTTCAAAATTTGTGACTACTACGTTGTTCGGTTACGTAGTTTAAATTTTAAAAAATTGTTTTGGGGAAAAACCAGTTCAAGAGAACCATTAACAAATAAAAATCCACATTTTGTGGGTTAAGGAGAAAAAATGCACAAAAAATTCATAAAAAACTTTTTATTTTCTATCGCGGGCTTCAGCGTTCTGCCAAATTTTGCGGCTGCCTATGAAAAAGAAGATTTAACCCTAATTGAAAACCTACCAATTGAACAAAGAGTCGTTGTTCATGATCATGTCATTCGGTTTTTAGAAAAAAATCCTGAATTCGCTCGTGAAGCTAAGATTATCGCTGTGGATAAAGAAGGGAACGTTTATGTTTTGGATGAGAAAAAAGTTATTCTTTTTAATGTTGGTAACCCTAGCTGTGGTTCCGCTGAGTAGCGTATTTGGAAAGGATAATTCTACAGTGGGGATAAAAGTGAATACCATCAGAACATATATGAATTTCTCAAAGGCAATAGACCCAGCTCAAATTATTACAATGGCTGATCTAGAACTTTCTGTGGCACTCGCGTCCCCATTGGTTACTTTTGACAAAGAAAGACAAATTACTTCGGCCTTGGCTAATAAATGGCAAAATATCAATAAGAATAAAATTAAGTTTACCCTGCGCCCCAATTTAAAGTGGTCCGATGGTTCACCGATCAGTGCCCTTCATTTTAAAGAAGCCCTTGATCGAGCAAAAAAAGATCATGCAAGTGACCTTCGAGCTTTATTTGATTCTGTTGCCTCCATTGATGTGGATGGCAATGACTCTCTGGTTTTTACAACTGTCGAGGAAGTTTCAAAAAGTGGCATCCTTCTAAAACTGACTGAGCCTATGTATGGGCTAGTTTTTATCAACAATGGCAAACTTGATTTATCAAAAAGTGCCGGATCATTCGTCGTAGATAATCACGATGACCACCACATTCTGCTATCCGCGAATAAGAACTGGTATGAATATTCGGATCAAATGCCCTCCAAAGTTGAGATAAGGCGGATACCAAAGGATATTGACGTAATAACAAATTTCAAAAAGGATGAATGGTCCAATTTAATTTCTGGCACTTCTCTTATGAAGGCTGTCGTAAAGGATGCGATGACCGCCAACGGATTTACCACTTGGCAACGCAGTCTTGACAAAGTTTTTAGTCTCTACCCCTCTAAAAAATTTCTAGATCAAGGGGGAGCAAATTTTTTGAAGGAACTCTCTCTCAAAATTAATAAATCTAACTTGCTTGATAATTTCACTGGATACGCACTGGCCGATCAATTCTTTCCTCGAGGTTATGAGTTATGGTCTGCAGAGCCTCCAATAATTAAATTGCAGGAAAACTTCAGTCACAACAGAACTATTCGAATAGTTATTCCTGATAATCAATACGCAATTGCATTCAAAGGTAATTTAGAAAAAACTTTAGCCTTACTCACAAAAACCAAAATTGACTGCAAATTATTTCCAATCAACGAGCTAAATAATCAGCTCAAGTCTGGTGACTACGATTTACTGGCTGGTGGTGTTGCTGTTGCCGATCCTAATTTTGAAGGCGCCATGTCTTTCTTCATTGAAAGAGATCCTCCTTTTATTCCATCCGGGCCAGCTCCTAACGATTTTTCACAGCAGATGAAGTTAACTAGAAGTCTGGCAACATCTAAAGAACGTGCCTCGAGTATGCGTAAAATTATAATTCGCGCGCAAGAGGCCGGGTACGTACTTCCATTATTTCATTTTTCTAGCCTAGCGATAGCAAAGCCAGGAATAGATCTATCTGAGGTGCCCAACTCTGACGAAACGGTACTTTTTTCTAAGGTGCGCATACGATGAAACGTAAATCTCTCGTTTCTTATGTAAAGAAGCTAGCTTTGAGTTGGACTGTGGCAGCAATGCTCCTGACGCTTATTTTAAGTGCATCCTTGTTTTTTGCAATGATTTACAAAGATGCTGAGCGAGAGATCCAAACATTGGCCTCAACAGCCGTAACCTCTTATAGAACAGATATTCTTTCCGGAAATATTCGCTCAATTGAACTTCAGCTAAATAAAGAGTTTAGCATAACAAAAGATGAGCAACTTTTATTTTTAGATACAAATAAGTCTCCATGGATCGCCGACTTGCGCGCAATAAAAATTGAATCTTGCAATAACCCAAATGGTGTTTGTCGAAATATTTCTGCCGGAAAAATTATCCTTGATATGCCAATTTATTTCGATGGCGACCGAAACAATAAGTGGGGATATATACATATAGAGAGAACTCCAAAGGCCAATTGGCCACTTATTTTTTCTGTGACCTTAGTAATGATTTTTGGAATGTCATTCCAGGCCTTTGGGTTCTATTTTAATCTCTTGAAAGCAGTCAGATCCGTCAGTGAGACTATTGGGAATTGGGCAAAGAAACTATCTGACAATCCGAAGGCGCCGACTGTTTACGATTCTGCTCCGTTCACAGAGATGGAGCCCATCGAAAATGCACTTGCTGGACTGAGACGCGAAATTGACATTCTAGAAAGGCTAGCGCGAGAGCAGGGCGCACTTAATACGCTAAGAGGAATTGGGCATGATATTCTAAACCCAGTTTCGCGCTTGAAACGGTTATTAGGTTTAATACAAATAAAAATGTCAAATTCAGAAAGTTTTGATAGGGACCTCTTTCAAAACTGTAATTTGAATTTGAAGCGTCTTTCTAGCTATGCGGAGCAATTAAAAATTCTTTACAAGAAACAATCGGGAGAGGTTCTAGCTATAGACACTTCAGCTCTAGATATCTCTAAAGAACTTCAGATTTTGGCCAAAGAAATAGCTTCAGATCCAGAAGCAATTGATAAAAAAATTAGTATCCGTACTAATACTTCTGATGGCTGTATCGCACAGTTGCCAGCGCCTATTCTTGGTCGCATCGTAGAAAATATTGTAGCAAATAGTATTCATGCTTCAAGCGAAAATTCAATTATTACGATCAGCTCAGGCGTAGCAAATGAAAATATTATTTTGGAAATTGTGGACCAGGGGTCGGGCATTCCTGATAATATAAAAGACAGAATTTTTGAAGCTGATTTTTCTACCAAAATTAATAAGGGCACTGGTCTTGGCCTATTTGTCGTTAAGCAGCTATGTGAACAATATAAAGGTCAAATATCGGTTAATTCAAAAATTAATTCAGGAACTACTGTTCGAATTTTATTTCCAAGATGCGGGGTTGTTCTATGAGCTATAAAATTCTTTTGGTAGATGATGATATTGAAAATTTGAAGTTCAACAAACTTCTTTTGAGTACCGCAGGCTATCAAGTAATGACGGCGACGAGTGGCGAGGAGGCAATTAAAAATGTCAAGAATGCCAAGAAAGATTTTGCTCTTATCCTGATGGACTACCATATGCCATCAATGTCTGGAAGTGAGGCCGTCTGTGAAATTAAAAAGTTGAAGCCCCACCAACAAATTTTAGCGTTTTCACTAGACGATACTAGAGAGGTCATGCGTGAAAATTTCATAGCAGGCGTTGTTGATTTTTTGGACAAGAATTCTGAAAATGACGTTTTACTCTCCGCTGTGGCTGGGTATTGTGAAAAATTTGAAAAAATTTACCGTACACTTGATAAGTCTGATCTAGTTGCAGGAGAAAAGGAACTCTCTATCAAAGAATTGGGAATGATCGGATCGTCTGACAAGCTCTATGAATTAACAAAACAAATTAGAAAAGTGGGTCCGACACAGGCGACGGTACTAATTCAGGGCGAAAGTGGCTCTGGCAAAGAGTTAGTTGCCCGCGCGATTCATCAAACAAGTCACAGGGCAAGTGGGCCCTATCTCGCCTTTAATATTGCCGCCGAGTCACAATCGCTTATTGATTCTTCCCTTTTTGGACATAAGAAAGGTGCTTTTACGGGTGCTGTTTCAGATCAGCTCGGAAAATTTCGGCTAGCTCACAGCGGAACTATTTTTTTAGATGAAATTGGTGATTTGAGTTTAGATTTACAAGTGAAACTGCTCAGAGTTCTTCAGGAAAAAGAAATTACCCCAATTGGGGCCACCCGAGCATCATCTGTTGATGTGCGTATTATCACCGCAACACATAAAGATCTAAAAAAGATGGTTGCCGAAGGCACATTCCGAGAAGACCTTTATTACAGACTTAATAGCATTATCATTACGACAACCCCACTTCGTGATCGCCATGAAGATATTGAGCTACTCGTTGCTCATTTTTCTGAAGAAATTTGTAGGGAAAATAATTTCAGAACGCAGTTCAAAAAAAGCTGCTTAGATGTTTTTAGAAATCATTATTGGCAGGGCAATGTTCGGGAGCTTCGATCGGTTCTTCAAAGACATTTGATTAAAAGCGAAGGCAACATTATAGGACCTGAAGATCTAGATGCGAGCCTGTATGATAAGGCTCCAGCAAGTGTACCTGTGACACTTGAACAGATTGATGATCACGTCGAGCGGGTCAAAAAGGGCCTTGTCGTGGATGTCATGAAAAGCGTTGGCACCAAGGCCGCAGCTTCTCGAAAACTAGGAATCTCCCAGAACCGATTACATTATTTTCTTAATAAATGGGGACTAGGAAAAGTTTAGTGGATGTTTTCATTTACAAGAAAACCATGATCACGACTTTCTTTTAACTCTGACAGACAATAACTTTCTAGACACTGGTAGATATTATACAGGTAAAAATTTGCGAATCTCAATTTATGGCGGGCCCGAGCGTTTCGGGGCTTCACATATACGCGGGTTTGTGAAAGTCATATTCAGAGCGATTTCGGACTGGCCTAGAAAAGACATAGATCATGGTCGATTCTATAAACCGGTGGCGAAGTTGTTGTTGGATCATCATCAGGCTGGCTCCACGATTCAAAAGGTTGGTCGCTAAGCTGTGCCGAAGCAAGTGTGGAAATACCCTGCGCCCAATATTCGCTTTTAATGCCATAATCCGAAGTGTTTTTCGAAGATCACCTGTGGTCAGCTGTTTTTTTCTGACCAGAGTCGTAAATAAAAATTCTTCTTTTTCTCTCGGATAATCCCGCAAGTAGTCAATCAGAACTCTCGTGCATTCAGCAGAAATATTAATGACTCCGTCTTGGCGATTTTTTCCATCCCGAATTGTTAATTGATTCCCGCCTAAATCAACGTCTTGAACCTTAATATTGCAAAGCTCGTTATTTCGAGCACCTGAATATGACAGCAAACAAATCATGGCTTTTGTTCGAATATTTTTGGCGGCTAGTAGTAACCGTGAAACTTCGGACTCAGTTAAAACGTCTTTGATAAGTCTTCTTGGTTTTTTTGGCCTTGTCAGTTTAACGACTTGTCCTTTGTAGCGAGTGTAGTGCTCTAGGCCCAGAGAGGTATTTACAAGATGGGAGTAGCTATATTTTTTGTCATACATCCAGCCTATGTATTGTTTTATATGGGGGTAGCGAGGGATGAATTTTTTCATTCTCCTTAAAGAAACGCTCACAGTTCTGCAATAGCCGCCTGCTGTTATTCTTGCAAGGCCCCGGTCTACCATCAGGTACTCTTCGAATCTTTTCATTTGTCGATCTAACTTTATTTTATTCATTTAATTTGCCTCTATAAATTAGTTAGTGGTTATTTATTTTTTTCAAAAATCCAAAGTCTATGCTCAGGCATGATAGTATAGGCTGGGTGGCGCTTCTTACGTTTTTTTGGGCGAACTCTGGCGACATTATATTCTCTGTCTTTCGGAGCAATTAATTGCTCTTCGGTTTTTTTGACACGCCTGTTCCACTTACTGTTGATCATTTTTGAACTCCACTGGTCGCTCAAGCTTGCGATACTGATTCAGGGCTACGAGCAAACGAGAAAAGTTTTTTTCACTCAATCTCAAAAGCTCCCATAAGAAGACGTTTCCGCTGCCGTTCCAAATATCTAAAGAGGCACGAACCAGAATCTGTTGCTCAAATGTTAGTTCCCAACTATCTGCAAGCAAAGCCGCTGGGCTTTCACGTAGAATTGTCTCTGCAGAAGACTCAAAGAGAAAGTCAGACAAACTTTTTTCGGAACCTAGTAAACGAAAAATAATCGCTTTCTTCTGAAAGATCGCTGGCGATTTCACGATTACGACCTCCATTAATAATTCGAATAGATCTTTTGCAATGTAAACAATTATTTGCTATCTCGTCTAACTCTCTTTTAAAGCTATTTACTCTATGAGTTGGTTTTAAGGGAGAGTGGTGAGTTACTCTGATTTTTAAAATTTTTCGAATACGAAAGTTTTTCTGGCGCAGACAGCGGTTCTCGCGCCCTCTGTCAGTGAGAGCATATTTTTTTTCTGAAGCTCTGCGATTTTTTCTGCGTCCCTCTAGGCTGCAATGTGGGCCACAATACTTATGGCCCCGCCAACAATGCTGACAGTATCGAAAAGTCCTTTGGCAATGGGGACAGATTTTTTCAATTCCAACAAGCACCGAAACTCTTTGTCTGCCGCCGACGGCATATTTTTGGGTGACCCTCCCCGACATGGCATCAAAAAGGTCACCCAAATGACCAAAACACACCAAAAACATGTCAATTTTAGGGGGGGGGAGGCATCAAAAAGGTCACCCAAAATGGGCAAAAACGGATGGTCACCACTCAAAAACCCCTCTTTTTGGGCACTATTTTCACATCTCCATAGCTAAGTCATTATTCTTATTTATGAATTCAGCTTTCAATTTTGTAAAAAAGGTTTTTTTGCACTTTTTGGCGAAAATATTATTTGCAAATTTGTGCGCCTGGATCTTTGCCACAAAGATAGGTTTTGATCTCAGAATTTTCCTTCTCTGCCTTTTGAACTTTAGCTTTTATCGCAGCGTTTTCTTGTTTGAGCTTATCAATCTCTTGGGCCTTGGCTGCGTTCTCAGCTTTAACTGAGGCGATTTCTCGGTCATGGCCGAGGACCATGTTATAAAGCTCTTTAACGGCCGCTACGACGACCGAGACGATCTTTCCATACTCAACAGAACGGTAGCTGTCTTCGCCTTTATTGACCACTTCAGGTAGAACCTTCTCGACTTCTTGAGCGATAAATCCCACTTGGTGTTTAGTGCCAAAACCCTGAGCACGAGGATTGTTTTGATCCCAGTCAAAGAACACGGGGTTTAGTTGATTTACGATCTCAAGTCCTTGGTTCACAGGCGTTACATTTGTTTTTAGGCGACCATCAGAGACAGTGGTGTAATTGACCCAACCGCCATTTTGGTAGAATTCGAATAATGCTGAGGTCGTGTTGTAGCGGACCATTCCGTTCACAAGTGTTGTGGGTCGATTGGCTGTCGTATCGCGAGGAACAATAATCGAACTTGAGGCTGCGCTCGTTGATGCAACCTCAAGGGCGGCTCCAGGAGTTGTCGTTCCTATACCGACGTTTCCGTCTCCCATAATTCTAAACAGTAAGCCGGCACCACCTCCAGCGTTGTAATTGTTTTCAACATCGAGTACTGGCGTTGTGCTGGTTAACGAAGTTCTGTTGCTAACACCGTCCC
>Ga0163151_10004399_pt1 | contig 18945 bp, 21 predicted proteins | sample OliLakLV19MP5IB2_FD_145596 | JGI IMG/M metagenome (GOLD analysis project Ga0163151, IMG submission 145596) | Freshwater microbial mat bacterial communities from Lake Vanda, McMurdo Dry Valleys, Antarctica - Oligotrophic Lake LV.19.MP5.IB-2 | ecosystem: Environmental > Aquatic > Freshwater >... | reverse complement strand
TTTTTATACTGAAGAACTTAATCGTGCCCTTAAAACCATTGGCGCGTTTGATGCCGAAAGTGATCCTAGTATTTTTTTTCGCGACGGCATTGTCGATTTTAAAAAATTGGGACTTGGGCTCGGACAGATCGCTACTTTTATCTCTGGACAAAAAGCTAATGTCGCAACCCAAGAGGCATTTAACAAGTTCACCCTTACTTGTGAACCCCTCCACCAGAAACTGACGTGGGCGGAGTTAACAGAACAAAATCCCCACTGCCAGGAATTATTAAATAAAAATTACCAGGCATTTTTGAATCAAAAGCTTTCAGCAGGTGATAATGTGGCGCTACGTCCTCTAGGGCAACACATCACATCGCTACCTACGACTTCTGTACTGGTGGGCTCTGCCTACCAGCAAGCGCGTCTTGCCTATAAAAGTTACCATAAAAATTTAGATCGCGGCGTCGCAGAGCGCTTTGTCCTCAGCAACACCTCAGAATTAAAATTCGGCTATTGGGGACCAGATCAGCTTCTACAAACCATCTCGCGTAATTTAAAATCGAATCATCAAAATGACGAAAAAAGTTCGCGGTTTATGGGGTTAGGTTCAACGACTTGGCTCGAAGTACTCCGCTTGTCACCGGCCGAACCGGGCTTGGCATCCTTTCAACCTATGAAGGTGAACAATCAGGGCGCCTATTCTGCAGGGGGATGGTCAGATCTTCACCCCGTTCTCGTGCTAAAAGCGGCCGGCTGCGAAAATATTATTTATGTAACTCGAAAAGGTGGTGAATCTTTGTTTGGACAAGGCATCGCTAAACGGCTTCTTAATCTTGATCGCAGCTGGGAAAAGCTAAGTACTAAAAACCCCGAAGCACTTCGACGAAATAAAATCTTAAATGATATTGGCGAAGATAACGATCAGGACTCTCTGTGGAGCCGACTTTACAACGTCGCCAATCCCAACAGTTCTTTTATGAAATCTGTTGCGGTCGCCGACGCGGTATTATGCACAGACTGGAATCAGTACGATGTTAAAAAAGAACTTCCTCAAATGGTGCACGAATCCTACCACGCTCCCTTTATTTTAAATTCCCATGCTAAATCGGTGAGATCTACCCTGCTAAATTCATGGGCCCGCATTGTCGACGAATCAGAGGGTGGGACTAATGGGATGCCAGGATGGCCCGGCTGCCATTGAGCGGAAAAATTGTAGAGGCTGACGACAGTATGCCTGCTGACACCGCCTATCGCCTGGCCAGCGAAGGCACTGCACTTCTTTGGCAGGGTGACTTTCAAAACGCACGACAATTGTTAAATGCAGTGGCTCGGCGCACAGATCGCAAGTCCCCAAAAAAAGGTTCGTCGCTCGCTGAAGTCTTTCACCTTCATCGTCAGTTTCAATCTCAGCGCGCCCGTATTTTAAATAAGTTACTGATAACCCTCGAGGCCGATTACCGAATTCTTTTGCCACGCGCTCCCGATATTAAGAAAGCCTGCACTGAGGCTTACGGGTTGAGGGAAGGACAGCAGCAGCAGACAACAGTACCGCTACGAGAATTGTTGGGAATTATTGGCGCTCATGAATGGCGAAAAAAAGGCGTGTTTGTCCCCGCACTTAACGAGCGCATCCATCCCCACTATGGTGTCTTCGCGCCTGTTCGAAGCGAGTATGTCAATTTGGTTGCAGAAATGCCACTGCCATCGCTAACGTTGGCCTTTGATGTCGGAACAGGTACAGGAGTTCTGGCAGCAGTGCTGGCCAAGCGGGGCGTAGCGCGCATTATTGCCAGTGATCAAGACCCTCGCGCCCTGACTTGCGCCATAGAAAATCTCGATCGTCTTGGCTTTAAAAATCAAGTCGCAGTTGTGCAGGCAGATCTTTTTCCTGAAGGGCGTGCACCTCTGATTGTTTGTAACCCACCTTGGATACCGGCCCGGCCTAGCTCTCCTCTAGAACATGCAATCTATGATCTCGATAGCCAAATGTTGTTGAGATTTCTAAATGGACTTGCCTCCCACTTAGAACCAAACGGTGAAGGTTGGTTGCTACTTTCAGATTTGGCGGAACATCTAGGACTGCGTTCGCGAGATCAGCTTCTTAAGGCAATTGAAAACGCAGGACTCAAAATTTTAGGAAAAACCGACATCCCATCTGCTCACCCTCGCACCAGGGACGAAAGCGATCCGCTTTACACGGCGCGAGCTGCCGAAACCACTTCGCTTTGGCGTCTGGGCGCCAAATAAACTCAATTTAACTAATTTTAATTGCTATATTAATATTTTATTATTATTATATAAATATAATATAATTTTTAATTAATTCATATTTAATGTAGGTTTCCCCTTCAACCAAGGGGGATTAAATGAAGTTTTTATTATTTTTATTAATTAGCATTACAGGTCTTAATGAAGTTAGGGCCAAATCAGAGATAAAAGAGATATTAAGAATGAGTGAGGCCTACCAAGAAATTAAAAAACAAGTGAGCAAGTACGGGTCAAAAAACGTATTGGTAGTGTTTGATATTGACAGTACACTTCTCTCACTAAATCAGGGTCTCGGCAGTGACTACTGGTTTACTTGGCAAAGTGAAAAACTCAAAAGCGGCGATGTAACAGACAGAGTAGCCAATGATGTCGTCGGTATTCTGGATGTTCAACTCCAATTATATACGCTTTCGAGAATGCACCCGCCCGAGCCAGAAACTCCGCACCTAGTTTCACAACTTCAGGCCGAGCGAATTCCAGTTATGGTACTCACATCAAGGATGACCAATTTTAGAGACATCACAGAACAGCACCTTAGGGAAAGCAAATACAATATCGGAACCACTAGCCCCGCAGTTTTACGTGATACCGGGTACAACTATATTCCCTATGACCCCTCACACCCTTCTGACTATGGGCTAGAAATAGAGGATGTTGAATTAGCCAACACTAAACAAGTTCCGCAGGTGAATTACAAACAGGGTGTGTTTTTAACCGCGGGGCTTCATAAGGGCGTAGCACTCAAGTCTTTTTTGGGTGTAAAAGCCAAACACACAAACTATCGCGCCATTGTCTTTATTGACGACCGAAAACACAACTGCAAAGCGGTGGCTGACGTGTACCGTAGTTCTGATTTAGAGGTTGTAAGTCTGCGCTATGGGTTTGAAGACCAACTCATAGAAACATTTAACAAAAGCACCAAAGCAGAAGCCATTAATGGGTACAATCAACTGATGAAGCTAAAGGAAAATGTATTTCATTAGTAACTTGGAGGTAATCTATTTTTAAGGTTTCAAACGTCTCACTTCTAAAGTATTTCTGCGATGCTGCCCAATACGGGAGCGTCGCAGCCTCAGCGCGCTCCAATAACGTTTCTCAGCCAGCGATCAGTCAAGGCATTAGAAAATTAGAAGATCAACTGGGCGTTGAATTGATTCTTCATCAAAAAAATGCGTTTCATGTAACGGCTGAAGGCAAATTACTTTTAAAACATGCAAAACCTATTTTTGAAAGTCTGGTTTCGTTAGAACATCAGATTAAAAATTCTGCCCAGGAAATTTCTGGTGATTTAATACTGGGATCGAGTCAATCAATATCGATCCATTTAATTTCGGAGATTTTTGCTAAGATAAAAAAAATAAGTCCTAAAGTGCATCCCATTCTAAAATTGGGCAAAACAGAAACAATAAAAGATTGGGTAGCGGACGGAGTTATTGAAATTGGACTAGCTATTGACAAAGGTGGTGCACAGGGCCTCACTATCGACACCATACATAAGGGCAATTTTATTACCATTAGAAGCAAATCGCATAGCAAGTTAATTGCTGAACCTCAGTTTATTGTGACGGAAACACGTAATGAAGTAAGTGAGCTTCAAAAATTATATCAATTACGATTTAAAAAACCGGCGCCCATAATCATGACTGTTGATAGCTGGAATGTAATTTGTAGCTTCGTTAGCTGTGGTCTTGGTTATGGCCTCGTTCCCGATTTTATGCTTACCACCCACTCTAATCTCGAAAGATTCGACAAGATTCCTTATATTGAATACAAGCTTTGCGCCTATTACAAAAGTCCCAAACTTTTATCAAGACCAGCACAACAGTTTTTGCAGTTCGCGAAGGAAAAACGAGACAGATAAAATCACCTTGCCAAGCCCCGAGGTCGACCGCTAAGATTGACCAGAGAATCGTAAGCAGTGGGGGTTTGAAATGGGAATAATTGGAACTATTGTAATTGGGTTTCTTGTGGGTTTAGTTGCCCGATTTTTGAAACCTGGTGACGATAAAATGGGTTTCATTTTCACAACCCTTTTAGGAATTGCAGGAGCCTTTTTGGGATCTTATCTTGGACAAGTATTCGGTATCTATCAGATTGGCGAACCCGCAGGTTTTATGGGGGCTGTTGTCGGAGCCATTCTCGTTTTAGCTTTCTTAAAAATAATCTCGAAACGCCCATAGAATAAGTTATCACAAGGATTTCAGATATTGAGTCAGATCCCTCATATTTTCTTCACTCAATCCCAGCGCCTGTCGGCTGTTGTAAGTCGCAACGACCTCATCCAGGGTAGCGGCCGATCCATTGTGAAAATACGGCGCATGCTGCCACACACCCTTTAACGGTGCTGTTCTGTATTGCTTGGTGGCGCTGCGAGATGCGTAACTAGGTACACCATTGAGCTCAGGTTCACTCACTACTTCACTTGGTGGATGTAGGCGCTCGTTGGCGTCTGTGAATTGGGCTCCGCTATGGCATCTGTTGCACTTTGCCGTACCTGCGAAGATCGCTTTACCTCGTAGTGCCGCTGTCGGATCGAAGCTTCCCACGGGCGCTGATGGAGCCGCCAAAGAAAGCTGGTAGGCCTGGAGTGCCGCCAATTTATTGGTGATCAGGTCATTTGTTCCGATAGTGATGTTCAATCCCGTTCTTTGTTCTGAAAATGTTCCGTGGCCACCCATTTGGGTAACGCCAACATAACGATTCCAGTAGGCGATGTTTTCACCATCGCCTGTTGAAGTGATGCGATTCACTCCCTTGAGTCCATAGGCTGGCGGAATAACTTGGGGACCATTAATGCCGTCCTGATTGAAGCGCGGATCATATTTTCCTTTACCCCAGGAATTGTAAATCGCTTTCTGTGCCGACGTTAGCGCTGGCGAGAGAGCGATAATGGCCCCAGGATTTAGATCACGGTTAGGCCAGCCGTCCAGGCGCTTGCCGATGCCGGGAGCAACTGAATTATCTACTGTTGAGTGGCATAAGGCGCAGGTAACTCCCACTCGAGTCAGTGTATCTTTGCCATTAATTGTTTGGACAGTACCCTTAAGGCCAACGATTGCATTAAGCTTTAACAGAGCTACTGTGGTGTCAGGACTTGTAAGATTGACGGCTCCATTCTGAATTCCCAGTACAACCGCCTCCGGAAGCGCCTCGGAGTCGATCTTAAGACCAACGGAAAACGCCGTTAATGGATCAACTGAAGTACGAATCACTTCGTGTAGGCGCAGTGAATCGCTCCACAACGTTTCATCACCAAAAGTTTCGAAGCGAAAAGTTTGCTTGCCCTCTTCGAGTTGCTCGCCCTGTGGCTTTAAGTTTTTTGCATCAGGGGCATTTCTGCGGCGGCTTCCATCACAGGCTGTGAGGATGACTATCAAAGATATTCCAAGAATGGTTTTACGGTTATGCATAAAATTAATCCTGTTCTGGCGATTCAATCGCCAATATATTATTCACATAATTGCCGAACTGCAAATGCGGGACCAAAACGCGAAAACGAATTATACTCTGCCCTCGGCAAAATCATGTACCAATTTGATCCGGTGAGAACCAATTCGCCTCGTCTTCCAATTTCTTCAGCGGCATTTTTTATAATTGAAGTGGTAGATTAGTCCGCCTTTGGGAGCTCCATCCACCGAATCTAGTGACGCGATGGCTTGTTCAGAGCTGCCGCTCGCTTGTAAACTAAGTGCAATGGTAACGTTTAGATTGGCAGTCGCGCCACAACCCACCCTTTTCATTGCACCTGCGCCCAAAGTTTCTGTGAACAAAAAATCTCCCAAAAAGATTCCCTTTACTTTTCTGCGGTAGATGCGGCCGTTGTCATGTGGGCCTAAAGCATAATCGACTAATAATTCAGAATGTTGCTTTTCACTTAATTGGGCAAAACCGCGATAATCTACCTTGTAGACGCCAATACTATAACCAGCAGGTAAAACCAAAGGAACGCTTAGGTTGCAAGATTTCCGGTCCATATCCAAGCCCGTGCTTCCACCCGCTTCTACTTTGAAGCTATCAAAAAGTATGCTGATGGTGCCCCCATCAGGAGAAGTTACCACCGAATATGTTCCATTTGGGCAGCCACTAGCTCCCTGCGCAAATACCGCTGTTAGTGAAAACACAACATCAAAAAACAATTTTAATAATAAGAACATTGATGTCTTCCTTTAAATTAGCGCGGGGCGCTTGCCCCGCAGTTAACTAAATAATATTATCATCCGCATCTATTATCATCCACATCTATTATTATCCGCATCGACGCCATTGCAGCCGGTAAATAATTGCCGCATTTACATCTTCGGAGTCGACGGTCGCCATGGCTTCTTGGTTGTTATTCGTACTCACTCTGATGCTCGAATTTGTTCGCAAATTTACATCAGCTCCACAGGCTGACCAAACTAACGCCGTAACACTCAGCTGATTTTCGATTAAGTAGTCATTTGTAAGTGGCCCATAAAAAGATCTTCTAAAACTGGGTCCCTGGCTTCCCGCGAAAAAGTACTCAACGTTAAATTGAGACGACGCGAACCGCGGGAGATTGTTAAATCCGCGATAATCAACTTTGAGAATTGATACACTATAGCCTTGTGGAACATGGACCGGAATAGCTACGTTGCAACTTTTACGATCAAAATTTCGTCCAGTAAATCCACCAACTTCTACAATGTAGGCATCAAAAAGTAGGCTCAGACTTTGAGCATCAGGACTTAAAGTGACAGATACGGTCCCGGCTGGGCAACCTGATCCACCATAGCCCGGTATTCCCAGCGAAATGTCATCTGCAAACGCTGATGAGCTCGCAAGGACGATCGTGAAGAGTAAGTTCATCTTATTAAATTTTTTCATTTTTATCCCCCTGTTGTGAATATTCCAAATTTCTCTTTTGCGACAAGCATGCCAAGGTGCAGACGAGCAAGGGACCCATCGGCCGCAATTTTAAAATAGGAAGAGTAAAATTGACTCAAGTAAGGGGAGGATATTCGCCTCAGGAATAGTGGTAATGAATGGCACGAAAATCGCAGTTTATCTCTCCTTTACGATTAAAACCAATTAACTCGTACCGAAGGAATCTTTATGAAAACTTTAGTCCTATTAGTGACAACAATTGTTATGAGTACTTCGTCTGCTTTGGCGGCTCATCCCAAAGACGAAGCCTGTAATCAGTATTTTAGTGATGTGTCGGAAAACAAATCAGCTGAAGTTCGTCTGGCATCTGGCCTAATCGCCTTTAATGCAGCCTTTGAACTAAATTTGAATCCCAATCAATTGACACAATTGCGAGCTCATTTCGACAAAATGATAGCAACATATCCTAACCACCAAATTCAAATTGAAAAAAGCATTTACTTCGGATGTACAACAGCTCTGGCGTCGGACGATATAGCTGAGGCTCGAGAACTAATAAAAGACGTAATTAAAAATTAACGTCGAGTGTTCACTATCTTATGCGTTTTAAACTGATACCCTTTAGTGGTATGGATACTCTCTCACGCGTCGAAAAGTTCAGTAAACTCAGAGGCATCTCGGACTCCTTGTGGTCCAAATACACCTAAGTGTATTTGGAAAGCAACGAGAGGACATAAGCTCTTTAAATTTATGAGTTTTTCGAGACGCTAGATCGAAGCCATACCACTAAAGGGTATCAGTTTGAGGTCATTTATAGAGGGCCGCTTTTTGGCAGTCTTCCAAGCTATACCTAGCAACTTACTCTTTTATAAAATTCGCGTAAATTCAACCTTTGGAAAGTAGGATTTATGAAAAATAATTATATATCGAAAATCTTAGTAATATCTCTAGCCTGCCTGATCGGAGTCCTATCCCTCACTCAAAAATTAGAGGCATCCCCTTCTCTTGTCGACTTAGCAAGTAGTGGTGGCGGCATCGTGCCCCCTACCGATCAATCAAGCGTTCGTGCCTTTCCAGAACTGAGCGCTGAAGCAGCCGTTTTCCTCGGCCTAACGGAACAAAGTTGGAAAGAGTATAATAGCCAAAGATTTGAGTTGTATGATTTTTATGAAAAAATATTTGCTAAAGCAAATTCGGTCTTCGGTATCTCGGAAATAGATAAAAAGGAATACGACTTGTTATACCAAACTAAGTTTATGGAAGGCACGCGCCAAGCAATCAAGGCCATGCTTGAAAGAGAACTAAACTAAAAGGAGAATTGAAATGAAAAATCTATTAATTATTTTTGGAGTGTTCGCTCTGTCACTAAATGCCGGTGCACAGTCGAGCTCTATTTGTAATATCACTGTTGAAAAAACAAAAACCGTTGTTGACCCTGACATTTGGGGCTCCACTACCGACGAGGACTGCGACTACACAGGCGTCTTTAAATTCAGGCAAGGAGCGAACCACGAAGGCGAAAAAATAAAGACAAGGCTCAAAAAAGAATGTGAAATTTCTCATATTGACTGTACGGTCTCAAAGGACAGGATGGACGGAGATAGGTATCCAGGTTCTGAAGAGGGTGTATTCCGAGCCCATATTTGCGTTACCGGTACTCGTGTGGAGACAATTGAGTTGCCCGCCCATGAAATTCAAGCAAAGCAATGTGAAAAAATCGATGTGTGTATTCAGGATGCCTTGAATTCTCATGATGAAAAACTTTATCAGATGGCCAAAGACCTATATTTACTAAAAAAATGTAAATAAAACCTCAAGGAACTTTTTTACAGATTAAAAGAGCAACTTGAATTCTCTCATCACCTTCGATTTTATCTAGGTTTGCCCATTTATTGCCACTACCATCGACATCACTGTCGTTACTGACAGTGATAACAACTGAGTCCTTTTCACCTTTATAGTTGGCCTTTATAACAGTCTTAGCTCCCCTTTTCTTAACTTCGACAACGGCACCGTCAGCCGTATCATAGTCCTGCATGGCGCCAACACTGAAATTCAGATTACTGCCTTCCTGGAAAAGATAAACATCTGGATACTCGTGGGTTGAAAGTCCCTCTTCAAAGACGTTGTCATTAAGAATCTTTGCCGCACGACAATCAAGGCGTGTTTTAGATTCTGCCGACGCTGAAATCGGCGCCAAAAAAGTAAAAATTAAAATAGACAATATATTTTTTTTCATAAAAACTCCTTACAAAAGTTTTGGGTGTTTCTTTTTAAGCAAAGACGTTATTTCTTCAGCATCCCTAGCCGCCTGTTTTAAAAAGGCGGTAAAGTCTTGGGCCAAATCATAGCCGACTTTACCAAGTTTCTTAGGCGTCCTAGAATTGATTAAGAATTGTGACAACTCCTCGAACAGGTTTTCTCCGGTTTTTACTCCTGCAAAATGTTTCTCAACTCTTTTTACTAGGTCAGGATTGTTCTTTCTCTCGAAGTCAGAGATAGCAAGTCCGAGCTCCCTAAATTGCTCTTTAGTAACGTTAATGCCACTTCTGTTTTTGTACTGAGGTTCAGAGCGAGAGCTAAATTGCCAATAGTCTATAAGTTTAGCTTTTCTCTTTTTATCTCGCTTTTCGCCGCCGGGAGCTTGGTTATAAACACTTTCTGTAAAGTATGTTGATTTACTGGCAGGGTCTTTAAAGAAAAGCATGACGTCTCTTTGGCCCGAGTGAAAGGCTGAAAGCAATGTAACCTCTAACAAAGCGGCATCCCAGTGAAGAGATATTTTTTCATCCATGAGGTTTCGCGCCTGCTCAGCCGTATAAACCGCTAAAAAGTCAGTCAACAAAGTCTGGCCGTGGGCATTTAACGATTTGTAATTTGAGGTATCGCTATTGGTCAGCGCTTGAATAAGTGTCTCAAAGAATTCCGAAATATTTGAACCACTTGTTACATATTTCTCGAGGTCAGTTAAATACGCCTTATCTGAGGCATCATCTGCCGGACGCGCGGGGCCTGCACCAAAACTTCTGCCGGTTTGAGGATCCTTCTGAACCTTACCTGAACCATAGTGAATATTATAGGCGTAGTTATCATCATAAAGCTTGATCACTGCTCCACCACAACTTGCCAAACCCAAAAAGGTCGATAAGCCATAACGATCAAATTTTTTATCAACGGCCGCAATTTTTCCCGGCATTGTGTAAAGAGTCGCAGTTTCTCCCTTTAGGGATTCAGCGAGTTCCACAAGTCTATTGTCATCACCGGCGCCTCTTAAAGCCTTCATTTTCACTTTCTCGCTGACGTTTCGAAGTACTTCTTTCACCACTTCGCTGCCAGCAACTGGGTAGCCATTTGTTGCTAATTTATTTAATTGGGGGCGAACCGTTGAAATCATGAAACTCAAAAAGGTTTGATCTCTAAAATCGGAAATATCGATAACGTTAGGACAGTTGAGGCGATCGCCAATTTTTTCGGCTGCTGAAATTGAAAATACTGAGAAAGTTACTGCAGCAACAAAAATAATTCGCTCTAAAAACATAAGTGGCTCCTTGTTAGGTTGCAGGATTTACCACATGTTCTCTAGCAACAACACACTAGAAAAAATCAGGGAAAAAATTACAGCAAAATAAAAAAGGGGAACATTCTGTCCTAGCAGCATTTCGTTTTTAAACCCTCCAAAGTGGCCTAAATTCTGCAATGTCTAAGTCCGAGCGTTCGTTAAATGAAATACGTAAGTTACGAGTATCTTAACAATAGACACTGTGACTTTTTTTGCCATGGGAGTATGAATGTCAGTGAGTCTGCGCCTACCGTCTATCGGGCCTTTTGTCACACCGTTTGACGGGAGGGAAATCGTATATTGGGAGGACGAGCGAAGCCTAACCTGGCTTTCGCGAACTATGGCCAACAAGCCATTTGCTAAAATTGTCAGATTCTATGAGGCCCAAGCCGATAAATTTATGTGTGGACCGGCAACGGTTGCGATCGTGTTAAACGCCCTAAAAATGGACTCCCCAAATCAATTACCCTTAGATTCAGAACACGAAAGATTCGCGCAGCAGATGAATTCTACTTTGCCCCAAGATTATTGCGCCTCCTTTGCTCGTTACACTCAAAAAAACATATTTGATAATCACTCGAGAGTTAAAACCTTAGCAGAAGTCTACGGTAATTTATGTTCAAATAAATTGTTTTCTCCAGGACTAAATCTTAGTGAAATGCATGAGTTGCTATTATGCCATGGCGTTTCATCAAAGCTAAACTACGTAACTGAACCTTTGAGCGAGTGTCATTTCGATAATATTTGTCACGCCCTAAGTAGTACCGATCAGTACATTATCGCTAATTTTGATCGAGCAATTTGGGGACTAAACGGTGGCGGTCACGTTTCTCCGATCGGAGCACTCGATCTTGCTTCTCGGAGGGCGCTCATTGTTGACGTCAATATGTGTGGCAAGTGGCTTTGGATCGACATCAACTTGCTTATAAAAAGCATGGCAGGTTTGGACGGCATTAAGCCTCGCGGTTACCTCATCGTTTCATAGTTCCTGTTGGGCTCGTTGTAGAACCAAGGCGGTCCATTGGTCGCTGGTTTGATTCCATTTCTTAAGAACCCACGTTTCAACTCGCATGGGTTTCCCAGAAAGAATATTCCCCGTGCTGTCATTTGTCCTCGATATACAAACGGCCTCACGTGCCCACGGCGAATCTTTTGTCATCTCTTTAAATTTATTTAGACTCATAACCTCGGTTTTAATTTTATTTTCAACGGTTAAATCGAGTCCCAGCGTCAGCCGCGCGTAAGCAGAGTCCGCGGAATGCGGGATTGGCGAGTGAAAAATGTTTTCGCTCGCCAATCCCGCATTAATGTGAAGTGTTGCTTTCGTAGTACGGTTTCGTATTCGATTTTTTTTGGCTTGTCATTTTGGGCAGAGTGATTTAGAACACACAGCCTTTTTTAGGGAGGTTGCGCGCCTCGATTGTTCCATGATTGAGTTCAATTGCTCGCTGAGCGATGGTAAGGCCTAAGCCAAGACCTTTCCGATTCTTATGTGTCTGTTTGAAGGGCTTAAAAAGTTCGGACGGAGTACCAGACAGACCGCCGCATTCGTCCTCTACTTCAATTACGATTTTGTCTCCCACTGCCTTGCCACGCACCTTAATTTTACCCCCGTCGGGAGTGAACTTGAGCGCGTTCTGAATGAGATTGGAAAGTGCTGAGTGAAAGGCCTGTTGGTCAGCTTCAATTACTAAAGTCGGATCAACTTCAATGTCGATTTTTTGTTTTTTTGATTCCGCCTCGACCCTTGCGGTCACAAGAATTTGATCTACGATCAGAAGCAAGTAACTAGATTCAATATGACCTTCTGGATCCACGCGGAATCTAACTTCAGTCAACGACCGATCAACAATCTCCTCCATCCGTTTCAAGCTTTTTTCCAGAACCGAGCCCGTGTTTCTTGGTCAGAGGCACCTTAATATAATGCTCCTTCTTTCAATCGAAACATCGTAATAAGACTGCAAACTCTGTTCCGTTTCTTGACTCAACGCCTAGAACTCGTGGAGTTCCAAACGGGAACCTTTCAATCTATGTAATGGGACTTTTTGTCTCATCTGGCTCATATCATCGTACTAGTATAGCTACATATCGAAAACCGAGGGGGAAAAAGTAGCAACACACTAATTGGCTCTGGTGAACATGCCTTCTAAATATGTGTGGCCAGCATCCTCAAAATAATAGCGCTCCACAATCAATACCCCCAGATTTCTACTGGCATTATCCGTGCTAAAGTGAATGTTCAATGTTTTTCCATGGACCTCACGACTGCACTTATTGGAGTCAAATTTAAAGATAGCCTTACCCAAAGTCGGATTTTGGCTATCGCCCTCAACATTAAGATAATCCAAGTCTCCAATTTTTGATTCACATCCAAGGCCTAATATGTCATTACCCTTACCATCAACAAAACTAACTTTTACATAGTCGCCGTCCAAAGCAATAATGAGTGCGCCCGGCAGGCCGTTAAATCCCCCATGATACACACCCAAATACTCCTGCGCCTTAACCAGAAACTCCTGGGGCACTCGACCATTTTCTATGTTAATCCATTTGCAACCAACAAGGCTCAACGCAAATAAAACTAGGCAAAATTTGTGAGCAAGACGAGACATAATAGACCTCCTGAGATTTTGAGTGATAGATACATTGCCAAAGAACCAACACAAGCCTTATCTACGATCATGAAAAAACCACACATATTTAATTTGGGGTTATTCATTTACTCACGGACGACTACGGGGCCGAAGCCGTCCACAATCTCAACGCTTTATTGGCTATTTTTTTGATTAAAACCAATAGGTTTAAACTGCGCCCCTTTGGTCAGACACTTCCCCAATACTTATTGGACAACGATTTAGCCTTTACCGCAACCCTTGTATAAATCAAACTTGGGTTCATGGCAGTCGGTCGCCTATTTGGAGCTGTTTGATCGCCAGTCGCCCTGTCACCCAAGATAAAAAAGTCGGTTCCGGCGGCGTTTTTGTCTAGACGATAACTGTTATATATCGCGGGAATACCTTGGCAACCAACGATTGCCGAGGTATTGCGAGTTACATTTAACGCCCAATTGCTGATTCCGCAAAGCACATTCTGATTCATGTAAAGCACACCCTCTATAGTTATCGGTGTCATATTATAGGATGTAGTAAAACCATTGTACTCTTGCGCTTCCCTTCCGTTTGCAAGTGTGATCATGTTACCCAGCGTGTATGTACCACTAAAACTAGCTCTCCAAAATCCAGGAAAAGTTGGCGTGCACAGAGTATCATTTACGACGTATGAAATAGAAAATGTATTGTTGGCATTATAGATCTGCTGGCCAGTGAAGCTATATAGATCGCCTGGTATACAAGGTTTTGACCAAGTCCCAAGGAGAGTTCTCACTTCCACCGTCGCTTGTGAACTTACAGTAGCAGCGGCATTCGACACATTGACTCTATATACTCCAGAATCGGTTCTACTCAAAGGAGCTATCATTAAATTGGCAGCCGTTCTACCAGCGAGAACGACATTGTCTTTTAGCCATTGGTAAACAAGTTGGCTGCCAGTAGCCGCTACAATTAACCTAACCGGCGTAGGATAATAGGCGAGAACATTTACTAATGGAGTAGTGATAGCCGGCGGCACAAGTAGGATGGTCCAAGCATAACTTGAAATTTGTGACGTATTGCCAGCGTTGTCTAGGGCTCGAACTCCAAACCTGTGTGCACCCACTGCTAGGTTGGCAAAATTCATTGGACTCGTACACGCTGAAAAAACACTGTTATCAATTTGGCATTCATAACTTTTAATTAAAGAACTTGCATCATTGCCCAAAAAACTAAACGCCGCTGTTTGTAAAGTTGTGGTGGCTGCCGGCATAGCGGTAAGCATTACTGTGGGCACCGTGAGATCAGTCAACCATTGAGCATTGACAGTGGCTAAGTTTCCAGCCTTGTCTGTAACTCGTACAACTACCGTATGATTACCCTCTAAAATATTTTGTCTTTGAAATGGACTCACACATGATGCATATGCCCCATTGTCTACTGAACATTCAGTTGCTTTTAGACCAATGTTATCAAAACTAGAAAAGACGATTTGAGTGTTAGATAAATTATTAGCTGCAGCAGGAATCATGTTTAATGAAATCGTCGGATTAGTGGTATCAACGTTCCAAAGGTGAGTTGCTTCTGCACTAATTCCGTTTGAGTCAGTGGCGCGTATACTGATTGAATGCTCACCGTTGGCCAAATTCTCTATGGATAGAGATGAAAGGCGCCGACGATCGCTCACCTCTGGGCGAGCGCGCCGTGCATTCCTTTTTAGCGGGCGCCGACATGATCATGATTGCCTGGAATCGCTTAGCACAAAAAAGTGCCGTTAAGGCAATGATCACCGCCATAAAGTCCGGAAAGATTTCCGAAACAAGACTGAATCAATCACTCGAGAGAATTCTTTTGGCTAAACACGCGCTGGGGCAGTTCGATGGCGTTCACGTGCCTGATCTAAAAACCTACAGTTCGCTAATTTTGAGCCGTTCAATTGCGGATGTGAGTTATAAACTAATCAAAAGCGTATTTGCCCACTCGACTGAGGATTTTTCGAAAGACCTTTCGAAGTATTCAAATTATCCATTTTTAGTATTCTCTTCTCGAAATGCTTTTCATAATTATTTTAAGCAAAAGTATTCCCGTCGCTCACTGCACTATGGCTTGTCAGAAATGTCTCGCACTAACATCAACGGCAAGTTTCAACTTCACGGCAAATCCTTGGGCGTGGTTTACATAGCTAGCCAGAACCTAGCTAATATTATAAATACCCTCTCACCAGCGACAAAAAGTCGCCTCATGGTCATCAACGCTTATGGCCCTGGCGTGCTTTCGAAAGCTAGCGATTACCTCTCTGTTCATAACGTCTACACAGCCGATGCCCGCCTAGGTCAGCTATTCGCGCAGTGGTATTCAGAGAAAATATTAGTTAAGCCTTTAGAGTTCCGTTTGCCAGCTGCTCTTGAGTAGTTCTTTGGTTGCTTGGTTCATGGAAAACTGTATTTAAACCCTGATACACCATTAACAAATATAAATAAATTCCTTCCGTCGTAAACAGCCCTCCTATCACCAGTGCGGGCGTCAAAATTCACCGTTGGAAGTAAACCCTGCGGTAACGTTGTCCATGTTGTTTGATCCACTCCTATAGCTCTCGGAGCTGAACCATCAAAACCTCGAGCAACTGAAACTGATCCCTGCCAAAGAAACTTAGTGCCCGTAAATGTTGCCCACGACGCGTCGGTACTGATAGCAATAGAATATTGCAAAGTGGTTGTGAGAAAGGGATTTGCTATGTCGATTTTTCTCCATAGTTTTGTAACTGGATTAAATGCGCCAAAATAGTTTCCTACTAAATTAAAGCCTGCTCCTGCTGAATATCCAGCCCAAACTAACATTTCTTTTCCGTCCCAATAAGCGTGATGGTAATATCGACCGTGAATTTCGGCGGGGGGATAGGCATTGCCTCCCAGGTATCTGTATTAGGATCGTATATGGCGCCAGTATTATTCAATGGGTCTGCGTTAGTAGCGCCGCCGCCCCAGACAATCATTTTAGATCCCGTCCAAACCGCCGCAGAACCAGTTCGTGCTGAGGGAGCGCCGACTGTACTCACAGGAAGCCAAGTTTTAGTCATATAATTATATCGGCCACCTGTATTTAAATTGGCGCCATTAAAACCACCCCAAACTATAAGCTCTCTACCAGTTGATATCGCCACATGTGATCCCCTGGGCGTAGGCTGATTTGCCGTTGCCATGTCCTCCCATGTATTAACATCCTTGTTATACGCTCTGCCCTGAACAATATATACACCTGCAAATCCGCCCCAAAGATAAAATTTACTTCCTTCCACCACTGGTAAGGCGCCCCGTCGTCCCAATGCAGTATTTGGGTCGGTAGCAATCGCCGTTAAGCTCTCACTCGGCGTATATTCGTAACCCATCACCAACATATCTGCTGCGGCATTATCAAGTTTAAGTATCACATCAGTTTTTTGCGCTGTTGCTGAAGCCGGAGTAATGCATGTCACATCGGTAATATTTATGATTTGCATTTTTAGACAAGCCTGTGCACTTAAAAATATTTCCACTTTTTTGCCAACAGGAATATTCGCTAGTTTTATTTTTAATAAATGATCGCCCGAAAGCGGACCTTTGTTTTCTAATAGCGACACAACCTTGGGTGGAAGAATCACGCCTGGCGGGGGTGGCGGCACAACAGGAGGTGCGTTGGGATCTGGCGTAGGTGTATTCCCCGCATTATCTCCTGTAGTAGTATTAGATGAATTTGTCGCTACATCAGTTGGAAGTAACTTCTCGCTACAGTTTTGAAAAAATAAAACTACTGCAGCAATATTGAGAAATATTAACTCATATTTTCGATTTCGCTTAACAACTGCCATTCATCCCCCAATGCCTAAACCCCTTATCGTGCAAGTCAGATGCCAACTTTAACCATTTTTTTCAATATCTTACCGCTTTTTAGTGAACACCATCCGCACAGCCGAGCATAACTTCTACGTCTATAATTTTGAGATAAAAAATAATCTCACAGTGGTACGTTAAACCATATGATCTTTAGATAATGTTACAGATACTTTAACCCTACTTCTAACGACCAAAACTTCGACTGCACCATAAACAGTGTAATACTAGAATATATAATTTGATAATAAATTAGTTAAATCAGTATATTACGATATCTAATAATACACTATATTGAACTTAAATTCAATATAGTGTATTATTAATTTATGAACATTCGAGAAGCCATTGAGTACTTCCACCTGTTTTTCTCCCACCGACTTACTCTAAAAGTCGATCGAAAACTTTTTTGTTTGAAGGGCGGATGTAATCTTCGCTTTTACTACCAATCATTTAGATACTCCGAAGACATTGATTTTGATGTGCAAACAACTTCTGTTGAAACACTTAAAAAAAACGTCGAAAAAATACTAAAAGATGATTCTTTTAGATTTTTATTAAAAAACACTCGGGCGATAGAAATAGTTGACTGGTCCGCGCCAAAACAGACAGAAACCACGCAGCGCTGGAAAGTAAATTTAAAAATGGGGGGGCAGTCTTTAACCATTCCTACGAAAATAGAGTTTTCTCGTCGTAGAGCAGCTGTTGTTGGCGGAAAAATTGAGCCGATTCCCTCTCAACTCATATCAATGTATAAGCTCCAACCAATTTTATTACAACATTATCAACTTTCAGAAGCCATAGAACAAAAAATTGGGGCCCTTGTTCATCGCACAGAAACGCAAGCTCGCGATGTGATAGACTTAAAAATTCTAAAAGACCTTATTCAAAATGACTTACAATTTAAAATCAATAATGCGGATAAACAGAAGGCCATAAAGACTTTGGCGTCGATCACATTTGATCAATTCAAATCTCAAGTTTGGCCTTATATAATGGCCAACTATCAAGAACATTATGGAATGCCAGAAACCTGGATTCGACTTCAAGAGGAGGTCATTAAATTGATAGATAAACTGCCCGGGAGTAAGCCGTGACGGCCGTTGATTTTTTAAGTGAACTTCGTAAAATTCAAATTCCTCTTTTTCAAACAAAAGAGATTGCCGACCTCTTGGGTATCTCAACTGATCGTGCGAGCAAGTATCTTGAGACATTAAGGGGCAAAGATTTCCTTGAAAAAGTCGGGCAGGGTAAATGGGTTATGCGAGATGTAAGCTTTGACCCACTTCAAGTTGCCGAGTTCCTTACCGCTCCAAAGGAGAGCTATATCTCTCTTCACTCAGCGTTATTTTTTCATGGAATGATCGAACAAATTCCGACCCAAACATATTCGGTAACGCTTGCTCGATCCAAGGTACTTCGTTCTTCGGTGGGAGCATTTTCATTTCATCACTGCCATATTAGTTTCTTTACTGGATATGAGTACCTTAAACCTTACCTAAAGCTCGCTACTCCCGAAAAGGCCCTGGTCGACTATTTTTATTTCGCACCCTCTAAATCGAGACAGTTTACGCAGTTGCCTGAACTAGAAATTCCTAAAAAATTTTCTTGGAAAAAAGCCTATGTTTTCTGTGATAAAATTACCTCACTGAGAACAAAGGGTCTTGTTTTGGCGAAGTTAAAAACGATTGAGCGGCGCTAGGCATATTAAATCTCTCATTCACAAACTTAAAGCATAGGCAATTTAAAGCATATATTTTTTGGATCCTAAGTCTAGTTGTATTCGTTTAGAGGTCTTAAAGGGTCCTGAGAGAGTCTTTTTTAGATTTTTTTGGAG
>Ga0163151_10004398_pt1 | contig 18949 bp, 20 predicted proteins | sample OliLakLV19MP5IB2_FD_145596 | JGI IMG/M metagenome (GOLD analysis project Ga0163151, IMG submission 145596) | Freshwater microbial mat bacterial communities from Lake Vanda, McMurdo Dry Valleys, Antarctica - Oligotrophic Lake LV.19.MP5.IB-2 | ecosystem: Environmental > Aquatic > Freshwater >... | reverse complement strand
GGCGGAGGACGAAGCTCTTCATCTAAAGTTCAAACTACAGCAGAAGTAATAACCACGACTTCAACTGCCACCACCACATTATTCACCCCGTCGAAGGTAGTTGTTGTTGATCCACAAACTCTCGCAACCTGCCTATCTGGTTTCCTTTTTAGCCCTGCAACAGGAAAGCTTTGTCCAGCTAATTTAGGAAATAATACTAATATAGAAAACCCCGCTCGAACTTTCCCAGTCCTTCCTACAACTCCATCATCTTTCATATTCACTCGCAATCTTACTCTCGGGTCGGTGGGTGGAGATGTGCGCGCACTGCAAATTTACCTTAATACAAATGGATTCAATATCTCAGCACAAGGCACGGGTTCGCTAGGGAATGAGACTACAATGTTTGGAGTCCTTACCCGTGCCGCACTTGCTCGCTATCAAACCGCAAAAGGAATTGTTCCTGCGGTGGGGTACTTTGGACCATTTACCCGAGCTAGTATTTCTCAATAATCAGTTTTAACCTGTAGTTCCGTCATTACATCCACCACTACTTTTAAATCAAGTTCACATGCACTTGGTGCTTGCTCTGTGTTTTGTATTACTTCAACAAGACGAGGATGACTTGGGTGTTCTGCTTGTTCAAGCCCTGCTGCTTCGAGTGATTCTGGAAATTTGTCTGGGTGTGCAGTTTCAAAAATAACAGCAACACTCTCTTTTGAAATTTCTCCTTTAGTTCGTGCACGAAGAAGAGCAATGTATCCTGTTACTCCATGAGGTTCGAGTACAATACTTGTTCTTGCGTGAAGGTCACGCATCATTGCATGTATCTCTTGGTCTGTTTCAACATCTTCTGCCCAAATGAGTTGTCGGAGATAAGTAAGTATTTCTGTAGTTACTCCGTATGTTGAAAGTGGAATACTTTCATATACTGAAGTCATTCTTTTTATATCGTTCTTCATCTGTGCGTAATTAATTGTTCCCACGTATCCTGTTTTTATTCCTGCAAAATGTAGAAGACGTTCGAGGTTGCTCGGATCAAGAATGTCCATCGAAGGAGCTGATGAAGAAGCAAAGGGGCGGTGACGCACTACCCCTTCACCAATAATGTTGGCAAGAATATTATTGGTATTTGTCCCAACTATAAAATGAGAGACAGGAAGTCCAATTTCTTTTGCATAAATACCCGCCATCAGATGTCCCACATTTCCTGTTGGTACCGAAAAAACTATTTCCTCTCCAACCTGTATCGAGCCACTCTTTACAAGTTCTGCATACGCCATGAAATACTGAGTCATTTGAGGAATAAGTCGCCAGATGTTGATTGAGTTGGCGCTCGAAAGATTTAATGACGAGACATTATTGATGAGTGAGATTATTTCTTCGGTAGTGTATGAAATTCCAAGCTTTATTTGGATATCTTTTTGGTATGCACTTATACCTTCAGTATCTTCAAGTGAAAGTGTGCGGGCGGACTGAAGAAGCTTGGCAATATCCTGACAGTTATCGAAATTACCTTTGATGGGAATGATTTGTTCGTTAGGGTAGCGGTGATGAACGTCAATCATTTGTTTCTCTTGTACTTCACTTACTCCGTCGTGTGGGTAGAGAATGGTGACGGTGATGCGTTTTGATCCACCGAAGGCGTCTGCAATCGCCACCCCAGTGTCTCCTGAGGTTGCTACAACAATATTGATACGCGCATCATGAATATCTGCATAGCGAGACATAAGGCAAGCAAGTGAACGTGCGGCGACATCTTTGAAGCTCGCTGTTGGTCCTTGGTCGAGTCGGAGAACGTAGTCGTTACTTTCGGCAATACGTTCCAAAGGCATGGAGAAGTTCAATGCATTTTCTAAATCCATTTTTAATTCTTCCTGAGAAATTATGTCCTTTGGCACAAAAAGTCTCATTACCTCGAAAGCAGTAGAGCTTGGGGTCGCACTATTCCACCATTCTTTGTTTGCAATAAGCTCTGGTGATAGTGCAGGGAAGTCTTGTGGAACCAAAAGGCCCCCATCTGGCGCCATACCCTGCACGATGCTTTGCCAAAAAGGAATCTCTATCTTGGAATTTCGAGTGCTTATGAACATTTTTTATTTTAAATACAATTCAATCAGTCTCTTGTGCTCATCGTAGGTCTTTGAACAATATATCTTGCGTTTGCTGTCATGGAAATAAAAGATACAAGAAGTCTTTTGTGGGTTGTATGCGGCAGCAATAGCGGCAAGCCCTGGGTTTGCGATGGGGGTAGGAGGAAGACCTTTGTTTTGGTAGGTATTGTAAGGGGAGTCAATAAACTTATCTTTTGAAAGAGGCTGAGGCCACCAACCGTCTTCTTTATTTCCTTTTGCATATTGAAGAGTTGCGTCAATGTCGAGACTCATTCCCATCCAGATACGATTCCAGATAATTCCAGATATGAGGTTCATGTCATGCTTGCCGGCTGCTTCGCGTTGAATAAGCGAAGCTATCTTTAGTGCGGTGTCTATGTTTATTTTCTCTTTATTAATTGTATAGTTTCCTTTTTTTGTGATAGTTGCTACTTTCTTCTCGAGTGTCTGAGTCATCTTGTTCTTCACGGATTCTCCACTGGCGTCGACAGGGAAGATATAGGTGGTAGGAAAATAATACCCTTCAATGCTGTTGTTGGTGCTTAGGAAGTCCTTCCTATCTTGATCATTCCAAGCGAGAGTTTTACTGTAGATGTCGGCAACCTGTTCCTTGCGGAGACCTTCAGGAATACGAACATAGCGAATGTAGGGATTGGCGAGGTTTTGGTATACTACAAAAAAGCTAAGATACTGGTCCGTCCGTTCAAGGCCTTGAGAAATCTGGTTCTTGAAGGTATACGCACCCCCCACCAGAACAAGGCAAATTAATGTAAGAAGTGCTATAATCTTCATACTTTTGCTCATATAGCTAGAGTATAGCACGACCCGCAAGGAAAACTGTAAGGAAAAGGGTCGTGCACCGTCATAAATTATGTCAAACGACACCCAAAATCGCAGCCAATTCCTCGATATATACAAAAAGTACTCTGATGAGCTTTTTCGGTACTCTTTCTTCAAGACTGCCAATAGAGATGTATCTCTTGAGATTGTCCAAGAAGTGTTCATGAAGGTGTGGAGCGCTTTTGATAGAGGGGAATACCCTGACAACATAAAGGCTTTCTTGTATACCTCGGTTCGTAATGCAATTACAGATTGGTACCGCAAGAAGAAGCCTTTGTCGCTAGACGGGCTTCAGGAAATTGGATTTGACGCACCAGCCGAGGAGGTATCTTACTCTGACAAATTTGATGTCGAGAAGATTCTCGAGAAAACAAACGATTTGGAGGAGATGTATCGTGAGATTATCATCCTTCGATTCGTGAACGATCTTTCGGTCAAAGAGATTGCCAAGCTCTTAAACGAGCGAGAGAACAACATCTCTGTCCGTATCCACCGAGCAATCGATAAACTCAAAAAACAATATAACAACAAATAAATGAAAGAGAAATGGCTTAAAAATTTAATTAAAGAAGCACGTCAAACCAAACTGACTCGCAACGAGAAGCAGACCATGCTGTCGGCTATCTTGGGAGGTGCTTACATTCCTTCTCCTTATCAGTTTTCTTTTCCGACTTTTATACACACCTATCAACGTCAGGCTGTTGCCTTGGTTGTGATTTTTGTTCTTGTGATTACTACAGGAGGTACTTCTTTTGCTGCAGAGAGCGCTCTTCCTGGAGAGGCTCTTTATTCTATAAAAGTGAATGTTAATGAAGAAATCCAAAGCCTTGTCGCTCTTTCTCCTGATGCTAAGGCCCGCGTAGGTATCGAGCGCACCACCAAGCGTCTCAAAGAAGCAGAGAAGCTTGCTGACGAAGGTCGTCTTACACCAGAAGCACAAGGTATCATCAAAGCAAACATTAAGAGTCATGGAGAAGACATCAAAGCCAACCTTGCTGTTCTTGCTTCATCCAATTCTGCCACTACCGCTCAAGCGGTTGTGTCTGATTTCCGTGCTTCTGTTGAGGCTATCTCACCTTCTGCTCCAATTGCTACTTCTTCAGAATTAGCTGTAGATTCTATAGTATCAAAAAACACCTCAGACAATAAAACTGATGTATCTGCAGATGCTCAAGCCATAGGTCTTCTTTCTATCACAGAGGAGCTTAAGGCTGAACTTGTAATAATTGAAGAGACTCTCGCAAGCACTACGGCTGCTGCTACTCCTTCCGCTTCTCCTCCAACAGATTCTCAAGAGGGTAAGTCTTCTACAACAGCTACTTCAACTCTTCCTGTGCTACCTACTACCCCAGTTGCAAGCACAACCATAAGTGTAAGCACATCTTCTTCACCTGTTCTTCGTGTACAATAGTCAATATGGATATTGTTGTATTCGGAGCTTCAGGACATCTTTCTAATAATAAAATATTCCCCGCTCTCGACGCTCTGTACACAAAAGGAGTCATTCCTAAAACTTCTCAAGTAATTGGGTTTTCTCGTACCACTAAAGAGAATGTTTCGTACTCGTTTCCATATCAAGCGGTGACAGGAGATTATGCAAACTACGATGCAGTCTCGAAGCTGAAAGACTTTCTTCGCCCAGATACTAAACATGTTTTCTTCCTCGCTGTACCACCTTTGGTGTATGGCGACCTTTTTGCGTCTATTCATCGGTCTGAACTTGTCACGAAGGATGACCCTGCGGGGCACAGCATTATTCTTGTTGAGAAGCCTTTTGGAGAAAGTGGGGAAAATGCAAAGTTTCTTCTTGGTGTATCGGCAGAATATTTCCGTGCAGATCAGCTATTGAAGATAGACCATTACGCAGGAAAAGAAGAACTAAGGAAGCTTGAGTACGAAGATTTCTCTACTATTAAAGAAGTTGCTTTTGAAATATTTGAAACTGCTGATATTGAAGGTCGCGGGGGATTCTACGATAATGTCGGTGCGCTTAAGGATGTAGGGCAGAACCACTTGCTCTTCATGCTCGCTACTTTCTTTAAAAATGATGAACCACGAGAAGAAGTGTTGAAACATCTTTCACTTGATACAAATTCTCCAAAAGGAAACCCGTTTGTATTTGGTTCATATGAGGGATACGGTAAAATAGAGACCTATTTTAGTATCCCAGCTCGACTTGATCGAGAAGATACAAAGCACATTAGTATTCGTCTTTCATCAGGCAAGGCTCTTGCAGAAAACAAAGTCTGCATTCGAATAACATTTTTTGATGGTAAAACAAAAGAAATTATTCTTGCCTCAGGTCTGCACACCTACGAGCATATTTTTGAAGATGCTTTACAAGGCAAAAGTTCAACATTTCTGTCTAATGACGAAGTGTGCGAATCTTGGAGGTTTATTGAAGAGGTTGAAAAAGTGAAGGTTGTGAGTGAAATGATTAGCTATAAAATAGGGTCAGGAGCTATTTTATTAAAATAGCTCCTGACCCTATTTATTTCAAGCCATTGCAAGTTTCTGCTGACCATAGCCCCTTGTTGTTCGCTTTGGCATCAGCTTGAGCCTTTTTAAATTCTGTTTGGTATTTGTACGGTGTGTTGTATGTATATTCGTATGCATACCCTTGCTCAAGCATTATTTTGTTGTAGTTGGTACCATCTTTCATGATTACATAACCAAGGTGACGTCCGTACTTGTCGAATTCTCCTTGTGTTCCGTCTGTTTCAATTTTCACTTGAGTGTTTTCAAGAAGTGACTTGGCATACGCAGAGGCTTCCTTACCAAAGCATTCAACTGGTCTTCGTGGGTCCAAAGTTTCAGGAGTGTTGATACCGATCAGTCTCACCGTAAGTGATTCACAATTATTATTTACCTCAATTGTGTCACCATCAATCACTCGAACAACTTCAAGAAGGGAATTAGTTGTTGAACTTGCAATATTTTGTGTTGAGGTTCCCGCTAGTTCATTTGTAGGAACGCAATTTTTAAAATACGAACTCTTGTCGAAGTTCTCATCAAACACCTTTAGTACATCACCCTTCGGATCAAGCAAAGAAACAGCTAATAAAAAGACACTTATTATAATAAAAGTCAATAGTTTTTTGTGGTTTTGCTTCATAGTGTTGGTATAGTATAATCTAATCGTTAGTTTTAATCACTAAATATATGCTTATGAATCCAGATAATTCCCCTTTTAAGAAACCGTTCGAGAATATTCAGAACAAAATTAATAATGTAGCCAGTGCAAGTGGACAAGCCTTCGTATTCGACAAATTTGTAGCAATAGCTTTGGTTGTCGGAATCATTGTCGGTTTCCTTATTGGTCACGGCGTTGGGTCAAACAGTGTTGGTAACAACGCATCTAGCACTGGGTTTTTCTTTGGTGGTAAATCAAGCACTACTCCAGAAGTAATCAATCTTGAGGACGTAAAAAGTTCCAATGCAAGCTTCGTCACAGTAAACAAGCAGGATGCAGGAAACTATGTACTTATTTCTTCACTTACTCTCGACAATACATACTGGGTAGCAGTACGGGACAGCTCAGAAATTACCAACACACCTTATATTCTTGGTGCTCGTCGAGTAAAACCTGGAACATATACTGATCTTTCAGTGTTCATATCTCGAAACACAGAAGCTGGTAAGAAATATGAAGTGGTGTTCTACAAAGACAGCATAGACTTCAACTATAGTGCTTCAGCCCTTCTTACTCTCAATGACGAAGTAGTACGTGCAGGGTTTGAAGTTAAGTAATTTAGTTTAGATTTAGTTCTTTTGTGTTTTCATTTCTCAAACCTCATTCATTTCTCATAGCGATTGTGACCATTCTTGCTTTTGCAGCGAATGGTCTTTCGCTTTATTTCCCAAAGAAAATGGGGGAATATATCGACGCATACAGTGCTGGGAGTTTTAGTGCGTCGAATGCATGGTTTGTTGTGGGAGGGATTGCCCTTATTGTTCTTGTTTTGTCTTTTGTTCAATCAGCAGTTGCTTCGTACGCTTCAGAGAAAATTAGTTTTGAACTAAGAAACAAACTTGTTGGTGTTTTGAAGAATCGATCTTTTGAAACAATGCGCGGAGCGCGTGCCGGGCACCTCGTCACAGTCGCCACTTCTGATGTTGATGCAATTAAAAACTTTGTCGTAAATGGACTTCCTTCAATGCTTATGGCTATCGTGACGCTTATTGGAGTAACCGTTTTTCTTGTGATCATTAACTTGAAGCTTGCTCTTCTTACTCTCACCATTTTGCCTGTTATATTTATTGTTTTTATTTTTGTCTTTTCCAAACTTGGACCTTTGTTTGGAGCAACACAGAACAATCTTGATAATATTAATAAGACCATTAATGAAAGTATTGTTTCTTCTGCGCTCGTACGAGTTTTGAATTCAATGCATGTAGAGATGGGTAAGTTTGATGTCGTAAACAAAAAAGGCGCCGAGCTTGGTAAAACTCTTGTTACTTACTTTGCTTCTCTTATTCCAGTCATCACTCTTCTTTCTAATGCCGCAGTACTTGTGGTGCTTTGGTTTGGAGGACGCGACGTGATTGCGGGCAACCTTAGTCTTGGAGAAATGTCTGCTTTCTTTGCCTATACTTCAGTTTTTGTATGGCCTTTCTTTATTCTTTCTTTTGGAAGTACTTTAGTCTCTCGTGCAATGGTATCTGCGAAACGTATTAATGAAGTACTTCACGAACAGAATGTGTATTCTAAAGATGAGGGAGCAACAGGTGAAGTAAAAGGTGAAGTGGTTTTTAAAAATGTTTTTCTTCGCTACGGCAACACTCCTGTTCTTAAAGATATTTCTTTTAGTATTAAGTCAGGACAAAGCACCGCTATTATTGGTCCAACAGGAGCAGGTAAGACTGAACTCTTTTATCTTCTTACAGGTCTTGCCACTCCTACTTCCGGAGAAATAAGTATTGATGGACGACCTCTTTCGAAGTGGAATCAATCAAATCTTCTTTCTCAAATTGGTTTGGTGTTTCAAGATAGTATTGTTTTCAATACTTCGTTTAAAGAGAATGTTTTGTTCAAAAGTGGTGCGGATGAAGATGCATTATCCAAAGCACTTCGAGTGGCAGACCTCGACCACCTAGTAGTAAATCTTCCTAAAGGACTCGAGACCAATGTAAGTGAGCGCGGAACAAGTTTGTCAGGAGGACAGAAGCAACGCCTCATGCTTGCTCGGGCTCTCGCTCTCAAACCTCGAATGCTCCTTCTTGATGACTTCACTGCACGAGTAGATGCTGGTACCGAAGAGCGAATTCTTTCAAACATTCAAAAAGAATTTGCAGGTATCACACTCATTTCAATTACTCAGAAGATTGAGTCTATTAAAGAGTATGACCACATTATCGTTCTTATGGGGGGAGAACTTGTGGCACAGGGAAAACATGGAGACCTTCTTGCTCATTCAATTGAGTATCAGCAAATTTATGAATCACAACAAAGCATAGAAAATCACTAATATGGATTATCAACTTCACAACAAAACACAAAAAGAAAAAGCGTATCTCAAACGCCTAGTTCAAAGCGGAAAAGAGTTAAGTAACTTTATCGACAAGAAGCGTTTTGGATGGGCACTGTTACTTGTGATTGTAAGTTCCTTGGCTGCAATAGTGAGCCCATATCTTCTTGGAGTTGCTATTGATACCTATATTACTAATGCAGATCTTACGGGACTCGCGTGGCTTATATTGTTCCTTGCTGTGCTTTTTGTGGTGACGGGTATTGCTACGTACTTTCAGCAACAGATCATGGGTAAGGCTTCACAAGACGCACTCTTCAAGCTTCGTGGAACTATTTTTGAAAAGCTACAGTCACTACCTATTGCATTCTTCAATCAAAACAAAACAGGAGACCTTATGTCTCGTCTCAATAACGACACCGACAAACTTAATCAGTTTCTTTCAGAAAGCATTCTTCGTTTTGCTGGAAGTGCGTTTACACTTTTGGGTATTGGAGGTTTTATTTTATATCTTAATTGGAAGCTTGGTCTTGTGCTTCTGTCTTCAACTATTTTCTTACTAGTTATTACACGTATTGCTTCTCCTTTTATTGAAAGCTCAAACCGTAAGACATCCGCATCTCTTGGAGATTTTACTTCAGGTGTTACAGAACAACTTTCCAACTTCAAAGCTATTATTGCTTTCGATCGACGAAATTTCTTTGAAGAGTATTTGACTGGGTTAAACAGCACTCTCTACAAAAAGTCAGTGCTTTCTGGTTTTCTTAATCAAGCATTCTCACCTATTTATGATTTCGCAGGCTATATCGCACAAGTTGCTGTGCTTGTGTATGGAATCCTTCTCATTACTCAAGGAGAGATTACTATTGGTGTGCTCATTGCTTTCCTTACATATGCACTTCGTTTCTACGATCCTCTTCGTTGGATTGCAGATATTTTTGGAAACATTCAAGTATCACTAGCATCATGGGGACGAATTCAAGAAGTACTCGCACTCAATTCTGATGTGATAGTAAAAGATAATGGAGAGCCTCTTCCGCAAGATGTTGATAGTACTACTCTCATGGCATGGAGAGATGTGTGTTTTGGGTATACTGATGATTCTTTGGTGGTAAAGCATGTTTCTTTTGATTTGAAGAGGGGGCACACCTACGCACTTGTTGGTCCAACAGGCGGAGGGAAGTCAACTATTGCGAGCCTCATGGCGCGCTTGTATGACCCAAGTTCAGGAACTATTTTCTGGAAAGACAAAGACATGCACACATATTGCCGAAAAGAACTTTCTTCTTTGATTGGAGTAATCCTTCAAGAACCGTTTTTGTTTAGTGGAACGGTCGCAGACAACATTCGCTATGGTAATGACTTGCTTGTTGAGATAAATGACGAACAACTTCTCGATATTCTTTCTTCAAAGAACATGAACTCACTTATCAAACGTTTTCCTGAAGGGCTTCAGACACCAGTACAAAGTGGAGCAGAGAATATGAGTATTGGACAAAAGCAACTCATCTCTTTTGTGCGTACCATTCTTCGTGAGCCTGAGTTTCTCATTCTCGATGAAGCGACTGCCAACATTGACACGGTGACAGAGTCGGTACTTCAAGAACTTATTGATTCACTTCCTGTTGACACTACCAAGGTCATCATTGCCCACCGTCTCAACACAATTAAAAATGCAGATGAGATTCTGTTTGTTGGAAACGGTACGGTAAAACGCGTTGCTGACGAAGCTGAGGTGCTTGAGTTGCTTAAGTTAAATGCTAAAAGTTAAACCATTAATCAACCATCCAAAAGACTTTCTCTCGCACATTAGTTATTTTTTCCGGGTACGCATAATTTTCTGCTGAAAATTCGCTCGCTCTCAAGCATTCCGAGAGTCCCTCCAAAAATAACTAAGTACTCAAGAAAGTCTTTTGATTGAACAAATCTTAGACACACACACAAAAGTGTGTTCTTTAGTGTTTCCTGTGGATAACCTAACCAAAATGGGTTGCGGTGGTGGATGAGTGGGATACAATGGTATCTAAGTGGGAAGAAGTGGTAATTAGTAAAAGTAAGTGAGTTGGTGAAAGTAAAAATAAATAAACATGCTCATCGGAGAATACACACACAGCCAAGACGAAAAGAAACGAATTTCACTTCCGATCAAGTTCCGCAAGGAACTTGGGAAGTCGGTGGTTGTGACGCATGGACTCGATAACTGCTTGTTTATTTATGGAGTTAAAGAATGGCAAAAGATTTCGGAAAAGCTGGGGAACCTTTCGATTGGCCAGACCGACACGCGACGCTTCAATAGATTTATTCTTTCCGGAGCGAGCGAGGTTGAGGTGGATTCAATCGGACGGGTCCTCATCCCTGAATATTTGAGAGAGTTTGCAAAGCTTCAGGGAAAAGTAGTGTTTGCCGGTGTTCACAATCGTGTTGAGGTGTGGAATGAGGGAGCTTGGATTGCTTACAAAAAAGCAATCCGAGGTGATGCTGACAAGCTTGCCGAGAAGCTTGGAGAAATAGGCGCCATCTAATCCCATGACACATCACATCACCGTACTTTTACATGAGACAGTAGACGGTCTTGATATTCATAAAGGAGATGTCGTGGTAGACGGAACATTCGGTGGAGGAGGGCATAGCGCTCTCATTGCTGAGAAGTTCGGAGACAGCATTACTCTCGTGTGTATTGACCAAGACAAGGACGCGCTTGATCAGAACAAAGAGAAAGTAACTAAGTTCTGCAAGAATGCACACTTTGTTGAGTCAAACACACGAAATATCTCTGAGGTTCTAAAAGGTTTGGGTCTTACCCACGCCAATCGCATTCTTCTGGACTTAGGTCTCTCTTCTGATCAGTTTGAAATTTCAGGAAGAGGATTTAGTTTTCGAAAAGACGAACCACTTCTGATGACGTTCTCGAATGATTCCGCAAAGCACATCTTCACAGCGTATGACATTGTGAATGAATGGGAACAAGAATCAATTTCAGATGTTATCTATGGGTACAGCGAAGAGCACTTCTCGCGACACATTGCAGAAGCAATTGTGAAAGAAAGAGAAGTAGCTCCTATCAAGACTACGTTCGACTTGGTGAGGGTGATCGAGTCTGCAGTACCTAATTGGTATCGTAAAGGCAAAATTCACCCCGCCACAAAAACGTTTCAGTCGTTACGTATTGCGGTGAATGACGAGCTTGGAGCACTTAAAGAAGTTCTTGAGACAGGCTTTGAACTTCTTGCTCCCGAAGGCCGCATGGCACTTATTTCTTTCCACAGCCTCGAGGACCGCATACTCAAAGTATTTTTTAAAGCAAAAGCAGAAGAAGACAAGTTAGTACTTATTAACAAGAAGGTAATTGCTCCAAGTAGAGAGGAGGAGAAAGCAAACCCCCGATCTCGAAGCGCAAAACTCCGCATAATTCAAAAAAACAAATGAACACAAACACAACATACAATCCAACTATTTTAGAAAAGAGAGTTCTCGCTGGTCTTGTTCTTGCTATTTTTGTATTCCTTTGCCTTTATGTATTTTTTGTAAACCAGACAGTGTGGAATGTCGCATCAAGACAGGATACGGTTAAGAAAATGAGTATTTTCTCAGGGGAAATTGCATTTCTCGAAGCGGTATACATGAATGAAAGTGCCGCTCTTACTCTCGACCGAGCATATGCTATGGGCTTTAAAGAGACCTCTGGTGCCGAAACTATTTTTGTAGAACGCGTCTCTCCAGCAGTCGCATTTCGATAATCAGCTAATTAGGGTAAAATAGTTAAAATGAAATCTCGTCTGCAATTTCGAATGCGTATTTTCTCTAGCTTTGTTATTTTTTGTGCGCTTCTTCTTGTGGCACGCCTTTATTTTCTCCAAGTAGTACATGGGGATGAATTTGCTGACAAGGCGGACCATCAGTACATGCGTCCTGCTTCATACGTGTTTGATCGAGGTTCTATATTTTTTACTTCAAAGGATGGAAGTCAAATTTCCGCAGCGACCACTAAAGATGGTTTTTTAATCGCCCTTAATCCTCAGAAAATAACCGACCCGAATTCAATCTGCTCTTCACTAAAGGAGATTCTAACTGAACTTGATTGTGTTGATGTCGAAGCACGAGCAAAAAAGACCCACGACCCCTACGAAGAAATCGCTCGCCGTATCGATCTTGATAAAGGAAAAAATATAATTGATTTAAAAATTCCAGGAGTAGGAGTGTACAAAGATAAATGGCGGATATATCCAGGGAATGATATTGCAGCTCACGTGCTTGGTTTTGTTGGTTATAGAGGGGATGAGTTGGGAGGACGATATGGCCTTGAGAAGCAGTATGAAGAGGTATTAAAACGAGGAGAAGAAGATGCTTATGCAAACTTCTTTGTTGAAATATTTGCAAACATAAATAAGTCTGTTGTGCAGAAGGAAGAGCTGTCGGGAGACATTGTGACTACTATCGAGCCTGTGACGCAAGAGTATCTCGAGCAAGCAGTGAGCGGGGTAAAGGAGAAATGGGGATCGCAAACTGCAGGAGGGATCATTATAGACCCAATGACAGGAGAAATAATTGCAATGGCAATAGATCCTTCATTTGATCCAAACAACTTCAGAATTGTTTCTAATACTGCTGTTTTTTCTAATGATTTAGTTGAGAATGTCTATGAGATGGGTTCTATTATCAAACCTCTTACTATGGCAGCGGCTATTGATCTTGGTCTTGCAGAAGCGCAGACTACGTATAACGACGCTGGGTCTGTTACCCTTAACGGGCGAACTATGTATAACTTCGATAAAAAAGGTCGAGGAGTCATTACTATGCAACAAGCGATGGGGGAATCTCTCAACACTGGTTTCGTGTATCTTTCTCAGAAAATAGGTCGTGATAATCTTCGAAAATATTTTACAGAGTTTGGATTGGGAGACCACACTGGTGTTGATCTTCCAAACGAAGCAAAAGGTCTCATTAGTAATCTGCAGGCTCCTCGAGACCTTGAATATGCCAACGCATCATTCGGACAGGGAATTGCAATGACTCCTATTGCAACCGTTCGCGCGCTCTCTTCTCTTGCAAATGGAGGCACCTTGATTACACCTCATGTGGTGAAAGAAATTAAATACAAGTTAGGGCATACTAAAAAAATAAAATACCCTGAAGGAAAAAGGGTAATAAAAGAAGAAACCTCGGAAGCCATAACCCGTATTCTTATTGAAAACTTTGATACATATTTTCAAGACGGAAAAGCAAAGAATCCTCGCTATAGTATCGCAGAGAAAACAGGAACCGCGCAGATTCCTCTACCAAGTGGCAAAGGGTATTATGACGACCGCAACCTCCACTCATTTTTTGGCTACCTGCCAGCATACAATCCACGCTTTTTAGTATTTTTATACAATGTTGCACCTAACGGTGTACGGTATTCTTCAGAATCGCTCGGTCCTACATTCGTCGATATCACAAAATTCCTTATAAACTACTACGAACTTCCTCCGGATAGATAAAGTATGGTATAAAGGTAAATGGTATGAATACAAAATTTGGTAGTTCCTTGGAAGCTAGTTCTATTCTTTGCACTCGTGAGGGTTCTCTTTGGAAGAAAAACGAATCTGTGATTGTTGTTCTGAAGGGTGAAGATACGTTTGTTCTTATGTCCGGACACGTCACAAGTAGTCCGGAAAGTCATGTGGGTGTGGACAATATCAACCAAGTAGTTATTTGGGGAGATGAAGCTCATGAGAGGTCATTTGAAGGGAATAATCCATATCTTCTTCGCGAAGCGGAAGCTCGCCTCCTTCAACACCTAGGGTTTGCTCAACAGTGGTTCATCAAAGATGGACCGACGAAGGCAAATCAGATTTGTTTCCATCTCAGAGTTCATTTTGAGGAGAAAACCTTGAACAAGGTGGGTTTGTCTCAACCTGGTCTTTTTGGTAGTAATTTTTCTATAAGTGCACTGCAAGACTAGAAGTCTTGCAGTTTTTTGTATTTGACTCAATTAGTTAGCTCACCGCATTTCAAAACGCTTAAATTATTGACGAGTTTGGTAAAGGATATTAATAAGTGTAAAATTAGAAATTAGTTAAATAAATATAAAATTATGACAAACATCACCGCAAAAGATCTCACTAAGGTAGCCCCACGAAGCGCCTACGATAAAAGTTTTGGAGGATACGCTATCTTTGCCCGCATGATTGACAAAGGTCGCGCATACATAGCCGGTACTATAGGAGACTTCAGTTTCGACTGCCCGGTAGATAACATGCTTTTTAATTTTAAAGGAGTAGAAGGGAAGGACGCTGAAAACGCACTTCGTGATGGAAAGACTGATGAGGAAATGCTTACTTGGTTTCAAGTAGAAGGTCTTCCAAAAACAGATGAAGAAGTGAAGGTGTGGTCTGAAGCCTTTCATTTGGATTACTCATATGCCCACCACGAAGACGCGGGAAAGCAGGCATGGTTCCGTGGAGAGTGTGAGCGACTTGGTCTCGATGCTGATAAAACAACTTTGTTTGACATGCTTGATGCTGATGACAAGACTATTGGTGCGGGCCCTGCTGTGTGTGAGATTTAGTTGACTTTCTGATGTAAAAGTAGATACTTTTCTCAGATTATGAAAAGTTCATCTACACCTAAGCCCCCAATCGATATTATTCGCAGACCACTGGTTCCAAACAGAGCGACTGCAGAAGAAATTGTCTGTAGTTTGATAGCGGGAAACCTTATCTTTTCTTGTGTGTTTTGTCCCCCTTTGGATAGGGTCTACAAAGTCATCTTTGTTCCAGCAGGGTATTTACCAGTTGGTCCTGAAGGTCGACGAACAAGAACCTTTGTTCTTCAACAAGCTCGTGATCGAGGTTGGAAAGAGTCGTCGGTCGAAGCAGCAATTCTCGCTCAAAAAGTCTTCTCACCAGAGGAATTCCTCGCTACAGGTACTCGTGCCTTCATTGGTATGCACAAACCTGTGATGGTTGAAGAAACAGAGCGTCAGCTGGTGCTCTGGCCTAATCATTTTGAGACATTCCGTACGCATACTGATGGAGCATTCCCTCAAGAAGACGGATTTATTTTTGAAACAGCCTAATCGAACCCACAAGGGTTCGATTTTTTATTAGTTATCCACAGTTTTATTGTAATTAGTATCAAAAGCAGTTGACGGTGAACGCTCGTTCACCTATACTATAAACATATCAATTAACAATAAAAACATGAGCAAACACACTTACCTCAAAAAAGTTCAAAATCAAATCAAAAAAATTAACGAAATTATCGACTTCAAGATTCTTCACGGTCTTAACTACATGGAAGAGCGTCGCATTCACCGAGACCTCATCCGTCAACTAGCACAAGCTCGCAAGACTCAGCCAAGCTTCAGTTTCATGAGCTTCTTCTTCTAGTCTGATTCATTTATAATCTATATATGTTTGATTCATATAAGAAAAAAATCATAACCTTCTACAAGCACAATCGCCGTATGCCAAGCTATGCAGAGATTATGAAGCTAGTTGGATTCAAGTCCAAGAATGCCGCATCAAAGCTCGTAGACAAGCTTATACAGGCTGGAGTAGTGACCAAAGACTCTGATGGTAAACTCATTCCTCAAAACATTTACGGAGAGGTTAAATACTTGTCACAGACGGTGTCTGCTGGATATGGTTCTGCTGTCGAGGAAGAAATGATGGAGAGGCTCAACCTCAACGAATGGCTCGTGGGAGACGAGAGTAAAACTTACATGGTGGATGTTCAGGGTGATTCTATGAAAGACGCTGGAATATTTGATGGTGACACTGTTTTAGTTGAACGTACTACGGTCTTTCATAATGGAGACATTGTAGTAGCTCTCATGAATGACGGATACACTATCAAGTATCTACGAAAGCAGGGAAGCAGTATGCATCTTGACCCTGCCAACCGCGCATACAAGCCAATTCATCCGTCTGATGAAGATCAGATCCAGCTTATTGCGGTTGTTAAGACGGTAATTCGGAAGTTGTAACATCTTCCATTTATAATAAAAATGTGTTATGGTAAAAACCATGACACAGCAATCTCCATTCCGCGTGCTCTTTAATGATGCTCATGCAAATTTACCTTCAAGTCAACATGTTCCACAGGGTGGACCGGCTCGATTTGCTCGTATTTTTAGCGACTTCTTTATTAAAAACAAAAAAGATATTATCCTTACCTCCCTTTTATTTAGTCATAATTCACAGGTTAAAAATATTTTTCACAGAAAGACAACCAAAGATAGCCATGTGTTTTTTGAGCTGGTGTATCCACGAGAAATGTTGATCAGTAGTTACAAAAAGAAGTTTTCAAAGAGGGATTATTTGAATTTTCTTGCACCACTTCTTCTTGAGTTAAAAAAACTTTTTGATGAATCCAGACCAGAAATTGTTTTTTTAAATGGTTTTAGTCTTTCTAATTGGTTAATTATGGAAACCGCATATAGAAATAACATCCCTTGTTATATACAACATGCAGGAATATGGAAAAAAGAAATTTTAGTTGCTCCATACGCTTTCTCTTCTTCTATTCGTAGAATACTGTCTTCTTTTGAAAAAGAAACATTTAAAAAAACAACCAAGCAAATATTTCTCAATGAATTCAGCAGAGATGTTTTTTTTAAACTTCACAGTATAAAAAATTCAAAAAAGAATTTAGACCATACTCAAATTATTCCTCTTCCTGTTGAAGTTCATAAAGTGCGTCCTGTAAAAATAGTTTCCTCATCAAAAAAGGACTTCAGTATAGGGATGGTTGCACGTTGGGATAGTATTAAAAACCATAGAGCAGTACTGCGCCTCGCTATCGCATTAAAGAAATTTAAAAAACCTTATCAGCTAAAAGTTGTTACAAAATGGGCACCAAAACTCGTCTCAAATTTTAAAGAAAAGTACGAAAAGAATATCTCTGTAATTGAGCCTATGTCGTCTTTACAGCTTACAAAATTTTTCCTTACACAGGATATTGTTCTCATACCTTCCCGTTTTGATGTCTCTCCGACAGTTTGTATGGAAGCCCTTATTTGTGGAAAACCAGTAATTATTTCAAGTGAAGTTGGGTGGGTTTCTGATTTTAAAAAGTTTGGATTAGGTAAGTTTATTGTTTCACCTTACTCAAGTGGAAAGACAATTACTGAAACAATTGATACACTCATAGAACAGAAAGAAAAGTATTTATCTCGTTATGCCTCACTCCAAGAAAAAATCATCACCGAACACAACAGTAAAAAAGTTTTTGAACAGTATTACCAGCTTTTTAAATCAATCAAATAAAAGCATGACTACACGACACAAAAAATTTAATATCGCACAGATCGCACCAACAGGAACCCCTATCTCTGTTGAAAGTAGCAAAGCAATTTACTCACATATTGGCCATCTTGTTGATGGTTTTGTGGATAAGAAGCACAATGTGACTTTGTTTGGTCATCCTGATTCACAGGTGAAAAGTGAGGTGAAAGATTCAACTTTTCATTACGATGCTGAAAGTAAGAAGAATGTCGCCCGCTATGAGCAGTGGGGAGTTCTTTCTGATTGCTACATGCAAGCACGCCAAGGAATCTACGACGTCATACACAGCCATATGAATATCATGACAGGGTTCTTTTCTCGCATTGAGAAAAATACCCCTACTCTTATTTCTATTCACTCTCCTATTGAAGAATGGATGAAGCCTATTCTACGCAAACACAAGGATGAAAAATATATTTCGTTTTCTCTTGCTCAACGCAAAGAATTTCCTGAGTTAAATTGGTATTCAAATATTTATCATGGTGTCGACACTGACTTGTTTGGGTTTGAGGAGAACCCTGAGGATTATGTTCTTTTTCTAGGACGCATTACGCATGACAAGGGAGCTCATGTTGCTATTGAAGCATGTAAACTTGCAAATGTTCCTCTTCGTATTGCTGGAAAAAGTTATAGCACAGAAGGGTATTGGCACGACAAGATTGAGTCTCACATTAATGGTAATTCAATACGATATTTTGGAGAAGTTTCGCTATGTGAGAAAATACCTCTTATTCAAAAAGCAAAGGCAGTTGTCTTTCCTACTTTTTATAACGAAGCATTCGGTTATGTTCTTATCGAAGCAATGTCGTGTGGTACTCCTGTTATTGCATTTCCAAACGGTTCAGTTCCGGAGATTGTAAAAGACGGAAAGACTGGTTTTCTGGTAAACAACGTCGAGGAAATGGCACAAGCACTCAAGAAAATTGACACTATAGATCGCCATCAGGTTCGTAAAAGAGCAGAGCAGTTTTTTAGTTTAAAGCAGATGCTACTTCATTACGATAGTGTGTATCATCGCGTAGTTAAAGAAACTAAGTTCAAGAAAGGGAAGCTGGGGTTGTAGTTGGTGCGGGTGACCCCACTGTGTGGCTTTTAGAACTGGTTAATGAGAGAGAGCATATTCAAATAAGCCTCAAGGAGCTGGCCAAAATTATTTGATTGTCTTCAGGTCACCATTAATGACCTCTACTCCCATTCCAATCAACTCATCTTTGAAATTCGAGTCGGGAATCGGATTATAAAGATATATTCTTTTTCCAGTATCAAATGCTTGAAAAAT
>Ga0163151_10004395_pt1 | contig 18954 bp, 16 predicted proteins | sample OliLakLV19MP5IB2_FD_145596 | JGI IMG/M metagenome (GOLD analysis project Ga0163151, IMG submission 145596) | Freshwater microbial mat bacterial communities from Lake Vanda, McMurdo Dry Valleys, Antarctica - Oligotrophic Lake LV.19.MP5.IB-2 | ecosystem: Environmental > Aquatic > Freshwater >... | reverse complement strand
CCCTTATGCAGCTTGAAGGAAAGGGCGAGCGAATCGCGACTTTCTCCTTCCGCCAAAAAATCCAGCCAGTTCTGCAGCAGCTCGGGATCAGCTAAATCCTGCTTGGCAAGCACGATAATGCGCGGCTTGTTGCCGAAAATTTCCTCACCCTTTGGGTGCTGACTTGCTCTTGGTATCCGGGCGTCAAGAACTTCAAATACCAAATCCACAGCCTGCAGCTGCTCTTTAAGGCGGCCGAAGGCTGTGTTTGCACGAGGTTTTGCTGGTGTTACAGGCTTTGTCGGTTTTGTAGGTTTCGAGCGATGGTCGCCCTTAGGCTGCATCCCTACTGTTGGCCAGCATCTTGAGTTGGAAGCACTTCTTTCTTAGCGACAACCTTCTCTTTGATGCGAGTGGCCTTACCGGTGCGCTCACGCAAGTAGTAGAGTTTCGCGCGACGAACGTTTCCACGGCGCAGGACGGCGAACTTTTCCACTCGTGGTGAGTGAATCAAGAACACTCGCTCAATGCCGATGCCTTGGAATACCCGACGAACCGTGACCGTTTTGTTAATGCCCGATCCGGCGCGTTTGATGATGACACCTTCATAGCCTTGCGTGCGCTCTTTGCCGCCTTCTTTGATTTTTACGAATACCTTAACGGTATCGCCGACATTCAACTCAGGGATAGTGTCCTTGAGGAACGGAGCTTCAACATCTCTAATTATCTGATTAGTCATGGCTATATTTCTTGTAGGAAAGCAGCCGGCAATTTTACCACGGCTCATTTCTGGGGGGTCTGAGCCAGGTGGCGAGCGTAACGGCTCTTCATAAGAACCAGGGCGCAGGACTGCACTGCGCTTACGCCTGAATGCCATATTAGAGCACGAAAGGCGTATTTGCCGCCCAGTTGAAACCGTAAGACTTCGTGAGGATTCACAAAACCATAGATTTGCAGGAAGACAAGTGGCGGCTCTAGCGGTTGACCTTGAGATGATTCAGCTCATCAATGAAGTCTTCGATCGACTGGAAAGCCTTGTAGACAGAGGCAAAGCGGACATACGCCACTTCATTCAAGGTGCGTAAACGAAGCAGGACCAGGTCGCCCAGTGCGCTGGACATCACTTCACGCTTGGCGGCACCCGCCAGTTCACCTTCTACAGAATCTACTAAGTTGTCGATGTCCTCTGCTGTGACCATCGTCTTGGCACAGGCGCGGGAAACGCCGTCGCGCAACTTTTCTTTAGTGTAAGGCTCTCGGGAACCCGAGCTTTTTATAACTAATAGTTGGATCGTTTCTGCGCGCTCGTACGTCGTAAAGCGCTTAAGACACGCCTCACATTCCCGCCTACGGCGCACGCTGGAGTTCTCCGCGGTCAGGCGGGATTCCAGTACGCGGCTATCTTTATGGTTGCAAAACGGGCAATACAAGAGCTTCTTGCCTTTCGGCTCGGGGCACACGCTGAGAGAATTATATTGCACAGCCCGGGGCTTTGGCATAATGGGAGAAAGTAACTCGGATGCCTCATGTCAGGAATTAAAAGGAACCATTACGAGACCCTTGGTGTGACTTCGAACGTCACGTCGGCTGAAATCAAGCAGGCGTACCGAAAATTGGCGAAAGCTCAGCACCCTGATACCACTCATGGCCATACGGAAAGCGAAGAGAAGAAAGCCGCAACCGAAGAGATGATGCGCATCAACGAAGCTTACGCTACGCTGAACGATGTGGTGCGCCGCTCCGAATATGACGTCAAAATCGGCGTCAAAAAAATGATTTACCTTCGTCCGGTGTTCAGTTCGCTAAATGAAGATCAGGAACGTGAAAGATTTTTACGCACCATATTCCATCCAATGCGCAGTTCCATCGTTAAGGTGCTGAACGCGTACAAGAAGGAGGTTCATGATCTTTCCGCAGATCCCTATGATGATCGGCTTTTGGAAAAATTCCAGATGTATGTAAATAGGGTCGAAGATACTCTCAGATCTGCTGCCGATGCTTTATCGCTGAATGTAACTCCACGAACATTGGAAGCATCAGTGCACATGATGAAGTATGCGATCGCTCGTGCTGCTGACGGTCTTGAAGAGCTGAACTATTACTGCATGAACTACGATCACAAGCATTTGACGATGGCGGAGAATTTGTTCCGCATCGCACAGGATTTGACCAATCAATCTCTGAACCTTACGAAAGTGTAGGTAGTTGTCGCACCCGTTGCTTCGCGGAAAGCGGCAGGGGGAGCCAGTTCTAGGAGGCACCGGTTTGAGGTGGTGAGAGCGCTACGGCGTCTTTTGCAGAGCGCCCGGCAAACTTTTGCCGATAGGCCGTAATCACGGCCAAAATCAAGCAAGCCGTCTGTAAGTTATTCATGGCGCGAATTTCTTGGCCACAAGTAGAACAATAGAGTTATGCCTGTGTGCTGACCGAATGGACTGTTTCCGTGCGCAGTTCGTCGTCCGGTGCGCAAAGAGTCAAGTCCGGGCCCCACACGTCTTCTTTGATTACTGTTCTTGGTCGACCTTTTACCTGCGTATAGATCTTCGCAATGTAGATTCCTAGAACGCCTAGGGCACAGAGTATTAATCCGCCGAGCAGCCAGATTGATACGATGACCGATGTCCAACCTTCAACAGCCAAATGCAACACAATTCGCCTGTAAGCAAGGTATATGCTGTACGCAACGGCATAGCCCAAAGACAAACACCCCAACCCAAAGATAATTTCCAGGGGTTTTGCGCTGAATGTTGTGATTGAATCTACAACCAGCGCGAGCTTGCGACTGAGGCTGTAGGTTGTCTCACCACGATAGCCTTTGGTGACATAAATTGGCATCTGTGAGAAACCCACCAGATGACAAAGTCCAAAAAAGAACAAATCCACTTCTTTGCAATTGCACAAACTGACGACGTAGTTGTGGCGCATCAACCTTGCAGTTATTGGATGTTTGGGAATCTGGCAATTCGACATGGAATTGAAAAAGGTCCAGAACAGTCCGTAGATATGTTTCTCAACCCAATTGCCCTTGCGGATTTTCTGGACACCAAAAACTACATCGAGATCCGGACGGCTTTGTAGAACCGGCCAGAATTCCAACAGTAGCTCCGGAAGTTCTTCGAGATCCGAATCGATCAGAAATACGAAATCGCCGGTTGCATGTTCGAGCCCCGTGATCATCGCTTTGTGATGACCGAAATTACGCGAAAGAGTCAGTAAGCGAATCGGCTGACCCTGCTCGATTCGTTTTCTGACAATGGCGCCTGCGTTGTCTGGGGATCCATCGTCAACCATGACGAGTTCAAATTCGTCGGACACCTGTTGTGCAGCTGCGAGCATGCGTTCGCAGAACTGATCGATATACTTATCAGCACGGTAGAATGTCGCTACGACGGAAAGCTTCACGGCAGAACCTGATCATCTAAGTTTTCAATAATGATATATTAACCGATTGGCTGACGGGGAACACCGGCCAACTTTGCCATGGGCGCAAATCAAGAGGAGCCTGCAACAAATGCAATGCATTGCTAAACAAGGCTTTGACAGCGAGATTTTCGGACTCGACTATTTCCGCATTACCGATTTTGGCCATCCTGCGTTAGTAGAGGAGCTAGGCGTCCTGCGCCAGAAGGCGCCACTGATTTGCGACGCCAAAATAAGTGCAGGCGATCTTGCGATGCATTCTGTGTTGACACAAGCCGGATTCGTCAAGGCTTGTGTGCAGTTCAAACTCCGCCATGATTGGCCTGACAGTGGGAAATCTAGCCCTAATGTCTTGGGCAAACCGGCTACTGATGTGGAGATCGTCGACACATTGTCATGGCCAACAGAACTTATAGCCGAGCACGCCCGCCACTTTTCCTGCGATCGGATAAGTCTTGATACCAGAATTCCGAGGGATTTCCACGATGCGTTCTATCAAAAGTGGATCAGTAATTCGATCTCGGGAGCGACAACAGTAGCCGTCTCAGGCAGGAATTTTTGCTCGTTCAAGAAGCGGCAAGATGTTCTCGTAATTGATCTACTTTCATGCTTGGATGAAGGTCGAGGGATTGGTAAAAGCCTGGTGAATGCGGTTGTTGCCGAATGCTCACGCCTCGGATTGCGAGCCGTTGAAGTTACAACAGAATGTGAAAATACGCCCGCGTGGCATCTCTATATGAAGTGCGGATTTCAAACCGACTCATTTCTTGCTTGCTATCACTTGGTTGAGCCGGCTGACGCATTGTACGTAGGCGGATTAGATCGGGTACAAATGGCGTAAGAGGGGCGGCTCGCAGGCCGCCCCTACACTTGCAGCCGCGTCTTCAATCAGCGGACAACTTTAGTGCCTGGGCGAACCTCAGGTTTCGTAGCCACGTTAACGCTGTAATAACTGAGCAGTTTGCTCAGTGCGCGAATGCAGTCCAGCACATCCGCGTCAGTCATTTTGGGATACAAGGGCATGGAGAAGATTCTGTTGGAAAGGTCGGTGGAAATTGGAAGAGATTGTTCATCCAAGCCGTATTTTGTCTTGTAAAACGGATGAAGCTGCACGGGCAAAAAGTGTATGCCGGTCCCGATGCCTTCCTTGCTAAGTGCTTCCAGCAGTTGGTCGCGTGATATCTCTATCTGGTCGAGTTCCAATTTGACAATATAGAGATGATTATTTGTCTGGCGTTTGCTGTCATGATAGTCTGGCCGGCCAAATCCACTCAGCCCGCGGAAAGCATCGTCGTAGGTCGCCGCGATAAGCTGGCGACGCTGATTAAAAGCCGGTAGGCGGTCAATTTGATGCAAGCCGACCGCTGCCTGAATGTCGGTCATATTATATTTGAATCCGGGCTCTTCTACATACCAGTGCGGTCTTCCGGTAGCCTCATATCTTTTCCAGGCATCGCGGTCCATACCGTGCAACGCCAGGCGCCGTAAGCGTTCCATATAGGACTGGTCCTTGCACACGATCGCACCACCTTCGATGGTGGTCATGTTTTTGATTGGATAGAAACTGAAACAGGTGAAGTCGGAAATTGTGCCGATGTTCTTGCCTTCGTAAGTAGAGCCAATGGCGTGCGCTGCGTCTTCTATAATTTTGATGCCGTGCCGAGCCCCAATGTCCGATAATTCGCGCATGTCGCACGGGTAACCGGCCATGTGAACAGCAATGATCGCCTTCGTCCTTGGCGTTATCGCTTTCTCAACTAGCGCAGGATCTATATTGAGCGTGTCTGGATTCACGTCCACAAACACCGGCGTGGCGCCAGTGTGTTCAATCACATTTGCCGTTGAGCAGAACGTCATCGGCGTGGTGATAACCTCGTCGCCAGGACCGATATCGAGCGTGGCCAAAGCCAGGTGCAAGGCGGCAGTGCACGAACTCACGGCCAGGCAATCCAGGGCACCAATATAGGCTGCCAGTTTCTCTTCGAACTTCTTAGTGCGCGGTCCAGTTGTAATCCAACCAGAGCGTAGAGTATCGATAACTTCTTCTTCCTCTTCAGTGCCCAGTAGAGGCAATGCAAATGGAAGAAACTCGCGCCGAATAGGCTCACCACCAAGAATGGCTGGAGTCAGCAAGTGGGATTTCATCACCTGAATGTTGTAATACTTCTCGTCGGTCAGCTGATGCTCAACCACTCTGAAGTGCTCTACTATTTCGGCAACGCCTTCTTTGATTTTGTATTTTGGTTTGAATTGCAGTACATCTTTAGCCTTGTCGAAACAGACGTGATAATTGCGTTTGTCTTCATCGTCCGGAACGAAGTCGAGCTCAACATCTCCTACAAGATCAGCAATCAGCGCAGCCAGATCGGACATCTGATAATTAAGATCATTGGAGCCGACATTGAAGGTCTCTCCACCAATCTTTTCTGCGGGCTCTTGTAAGAGTTGAGTGCACAGCAAGGCCACATCGCGCACGTGAACGAAGGGGCGCCATTGCTTGCCGCCACCGAGGATCGCAATTCGTTTCTTTCGCAGGGCATGCAGAGTCATGAGGTTAACAGCCAGGTCGAATCGCATTCTTGGTGAATATCCAAATACGGTCGCCAGCCGCAAAATTGTCGGTTTAAAGGACTTGTCGCTGATCGATTTGACGTAGTCTTCTGCTTGAACCTTGCTTTCCGCATAAGCGGAAACCGGGTTCAACATCGAGAGCTCAGTTAAAGTGGTGCCTTTTCCGGTTCCATATACGCTGCACGAGGAAAACAGTACAAATTTCGAGACGCCGGCCTTTTTCGCCAGATCGGCTATATAACGCGTGCCGCCAACGTTGCTGTCAAATGTGAAGCGAGGATTCAGGTCACAAGATGGATCATTGGACAACCCGGCCAAATGAAAGACTGCTTGTATTCCGTCGAGGTTGATTTTCGTCTTGTCTGCGTCGCGCAGATCGCATTCGATAACTTCCAGGTCGCCATTGGTAATCAACGGCTCGAGCGTCTCTTTGCCAAACAAGAACCGGTCGATCACCGATACTTGATATCCGTTTGAGATAAGCTCGCGTACAAAAACAGAGCCTATGTAGCCTGCTCCACCAGTAACCAGAACGCGCATTACGGTCCCCACTCATTGACTGCATCGCTTCCATGCGACGCTCTATAAGTTTGACACACCGGCTGGAGCTACACTGAGCTGGGCAAATGTAACTGTTCATGAGAAAACGAAAAGGAAGTGCCGCCACCTGACCGGTACTTTCGCGCTGCTGGCGGTCTTGAAGAACTAAACTATTACTGTATTAGCTACGATTACAAACATTTGACGCTCTTTGAAATTTGTTCCGTATCGCTCAAGATTTGACCAATCAGTCTCTGAGCCTTGCCAAGGTCAAGGGACGTGGATGCTGCCCGTGCTCAATGCAGAGTCTTGTTCCAGTTCTGCGCCTTGATTTTAACCATGTTCTGATAGCGCCTTTTATAGACTTCCCTTTTTTGAGGATCGCTTTCGGCTTTCATCTTTTCCCGAAATAGATCCGCAGTATTTTTCGCGATGTTCGAGAAGGCTATCCAGTCGTCGGTTGAAACACTCTTTCTCTGGTTGTTTGCTAACTCCAGAGCCTTAATCAGGTATTTCTCTGCCGTTTCGACGTCGCCACCAAGATATGTGCCCTGGTATTCGGTTCGAGGAATGGCGGCGCGTTTGGCAAGCAAACTACAGTTTTTCATTACATCATATTCTTCTTCATGCATGACTGGACCTAGCTCTACATACTTGGCTGCCAGCCAGTCAAGGAAAGCTACGATCGATACCGGTTCTCCGCTGTCAGGCATCTTGCCATAACGGTTGAGTAGTTGCCCATTGCATTTTTTCAAATGGTTGAATACTTCTTGTGTCGGCTTGCTACCATCGGACGGCAGTGCACGGCTTAAGTAACTGTGAGCTGCTTGGTAGTTGCGGTTGCCGCAAGCTGTCACAGCCTGCTGCGCCAAGACTAGGGGGCTGGTCGTTTGCGGCCGTTGGAACACCATGAATGCAATTGCAGCCACCAACGCAATGATAACGGCAACCATGGACGACATCAGTTTGAAACGTCTGGGCGAATAGCGCTTTTCTTTTACATGCTTGGACTGTTTCGGTTCTGCCCCACCGATGCGCTCTAGTCGAGTGAGTCCCGAAAGGGCGGCTTTAAATTCGCGAGCGGTTTGAAATCGCTGTTCTGGCTGCTTGCTCAACGCCACATGAACCAGAGCCTCAAGTTCCATCGCCACATGCCTGCCTTCGGGCGTTGTTATAGTTGGCGGGGGCTCGCTTATGTGTTGCATCAACACTGCGTACGGGCTATCCCCATTGAAGGGTGGCTTGCCGGACAAGCATTCATAGAGCATGCAGCCAATGGAATAGATATCCGAGGCTGCCGTTGCCGGCTTGCCCAGGCACTGCTCTGGGCTCATGTATAGTGGCGTGCCAAGTAAGACCCCGGTTCGCGTCACGTTCTGTGCACCAGCTTGAGGCTCTACGATTTTGGACAATCCGAAATCCAGTACTTTGACTTGCGGTGGCAGCGCATCCGGTGACTGTACAAGCAAGACATTGCTGGGTTTTAAATCTCTGTGAATAATTGCTTTTTCGTGAGCAGCTTCGACGGCATCTAATATCTGGCAAAAGATACTGATGCATTGGCTCTCTTCAAGACTCCCTCTGTTCAGTAGAACTTCGTTAAGCGTTTCGCCCTGGAGAAATTCAATTACGGCATAAGGGCGGCCGTCTGACAAATCGAATGCGTAGAAGCCCACGATGTTGGGGTGGCAAAGGCGTTCGAGAGCCAACGCTTCTCGCTTAAATCGTTCAAGCGAGGTTGAATCACCGTCAAGGCCGATGTGCAAGATTTTTATTGCAACTGCTTTGTCGAAGGCCAGATGGTGTGCTTTGTAAACAGACCCCATGCCGCCAGATCCGAGCAGCGATTCGATCCGGTACTTACCGGACAATGTGGTACCAATAAAGCCCTTTCCATTCACGGTATTCAGTGTGTGGTTTTCGTTCACGACATCACGCGAAAAGGTCTGTCTATTGGTTTGGGCGCTGGATGGTTCAACTATCCGACGAGCATTGACGCAGCCATCTTTTTGAGAATCGGCAACATCTGGGCAGCGCTGCTAAAGCGCTCACGCGACTCCATCTGTGTGCAGGAGACAACAAAGTCATTCATTTCGTCAGATACCGAAGCGTTGATTTCTTTCGGCTCTGAGGTAGACAACGCTTCTGGTTCTTTGCCAGTTAGCATGAAGTGCAGTGTGCATCCGAACGCATAGATGTCGCTGTGCGTAGAGGCCTTGCCACGAAACTGTTCTGGGGCAATGAATGATTGCTTGCCGACAAAGGTTCCGGTTGCTGTCCCGATAAATTCGTTAGCCGCACCAAAGTCGATTAGAACGATTTGTCCATCGCTTCGCAGCACAAGATTGTCCGGGGTCAAGTCTCGATGGATGATGGACGGATCTTGTTCGTGCAAATGTTTGAGGATGTTGGCGATACTTATCGCCCACTCCAGTATGACGTGTTCCTTTTGCGGACCGTTCTGCCGAATGAATTGGCGCATGTCCTGTCCGTTGACGTATTCGAGCATAAGGTAGCTGCGACCGTTGTCGACAAAGTGGTCCATCACGTTAACTATGTTCGGATGATTCAGCTTCATCAGCAATGTTGCTTCTCGCTCGAACATCTGCCGCGCTTTGTCGCGCACATTTTCCGGGCTATCTTCTGGTACCACGGCTTCTTTTATGACTACTAGTTGCTTGTCCTGTAACTGGCTTAGGTAAAGCGCTGAGAGCCCGCCTAAAGCCAAATGTCGAATTATTTTTACGGATCCATTTCGTAGATACGCGCCTGGTTCCAGCGGAACGAAAGCGGTGGCACAAAATCTGCGACGCAGCTCGTCTTCCCACATGCCTGTGAAACTTTGTTCTGAGCATGGTATCGCTTTTTTCAGGCCATCTTGCAGCGTCAGTACAGACGGATCTTTCTCACAACGTGGTGCCCACATCTCTGTGGCAAGAAGCAACTGCTCAATTTCGTTATCTTTGACCCGAGACAATTCCAGCGCAACCTTCTTGCCCTTGTCCGTTATGTAAATTAATGTCTGTTTGCGATAATCTGGACTGTCCGGGTTTGTCAATTTCATTTGTCGCATGGATGTCCAGGGAACGAACCCGCGAAAATTCCCGACCATGAATGGCATCTGCAAGCCGTTTTTATCCGCCACGATACAATCCACCGATAACCAGCGTGTCGCAAGCAGTGCCACTATTGGCGCCACCATGCCGGCAAGGCCTATTGCAATGAAGCGCATGATCCATTCGCCGTTGGTGCCGTCATGGCTCTGGGTTGCGGCAATTAGTCCGCCGACGCACACCACGGCGGCAAGTGGAGCGGCTACGCCCCAAACAGGAAAGGTTGTTCTGAGAGTTGCCAGCATAGTGGAGCGCAATTTGCTGGCATACTGAACTTTGACCATCAATTCGGCCATTTTGACATTCTCCTTAGTTGGCAATTGCGCCTTCGTGTTCAGTTACCTTAATCGAGATTGTGGAACCTTCATCGTCCCCGAACAGGCTCATGAATTGTTCCTTCGCGGCAGCAGCATTAGCCGTTCGTTTGTTGCACTGCATCTCTGTGCAATTGGCAATGATTTTGTCGAAGCCTTCTGAAATTGCTGGATTTGCCTGTGCCGGGTGTGACTGCGAAATAGGTTCAGGATCTTCTGCCGTCGTGAGAAAGTGCAGCGTTGCTCCCATGGCATAAATGTCGCTCTGGAAAGTTGGCTTCCCGCGGAATTGCTCCGGCGGCAAGAAGGCGTGCTTTCCTACGATTGTGCCGGTGGCACCGTCTTCAGCCTGTTGTGCAACGTTGAAGTCTATCAACTTGAGCTTTCCGTCATGACGCAGTATCAAGTTGTCGGGGGTGAAGTCTCGGTGAATTACCCCTTTTTCGTGGAGATAGGCCAGGATGTCGCACATCTGCAAAGCAAGGTCCCGAGCGCGTTCTTCGGACACAGCTCCGTCTTCTTCTACAAGCTGACGCAAGTTCTTGCCGTCGATATGTTCCAGAACCAAGTATCCGCGGTGATCTTCAATAAAGTAATCAACCAGCTTAACGACTCCGTCGCAATCAAGCTTCTCCAGCATTTCTGCTTCCTGCTGAAAGCGCTCCAATGCTTGCTGCCGAATTGTTGCTTCAACAAAAACAGGAAGAATAGTTTCCTTGAGCACCACCTCTTGCTGGTGAGCAATCAGAAGATCCGCTGTGTCCTTACACAGGTAGGCCAAACCTTGCCCACCGACGCCGAGCCGGCGAATTACTTCAAAACGTTCCTGGAGCATTTGTCCAGGCGTTAGGGGTTCCAAGCTCTTGCGCTCCGTTGGTGCGCTAAGGCTTTGCAGCCAGAGTTCGGTGTAGCTTCTTTCTTGCTTTGGCATCATCGCTTCTGCCAGATCGCAGTCGATTGCACAGTGTGGTGCTAGGCGCTCCAGTGATCTCAAAAAGCGACTGCGGTTCTCCGGACTGAGGGCTCCCAGCGCCAGCGGGAATTTAGGGAGCGTTCCTGTTCGATTGAAGACGATCTTCCATTTGTCTGGGTCGGCTGAGTTTTGCGGCTTAACCAGATATGCATTCACAAGCGATTCATACGAAACTTTTCCCACGTCGGCACTTGCGCTGAAGACACGCAAGCGCAATTTCATTTCGTCTTGCTGCATCATGATCACATTCGGCCGGAAGAAGAAGCGCGCCAGGTAATAGACGAGTCCTACAAGACTACCAATCAGCGCCAGGGCTACAAGGGGATTCTCAATTACAGTCACGAAGGCAAGGCCGGCACTTGAGACCTGTGCGCCGATGTGACCCTGAGCCATCTCTATGAAACTTTCCAGCGGCTTCCGTAGCGCCAGATTCTTAGCTGTTTCGTAGGCATTGGAGAGAAACATCGTGTAGACGTTGGAATAGATATTCAGCCAGAAAGGGCAAAACAAAACAAATGCCAGCAGCGGACCAACTCGCATCCAGCTTTCCGCGGTACCCATGAAGGTGTCGAGGAGCTGTTTGAAGATCCGGCGCGAGTGATAGGGAATTTCGACCTGATTATCTGTTTCCAGAGAAGTGTTGCGGACTAACTTTTTGCACTTACTCAAAGTTCGAAGAACGGGATCTATCTTGACGCTCGGGTGCCGCATCTCGATAAGCTTCAAAATGCTTTCTGTGTCTTCGGCGCCCAGGCGGCTGATCTTGAGATTCAGCTTTTTGCCGCTGGCGAAGTTGAGCACAATTGCTTTCGGTAATACCTGGTTTTCCTTGTAGGTGAGCCCCACCGAAACGAGGTCTGCCAGGCGAAACTTGCGATAGCCGAAGAACAGGATGTCCTGTTCAATGCGGATTTTGCATTTAAGGACGTCTTCGATGAAACGTGACATGAAGAACGCCAGCAGTAAGCTATAGCCCACCTGCAAAGGGATATCGCCTATCCGTCCGAGCAGACCACCGACAAGCGGCGCCAACAGGTAGCCCCATATGGGCAGGAAGAGAATGGCCTTCCACCAGAGCGCGAATGTTGAGAAATGGTCCGCATAACGGACAATTTGGGCATCACGCATAGTCGCTCCTGCTGGTCCTGTTTGATTTTTGCCACGGCAGGAGCGTTTTCAAGCAGGATCATGCTTCAGTTGACGGCTGTTAGAACCAGCTGTTGTTTCGGGACTTCTGACTCGACGAATTCAGCAATCAAGTCGTAAGGCTTCGCCGCAGTGATGCGGACGCGGGCAATTTCTCCCAGGAGCTGCGGATCAAGGCTTTGGCAAGGAATATAAACTTGGTTGTCGATTTGCGGAGCATCCCATTCACTGCGAGCATGATATTGCGCAGTTGCTTCGTCGTAGCCTTCGATTAGGACGTTGACCTGGGTGCCAATCAGTTTCTGATTACGAGCCGCTGATATTTTGTGTTGGATTTCCATGATGCGCTTGCGTCGGGCTTTCTTAACGCGTTCCGGAAGCTGGTTTTCCATATGGCCGCTAGGAACTTCGGTCTGCTTGGAGTATGTAAACACACCCAATCTGTCGAATTTTTGCTCCTCAACAAATTTGCACAGGTGCTCGAAGTGTTCTTCCGTTTCTCCAGGAAATCCGACGATAAACGTCGATCTGATCGCCGCTTTCGGTAGCAACTTTCTGATCAGCTGCACTTGTTTCTCTGGACCGATTGGCCGTGCCATTGCACGAAGAACGTCCGGGTGACTGTGTTGTAATGGGATGTCTACGTAGTTGACTACTTTCGGTAGGCGAGCAATTGTTTTTAGAAGATGCTCGTTAGTTTCGGTTGGATAGAAGTACATGATGCGAATCCAGTCCAGATCTTCGATTTCATGCAATGCTTCGAGAAGCTCGGGCAGAGCCATCTTCTTATAAATATCCAGTCCGTAATAGCTGGTGTCTTGCGAGATCAAAATTATTTCGCGCGTGCCAGATGCCACCAAAACGCGCGCTTCCTTCACCAAGGACTCGATGGTGCGCGATCGGAAGTCACCGCGTAATTGCGGAATGATGCAGAACGTGCAGCGGTGGTCACAGCCTTCCGCAACCTTCAGGTAGGCAGATGCGCCGATGCCTGTGGGCATTCGCGGCATCACCTCATCGACGTGGTCGTTCGGAGTTGCGGAAACCTGCACCATACGTAGTGACGAGTCGGCAGCTACTGCTTTGATCACATCGACTATTTTGTGGATGTCGCCAGTGCCAACAATCGCCCTTGCTTCTGGGATCTCGTTCAGTAACTCTTCTTTGAAGTGTTGTGCCAGGCAGCCGGCGATGATCAATTCCTTGCCGTCACAGGCAAGCTCAACCAGCGTGCGGACCGACTCTCTACGAGCGTCTTCTATAAAGGAACAGGTGTTGACGAGGCACATGTCAGCTTCGTCGTTATCGAAGGTGATCTCGAAGCCTGCTTCGTTTAGCAGACCGAGCATGACTTCAGTGTCCGTCTGGTTCTTCGGACAACCGAGAGTGACAACACCAATTTTTGGACTCTTAAGCATGACACACCTTGTGTTCGGGACATGAGCGGCACGTCCCAAGGGGTCATGCTCGAGGATTAGTTGGAATCAAGGCGTCCTTCGCTGTAGCGATATGGAACGTCAATTGATCGAGTACCGCGGTCACCGTAAGAATCGTTCGGGATCGAGCGGGCGCTGTCATCGGATGAGCGATAACGAGCAGCTCGGGCGGACGCATCCGTAGGCTTGCGCACCCATTTCTTCGGCTTGAGAGCTGTCGCGGCTCCAGCTGCGCTGGTAGTGCCCGCTGCCCCGTCTGGAGTTGACGGATCAGTGGATAGGACCGGGCTCTGGTTGGCGAACGTGCGCTCGGCTATCTTTCCAAGCGGACCGAAGGACTCTATTTTACCCTTGAATTCTGCCGAAAGGCTGCCTCCGTTACCAGCTCTGATACGAAGACCTTGAGAATCTTGAAATTCCCGCCGGTCGCCTTGCTCTAGGTAGCCAGTAAAAATGCTCTCACCGTTGCTTAATTTCTTAACTTCCACCCAGACGTGTTTTGTGGCGGAAAGCGTAACTTTGTCGTCTTGCGGCGCTACCGGTGCGCCAGCAGTGCCGGTGCCGCTGGGTGTCGCGGCATTTATGCCAGGCTGCGACTGCAATTGCGCGGCGGAGTCTTTAAGCGATAGCAAATTGGGATCGGTCTGATTGGCTGTATTAATCTGCTGAGTGGAATACCAGCTCAGCACGACCATCAAGATGACCATCAGAACCACGTAGAACGGCCATAACTTATAGGTTGGCGGGCGGTTGTCGATTTTGGCGTGCTTAAGGTATTCCGGAGTGATGTAAACCTGTTGAGCCACGGCAGTCTTGGAGGACTTGCCATTGCCGTTCTGGTCGTCGCGGCGGTACTCGGCGGCGAGCACTTGCCCGTCGAGGCCGATGCATTCGGCGTACAGTTTAATGAAACCGGACACATAAACAGGCTCCGGCAAATCCTCCGGCATCCCTGTGTCAATGGACTGGAGATGATTGATGGGTATTTTCGTGCGCTCGTAGATCTGCCTTAAAGTCAGTCCCTGTGCCTCACGCGCAGCTTTCAATTTCTGGCCAATTGTTTCAAGCGTCATAGTCTTTGGTGCTTTGGTAAAGTAGATCCGACACTTCCTGACTGGTCAGACGGCGCCAAGATCCAGGAGCTATATGACCCAATTGTAACCCACCTATGGCTAGGCGGACCAAGCGTACGACCGGATATCCGAGATACGCAAACATTCTCCTAATTTGCCGATTCCGACCCTCCACAAGGGTTATCTGAACTTCCGTATAAGTTTTATTGCGCTCCACTATTTCCACTTTTGCCGGCAGAGTCCTTCCGTCGTCCAGCATTACGCCTTTGGTGAGCATCGAGACGTCTTTTGCAGTAAAGGCACCACGGACTTTTACCTGGTAAAGCTTGGGCCAGTGGTGTCGAGGATGCGTGAGCTTGAGTGCCAGCTCGCCGTCGTTGGTGAGCAACAAGAGTCCTTCGGAGTACATGTCCAATCGCCCGACAGGTCGAAGATGCCGCAAATTTTCCGGCAGTAAATCAAGCACGGTCTCTCGACCTTGTTCGTCGGACATCGTTGTGACTACGCCGACCGGTTTGTTCATCGCTATATATGTATGTTTTTTGAACGGCAGGCTTTTGCCGTCAATCTCAAGCGAATCTGCTTCAACGTCGATGCTGCGCCCGAATTCGGTGCACACCTCGCCATTTACCTTAACTTTCCCGGCTGCAATTAATTCATCGGCCTTACGCCGAGAACAAAGTCCTGTCTGCGCTATGGCTGCATTTAGCCGCAATTATTCGATGTCTTGAGGTTGTGACGGTACGGCTTTGGGACCGTTGTTTCCGGCTATATCTTGGATCTTAGAGGTGATCTGGTCTTTTGTTTCTTGAACTTGGGCCGAGGCGGTCTTTATTACCTGGTCGCTGCGTGACTGAAGATCTTGCAAGGTGTGTCCAGTTCGCTCTTTGAGGTCTGTGAGTGAAGTGCTGGCCTGCTTGTACAACTCGTCGGAATTCTCAGCCAGTTGTTGGCGAATCTGCGAGCCTGGCTTCGGTGCATAGAGTAATCCGGCCAGGAACCCGATGATTCCGCCTACGAATAGCCCTTCAAAAAACCTATTGCTTGAGCTCATGTCGATCTCCCCTGTCCATTCGAATCTGTTTGTCTGACTCTTGAGGCGCCTTTTGACTAAAGTAAGCAGTGATGCCTGCCAGCAAACCTGATTTTAGAACTGAGGTTTGCTTCTGTGCTTGATCGACGGCGGTGCCTACCGTACCTGTTACTTCTTCAACTTTGTGAGTGACTGCGGTGATACGCTGCGTCGTCACACCCTTTAACTGGTTGACACCATCCAACACTTCGCGCACTTGAACGGCTGTGGGACCGACCTCTTGGTCGATGGTAATAGCCAATCGTTCGATTGCACCGAGGGTGTCCCGACCTTTCCAGATTACCCCTAAAAGAGCGGCAACCAAGAAAGTTGTGGAGGCGGCCAAGAACACCATCGAAAGCGCGATGGTCGCATCAAGAACTGCTGGCGACACTTGTAAATACCTTAGCGGTGTTGGAATGGCAGCACGGACGAGCTACCGAGCTCGAGTTCTTCACGCTTCTTGGCAGCGGCCAGTTTGCCGGCGGCGACAGCACGTCTCAGTCTCATGGTTTGTTCTTCCATCACAAGCTGAAGGTAGTTAACGCCGGATGCATATAGATCCAGTGAATCGTCAACCAGTTCGCTCATGCGATCAGGCAGATCTTGTGCTGATTCTTTTAGTTTGCCGCGGATTTCGGTGCCTGATTTCGGTGCAAATAAGATTGCCAGACTTGCTCCACCAAGGAGCCCGAGCATCAATCCCACGACCCAGGAACCAAGACCAAATCCGCTGTCTTCACGGTCATCGGAATTTGAATATCTAGCCATCAAAAGTTCCCCAAAATATTGGCCATACCATGCTGGAGTATAGCACCCGAGAGGCGCTGCCGGATGCTAACTTGCCGCATCACAAAACGACCACAAAGAGCCTGCGATGTGGTTAGCCGCGACCGAGAATAACTCGATACGCTACTTGGCGACTGTGGAGTGATCTAAATTTGCCAGGCGGTTAGCGAGCCAATTACAGATGTGGTCTGCGATTGCCCGCTTGGGCATACGCGGCAGGTTCTCTCTGGTGCCCTCGGCGGTCAATATCACTACGGCGTTGAAATCGCTTCCGAAGCCAATATCAGGCACTGTGATGTCGTTGCCAATGATCAAATCGAGTTGCTTTCTTTTTAGCTTTTGTTGCGCGTTGTTTAGCAGATCATCGGACTCTGCGGCAAAACCTATGATTACTTGATCTTTGCGCTTGACGTGCCCAAGCAAGTCGAGGATGTCAGGGTTCTTTGTGAGTTCGAGCACGATGTCGTCGGAATCAGTCTTTTTGATCTTCTGACGGGAGACAACTATCGGCCGGTAATCGGCAACTGCCGCGGTCATGATCAATGCATCACAGGAATCGAATTCGGTCTCGACGGCTTCCTGCATGTCCTGAGCTGTTTCGACAACAACCACAGGATAGGAGCGATCTACTTCCACAGTCGTAATCAACGTGACATCAGCACCACGAGCGTGCGCGGCGTCTGCCATGGCGATGCCCATCTTGCCTGACGAGCGGTTGCCAATAAAGCGGACAGGGTCGATAGGCTCTCGTGTACCACCGGCAGTGATCAGGATTTGCTTACCGGTAAGCGAGCGGTTGGCCATGAGCCTTGACACCACCATGTCGGTGATCGTGTCAACTGAAGCCATTTTGCCTGTACCCCAGTCTCCGCAAGCCATTTCGCCCATATCTGGTGGAATGATTTCGTATCGGTATCTGTTTTGAAGAACGCCCAAATTAAATTGGGTCGCAGGGTGCTCCAGCATAATTGGGTTCATGGCAGGCGCCAGCATGACTTCAGCTTGCGTGGCCAAAATGATTGTGCCGAGCAGCTCATCGCAAATCCCGGTAGATAATTTAGCAATAAGGTTGGCAGTTGCAGGAGCCACAAGGACTAGATCGGCGCTTTGAGCCAGCTCGATATGCTCCGGCTTCCATTCCCCGTGTTCACCGAATTGTTCGCAGTGAACAGGGTTGCGTGTAAGCGTTTGAAATGTCAGTGGTGTAACGAATGCCTTTGCATGTGGTGTCATGACCACATGAACATCGGCGCCTGCCTTACGCAGCCGTGATGCCAAGTCGCAAGCCTTATAGGCGGCTATCCCGCCGCTAACGCCGAGAATTATAGTTTTGCCGTCGAGCGGACCAGTGTCGTGTGTACCGAAGCTGGATTCTGGAATGTCATCTGTGTTCATAGCCGCCCCGCCGTTTCTAGCACTTCTTATTATTATCCAACTCTCTGACGCTTAAGCCAAGGATTTGAGGCTCTGCTGCGCGGTAAAATTTTCCCATAACGCCTCATTTGCTTCCGGGAGCTTCATGGAAAAGTACTATTTGACGACTGCCATTGACTACGCCAATGCTCCGCCACATATCGGGCATGCGTACGAAAAGATAGCCGCCGATATCGTTGCTAGATATCAGCGCCTAGCTGGGCGGGAGGTGTTTTTCCTGACAGGCACGGATGAACATGGCACAAAGGTAGAGAAAACGGCCGAGCTCGCCGGCAAAAACCCGAAAGAATTTGTCGATGAAATGGCCGAAAAATTTCAAGAGGCCTGGAAAAGGCTACTGATATCCAACGATTTCTTCATCCGCACTACAGAACCACGTCATGAAAAAGTTGTTCAGGAAGTGTTTCGTCGCATGCGCGAGAAGGGCGATGTCTATAAGGGTACTTATAAGGGCCTCTATTGCGAAGGCTGCGAAGACTACAAGCGTGAGCGCGATCTTGATCCCGACGGCAATTGCCCCAACCATAAGAAACCGCCGAAGGTGATGGAAGAGGACAACTACTTCTTCCGGCTGACTAAATACAAAGAGAAGCTGCGTCAATGGCTCTGTCAGGAAGGGGTTGTCCGTCCAGATGGTCGGCGCAAGGAAGTAATCAATCAACTTGACGATGAGGATTTTGGCGATTTCAGCGTGTCGCGTCCGCGCACGTCTTTGCAGTGGGGAATTGGCGTACCGGACGACCCTGAGCATGTTATCTACGTCTGGATCGATGCTTTAACGAACTACATCACTGGTATTGGGTTCGAGACCGATGAGGTTTTGTGGAAGAAGTTCTGGCCGGCGGATTTGCATCTTATTGGCAAAGACATCGTTAAGTTTCACTGCATATACTGGCCGGCAATGTTGATGGCGTGCGACATAGAATTGCCTAAAATGGTCTTCGGGCATGGCTTCATCACTGTCGAAGGACAGAAGATGAGCAAGTCGCTAGGCAACGTACTTGATCCAATTGAGCTGGTCGATAAGTATGGTGCCGATGCGATTCGCTACTACTTATTTGCTGCCAATTCATTCGATCAAGATGGTGATTTTT
>Ga0163151_10004393_pt1 | contig 18963 bp, 15 predicted proteins | sample OliLakLV19MP5IB2_FD_145596 | JGI IMG/M metagenome (GOLD analysis project Ga0163151, IMG submission 145596) | Freshwater microbial mat bacterial communities from Lake Vanda, McMurdo Dry Valleys, Antarctica - Oligotrophic Lake LV.19.MP5.IB-2 | ecosystem: Environmental > Aquatic > Freshwater >... | reverse complement strand
TGATATGTATTTCAGTGATATTAGCATTAAAAGAGCAATACAAGATGCTTCAATGGATATACTATATAATAGGGATACAATAAGAAATAAAATAGAAAAGGAGTTTACTCAGATTATAGAGACAGATCAAATCACAGCAATAAAAAAGTTAGAGTATCTTAATGATATGTATGATATAGATAGAAAGAATAGAGCAAGGTTACAAATGAATACTTTAATATGGAAAGATATGATGATAATAGAGTTGTACTGGACTGTATACAATATGAATAGAACAGATAATATGGTATCAAATATATGTGGGCAGTTTTTGTTGAGAAGAGGATCAAATGTAAGCACATTTAGAGTAGATGTGATAGAAAGGCATCTTGTAAGAATAATGACTGATATAACTGTGGAACCTCTAACAAGAGCAAATTTAGCAGATACTTTATCTATGTATTCAAATACACAAGAAGTAAGAGCAACAGCACAAGTGGTAATAACACAGTTAGGAGAGTTGAATTTAGATAGAGGTATGAGACATACAGCAGTTAGAATTGGACGTAGAACTGTATGGGAAGATGGTCAGAATGTTCATAACAGAGATATTAACAGATCAGTACTTAGTATTATAGAGAAGTTGTACAAGGAAGATTATTGTGGTCACACAAGTGATTTAAAATGTAAAGAAAATGTCAAGGAAGACTATTGTGAGCACAAAATATTGAGAATAGATTGTTCTGATTTAAAATGTGAAAAAACACATGGAGAATATTGTGGGGATCACAGATTATTGAGAATGGAGTGTACTGATTTAAAATGCAAAGAAAAGAGTTTTTATGAGGTGAGAAACGTGATGAATATTGGATTTCATCAATCATTAGATAGGATAGCTGTTGATACAGCTACTTTTTCAATATATAACTTACGATTAAGAGAAATATTTGTAAAGGTATGGCATCGTATACAAAAGATAAATGATAAGGAACTGAAGCACACAGTGATGAATAGATTATATGAAGAGCTGACAGATATGAAAGGAACATGTTCAACTGGACACTTATCGCGATTAGTTAATGTTTTGTCGGGGATTGATGAAAAAGACGGAGGAGTAATTATAAAAATTTCATGGATTGATCAAATACAATCAAACATAAAGGGACGAATAGAGTATAGAATTAAAAACATAAAGGATGAAGAACAGAAAGGAGAGATTGTATTGGCAATGATATATTCAGAGAAGGAAATAGAAGATAGAAAACCATATACAGAGTTTCTATCAAGTATAAAAGATGATATCTATCAAGAGATGTTGATAGAATACAAGCCAATGTTTAAAACGGATGAAGAGATTAGAGAGTTTCTTCATATGAATAGAAAGGATATAAATGATACAGAACTTTCATCTGGGACGTTTAAAGAGTGGTTTAATTTGACTTATTTACATTGATCCATTCTTTGACTATATTTTCCATATTTTTTGCGAGTTGATTAAAGGCGGTTTTATCTTTATTTTTATGAGAATACCAATTAATAGAATCTTTACCACAAGTAGGTAAAAAATCTATCAAGCCGTCAAATCGGCAGTCATTTTTCCAGTTTTTGAACATAAAGATTACCGGTGTATCAAATGCAACACATGGGAGTGCACAATGTAATCGAGATGTAATGACAAGTTTAGCCCTTTTGTAGGTTTCTAACAAACTGTTAGATTCGATAATTCGATTTGGTCCAGTGTAGACATGAGTTATATAGGTGGCTTTATCTCGGATATCAGATGGAATATCATTAAACGATTCGGGTTCAACATCAACTATATAAATACCGTATCTTTCTCCTTGATAATCGGATTTTAATGTCATTGTTAAACAACCGGAGAACTCTGCGTTTACTCCTATCTCTTTTAGAAGACGTACAGTATGGTTGTCTCTACATCTTATAGGTAGAAATTTATTATAGTATTCAAGGTATTTTGGATCAGCAAGAGACGTGAATTCTTTTTTATACTGTTCAATAGCAAGATAGTCAATAGTTTTTGGTTGTTCATTAATATGAAATGAAATGAATAGAGGATGTACACCCAAAGGGGGAGGCCATTTAGAGTAGTTTCCGTCAAACCATCCATTCATTATTAGATTAATAGGACAGGCTGAAAGAATATGTGTGTCTCTGTCCATATTTTCTACACGGGATATTCCGTATTTTTGAAGGAGATTGAATGCGGATATGGATTGTACCTCATCACCTAAATTTTGAGACGTTGAATAGGAGAGAATAGCAAACATTAATATAATATTAGATATAAAAGAGAATATCAGTTTATATATATAATATGAGTTGTTTCTCTAGGTGCCCTGCCAAAAAGGTCTCCATATTTACAGCTTGTAAAAACAGAACAGATAACTTGTTAGTGTCTATAAAATCATGGATTGAATGTGGGGGTGTACATGAAATTATTATTGTCGATTGGGATTCAACAATAAATGTATTTGACCAACTATATGATATAATAAGAAATTCACATATACCCATAAAAGTTATTAGGATAAATGATCAACCCAAATGGATTTTAACCATTGCTTTTAATCTTGCGGCAAGTCTCACAACGCATCCATATTTATTAAAACTCGACTGTGACAACATTATATCACGAGATTTCTTAAAAGTGCATCAATTAAAGAGTAAAACATTTATAACGGGGTTTTGGAAGAATTCAAGAAATCCAAATGAGAATCACTTGAATGGGGTGATTTATATGAAAAAGAAGCAGTTTGAAAGTGTGAATGGTTACAATGAGTATATACAAACTTATGGATGGGATGATACGGATTTATACGACAGACTAACAAAGAATGGATATAAGAATTATCATATTGATAATGATAAGATACAGCATCAAGAACACGCAGATAGAGGAACACATAATACGTTTCAATCAATACAGATAAATAGACTTATGTGTGAAGAGATAGAGTGGAATAGGCAGTATCCACGTTCATCGTTTATTTTACAAGATTTCTTCTTCAAAAAGGGGTATTTTGTAGGAACGGCAACTAATCTTGTAAAACCAAATCAAATCGCATATAACAATGCGGTTAAAAAGTATAAAAAGTCATATCCAGAGAGATTATTTATAGAGGAGTATAAAGAGGAAGTAAATACATGTCATACATTTTATGCAAATGTAAAGAATGGGTTAGGAAATAGATTAAGGGCTTTTGCCTCGATATATAATCTATTTAAACATCTTAAGAAAAATCATGGAGAATGGAAACTGATAGTGATATGGATACCTGATATTCATTGTGATGCAAGGTTTATAGATTTGTTCAAACCACCTGATGATGTAACGATTATTAGTGTTTTACCAAGACTTTCAAATGATTGCATTATTTTGCCTTCAGATATGCAGGCAGTTACATCGTGTAGCAATGTGATGAATATTAACATGTTTTTACGAAATATTGATGAATGTAAATCATGGCAGACTTTATATGTTCAGTCGTCGTCAATTATAAACAGTAAGTACTATAGTTGGAATGAGGATGCGAAATTTTTAAGAAATTTGAGAATTAGAGATTTGGTTACAGAACATATACACTCCATTTCAGAAAATTTTCCTATTGAAGAGTATATTGGAGTTCATGTGAGATTAGGACAAGATTTAACATGTGATGATACCGCTTCATGGACAACAGATAAAAGGGAATCATGGAATAAATGGAGGGAGGCATCATCGGCAGATAACTTTATAAAACATATGAAGACGTATCCTGAGGGTACAAAGTTTTTTGTGGCAAGTGATTCAGAAGAGGTGTTTGAGAGAATGAAAAAGGAGTTTCCTTTACGTATTTTATATTTGAAACGAAATGTGTTTGATCGTTCGAAGGAACAGATGATATATGCGATGGCAGATGTGAAACTGTTGAGTAAGACCAAGTTATTATTGGCTTCAAACTGGTCAAGTTTTAGTGAACTTGTGAGAAGATGGTCGGATATAAAAACATTATTGGCTGGAGTTGATTTTTAATCAGTATATTGTATTAAATATAATACAATATTTGTGTAAGCCAACGTCCGGGATCGAACCGGAAACAAATGCTTCGTAGGCATCCATGATATCCATTTCACCACGCCGGCATATAATAATATTAGTCTTTAAGGGGATTAAAAAATTATTTATCATTTTTTAGATTAGGTTCGTCCACAGCAGGTGTAGGTGTACTGTATCTGATTAGTACCTACACGTTTCAAACCAAACTGTGTTAGAAGTTTGTTTGTTGGGCATATTACATTATGTCTATCTAGGTAGACGATATTTCCATCTGCAGGCAATTCGTTTGCTCCTGTTGTTTTTGTTTCACAGCTGGTAGATAGTTTAGGTACTGTTATACACCGATACTCGTACTTTATATTACCTGGTGCACCACCAATTAAACGAAATTTGCTTAAAGCTTTACCAGCAGGACATGACACGTTTTGTCTATCTAGATATTCAAGTTGAGCGTTTCCCATATCACTATCTGGAGTTGATAAAATAGGTTCAGTTGGTCCTAAGTCAGTAGCTTCTTGACATGTATACATGTAGTTGATTGTTTCGGTAGTTGGTCTACCTAGGGCAAATTGTGATAGAGCTGATTTAGCAGGACAGTCTACATTATGACGATCTAAGAAATAAATTTTAACGTTTCCTTGGGTGTCAGTTGGAGTTGTTTTAGAGATTGCTGTAAAAGGAGGAGATGCTAAAGTTTTAACTTCAGGTATTTCTGGGGTTTTAGTTGTCGGTGTTTTAATATCAGATGTTTTAATTTCAGGTGTTTTAGTTGCCGGTGTTGTTTCTGGCATTTTAGTTTCTGTTGTTGTCGTTGATCCAGAATTTAATGCGACACCAAATGCCACAACAACAATAATAACTAAAAGTAGAATACCAAGCTTTTTTCCTGTACTCATTCCTGTATCTGTAGTTACCACAGGAGATACAGGTTGAAATTGAATCTGTTGTGGATATTGCATATATATATATATCTTGCAATATAATAAATTTACGTCATTTCATAAAGGAATGAATCGTTTTATTATTCAGTTTTTGAATATTTCTTTAGTGCTTTCAAAACATCATTTCTTGTAACTCCCGTTTCTGGTGATACCAATACTGACAGCCCAGTAATATGTTTAGTTTCATTAATGTTACTCCATAGATCATCAAATAGTATCATTTCTGCGCATTCTACGCCTAATTTTTGAGATAGTTTTTCAAGATGTTGTCTTTTTGTAACTTTAGGATGCCAAAATGCTTCAAAAGCTGTAAAATGATGATGTAAATTGTGCCGTTCAATATACTTTTCTGCGTTATGGTTGTAACTGGCTATAGCAAGTGTATGACCATCTTCTTTTAAGAATAAAATAATCTCTTCAATTTGTGGAAATAGTTTCCCATGATCATCAACTAGAGTTTGATCATAATCAAAAACAATAACAGGTTTCTTTTCAGGTGGAATCAATGACTCAAAATAGTCTAATTGTGGTGGATCTGGGTCAGTTATAATTAGTTTGTTTCCAAAGATGTGATATAGAACAAAAATAAATAGTAGAATCAACAGGCAAGCAATTACAACGTTTATAATTGAAACAGTAAACTTGCTTTGATTCATCTGTATAAAATATATAGTAAGAATATACAAAACTGAATTATTAATTTTAATTTGGCCCAATTTAAAACACTACTTATTAAGATGCAATCACTCTTATTAAATTCTACTGCTCACCGTGTTGTTAATGAACTTAAAGTTAATGATGAACTTAAAGTCAGAGAGGTCAAGGAAGAGACAGATATTAACCTTGAAACAGATTATGATGAGATTGTTGATGAAGTTAACAATCTAAATGGAAGGCAACTATTTTTAGCTGCTAACGAGTATGGATACTCGGGAGAAGTTGAGAATAAAGGAGAAGCCAAGATATTTTTAGTAGAGGCAATGGTATTAGAAAGGTACTCTTTTCTAGAGCATAGGCAATTATGTAATAAAGTATTGGTTCTATCCAAGAATCAAGATGTACTAAATGAGATGAAAGTCTATAAACCAAAGAAGTTAAAGTGTAATGAACTACACAAAACTACAAAAAAGAGATGTAAAAACAATGCTATAAAAGGGACTAAGAAATGTGAAAAGCATAAAACAAATACAGACACTGAATCAGATGATGAAAAGGAGTCTGATGAAAAGGCAGTTGGGTCATCTGAGAAAAATGGAGAAAACAATGAACCAGAACAAGTGTTTCTAAATCATTTAGAAGAGCACATATTCTCCAAGACTAAAGGAGAACGAATAATAGCTTCTCTAAAAGAAGCTATGAATATCAGAGTAAATAATATTCATGAAACTACATTCTCTCGATTTAGAGGAAGAACAATAATAAAAACAAACATGAATAATATGATTGGTATTATTCACCAACCGTTTAACGGTCAAGCTTGTCCCGATTTCTTAATTGTACAGGTAAAGAATAAGATCGCAAGGATTTGTGGATTTGAGTCTAAATCAACAAAAGGAGATAAATCTATGTGGAATAGTGGTATCCCGTTGCCATATAATAATATATTTTATATTCATGTAAATACATCAAAGGCAAAATCAATTGCTATTATGGGATCGTCTCTAATGACAAGATATAACTATGATGCAATTATAGATTTGGATAGGATAAATAAAGATGCAGTTTCAAAACTAGAGGGTTTAGCATTCGACAGAACCTATAGAGGGGTAACCAATCAAAAGTTTCCATATGATTATACTAAAGCAGATGAATATCAATCAAAGATTAAAGAACTTTTTTGCTAATTAAAAACAAAACATTACAACACTCTTGAATACCCTCCATCAAATAATTCTCTATTTCTTCATATGAACTCTCAACTGAAACATATAGGACTTTAATTCCGTTTTTATTGCATAGCTTCTCCTTCTTTGAATTCTTCTTTCGTTCAATGGCAATTTTCTTATCTTCACAATATATATCAAGAGACTCATCCAACCAACTTGGAGTAATTGGTTTCCAAATCCATTCCCTTGTCAGATTTTGTACTATCTCTAATACAAAATCATCCTTGAATATCGGCATCTTTGATAGTTGTGTCTTACTCAAGTTTAATGTATTTGATATTGTTGCAATATAGTCTTTGCATCTATCGCTTGTTAAGCTATTATAAATAATCTTTAATTTATCTAAACTCCCAGTTATAACATTGACATGATTTTCGGCTATTAACGGAGAATCGTATTTTTCAACAAGGTATATTTGAGGGATTTTACTCCTTGTAATTAGTATAACTGGAAGAGTTAGAGATGGTTTATCTGTTTCAATATAGTATCTTTTATTCGCATTCCTTTTCCGTTCTTTTCTTTCCTCTAATGTGAATAAATATGGTATATCATCAGAATATACCAATCTATAAGATGTATCAGTTGGTTCATCTATTAGTTTATCTGTGTGTTCATTCCATACAATAGTTCCTGTAGTAACGGTTCCGTACTCTTCAAGACACTGAAATCCTTCTATATCATACTTTTTGTACTCTATAGAAAATAATATTGTGTCATCAATACTAATAATATAGTCCTTGTTTGGATGAAGTGTTCGTTGACATATAAAGATCATTACATCTTGAGCAACATCGTTTGAAAAGTTTCCTAGTGTATCTATCATTAAAATACTACATGTCTTATGAATATATCTACGAAGTTTTTCAAACGATGGGGCACTATTTAAACTGTTTGGTATTACGAATGCCAGTATTCCATCTATTTTTAATAAATCAATACATCTTTCAATAAATAAAGCATAAATATTGTAACGTCCTGTCATCAAATCAGATGTGTACTTCTTCTTAATACTTACATTCATCTCAAAATAAGGAGGATTTCCTATTATAAAATCAAACTTATCTTTGAATTCTCTTAACAAGAAATCTCCACATAAACATCCAGATATCTTTTCAGCCAATTCTTCATCAATTTCACAATAACTAATCTTGCTCTTTGCAAATATCTTTTCCATTTTATCCTTGAATTGTCCAGTTCCAACAGATGGTTCAAGAACTGAATATTTCTTATTCTTAATGAATGGAACAAGATACTCTAACGTTTTATCAACTAGAGTATACGGAGTAAAAAACTGTCCAAATTCACTTCTATGGTCTCTTTCACTATTTGAAAGATAGTCTGTAGTAGTTTCATTATACATTACTTATAGTTTCTTATTATTACTTTTAATTCAATTTTTAATGAACTCTCAAAACTGAATTTTAAATACATTATATAACGTATGATTATCTTAAATGTCTTCAATTAATCCAACTCGCTTACTTCCTTTTTTAGTTAATCCAATAACTAAACAGCCGTATAAACTTTATGATTTTCAGGAGAAGATACTTTCTCGGATGATTTCAATGGAGAAGAATGAGGCAATGATTGTAGAGATAATAATTGATTTGATGACTATAAATGGAGAGCAATCAGCTTATTATGGTGATGTTCTAAGTGTTATTATGGGATATTTAGTTAATGATACGGATCTCCAAGGGGGTCTTTTAAATGCAAAGATGGGACTTGGAAAAACCCTGTTAATGTTATGTTTAGTTATTTTATCGTTTTTATCAAAGAATACACCAATGCCAACACTGGTTGTTCTTCCAAACACCACAATAGGTGTTTGGGTTGAAGAGATTAAGAGATTTTTTGGAGAAATGGAGTTACCATTCTTTGTATTTCATAAAATAGATGAGTTAGGAGAGTTAATAGATACAGTAGATGTAGAATTATTGTGTCAAGCAAAGATTGTGATTGTAACCTATGAAACTGTTGCTAAAGTGTATAGTGATATGTCTAAACACACCCCTCAAGAATCAAGAGAATATCTAAATCTAGATCAACCAGAATGTGTAGTTCCAGAACACATAAAATTATCTAAAACCTATACAACCTCAAAGAATAAACCACCAATTAGCAAGATACATGGGTTAGCCCTATTATTTCTGTTACATTGGGATAGAATCATACTTGATGAGAGTCATAAGATATCAAACTATAAAAGTTTGAGATCACAGGCAGTTCATAGATTATCTGGAACGAAGAGATGGGGATTATCGGGGACGCCAATTAGAAATAAGGGGAGTGATCTAATGAATCAACTGATATTCATTGGAGCTCTTCCAGGGGATGATGATGAGAAATTTAATAGACAGCTGTTAAATATGAGTGCTTATGATTTTCATAAGAGTAATTTAAGTAACAATATAATCACAGTATCGTATGAAGATGCTAAGATAAAGCTACCAGATGTTGAAATAGATAAGATACATGTAACCTTCTCTCCGTTTGAAGAGTATTTTTATAGATACTGTCAAAATATAGCAAGACAGACATTTAGGAGATTTAGAGGAGGAGAAAGAGGGTTTGCAGAGGTATTATCACAGTTTATGAGATTGAGACAGATTTGTGTATCTTCTCATATAGTTTCTTCATTATTAGAAGAGAAGGAGTTGGCAGGATTATGTGAAGATATGGAGACTGGATGTGTAGGAATAACAAAATGGTTATATGATGATAATAATGGGTGTAAATCAGCAAAGATACAGTCTACAATACAGATAATAAAGGAGAGGATACCAAAGGAAGACAAAGTTATAATATTTGCGTGGTTTAAAGGGTCTATGAAGTATTTGAAAAAAGCTATTAAGAATGAGTTAGATATAGATGCAATAGTAATAAATGGAGATGTAAGGAAGGAGAGACAGAACTGTTTGGATAGGTTTATGAAGGATAAGAATTTTAGAGTATTGATAATATCGTATGGAATTGGATCAGATGGATTGAATTTAACAATTGCAAATCATGTGATACTGATGGAAAGATGGTGGACACCATCTGTAATAGATCAATCAGTAGCGAGAATAGTTCGAATACTGCAAGAAAAGGAGTGTCATGTATATGATCTTGGAATAGCAGAAACAGTTGAAAGTAGAATGGATGAGATTTGTAAGGGAAAGAAGATTATTGAAGGAGAATATCTAGGAAAATATATAGATCCGGATATTGATACAGATGTAGATTCAGATATAGAAGAGGAGGCAGATTATTCGAATTATTCAAACTCACCAGTTAGATTAGGAAAAGGGCAAAGACCGATGGTGAGGGCAGCAACGGATCGTATTGATGCAACAATGATTGGTAGATTATTGAATATATAATAATTCACAGTATAATATAGTATAATTTATCAACTTATATAAAAAGATATTTTATATAGTTTGTATAAAGTAATGATTGAAGTAATACTTATTTCGATGCTTATCTCGCTATTTTGGGGGATAGGAGCGGTAGGACAAAAATGGTTACTAAACTGTATATCAGTCAAGGCATACTATATATATGCCAGTTTAATACTTGCTATAGTTGGATTGGGATATTTTTTAATTTACTACAAGGAAGGAATTATTCATGCACATACAATGAAACCAAAGCATATTGTAATACTTATTGCAACTGTTTTAATTGGAGGTACAATTGCAAATCTTATGTTTGCATATGTACTAAGTACAAATAACAATACATCTGTAGCGACTGCATTAAGTGCAACATATCCAATGTTTACATTAATATTGGCATACTATCTGCTAAAAGAAAATATTGATAAAAAGAGTATAATTGGTGTTATATTAATAACCGCTGGAATAATGTTGTTGTCAGCAAATCTATAAGATAATGTATTATTAAAAACCAAAGCAGTTTTTAATAGTTAATTTAAATCGTCGACATATTTTCTAATCTTGTGAGCCTGTGCCATTAAGATTACATCACACGCGTCATCTTTTTTTGTATGATGTTCAACATAGATGTACTCTATTGTTTCTTTATCGTTTCGTAAAAGTAGCAATTCTTTTGTTTGTTCAGGACCCCAGATTTTCTTCCGGTACTCTTTAGGTGTTTTCTGTAGTACAAGAGTTGCATCCTTGTCTTTTCCTTTGATTTTCTTTTGTTTCTTTGGAATCAAGACTTTACGAGGAAGAAATAACTCTCGATACTTGTGTTTTCCGCCATAAATTATAATAGTTTTAGTATTTCCATAACGAAATGTTATCCAACTAACTACATGCTGTTCTAATCGTTGTGCATTGGGGTTTTGTTTTACTTGCTGTTCAATGACAATTTCGTCGCAATTATCTATAACATGTTTTTTACTATCAAGATAGTTTGTTAGTGATACAAACATATTGATATTAAAATCAGTATTTTTTACAATTACATCAGGAAGGAGATCTACCATGTCTAAAAAAATAAATTCTCCAATAGAGTACAGTAGTTTACGCATCTTTATAAACTCGTCAGTTGGTTCCCAGTATTTTTTGGGATTTCCTCGTTTACTTTTTGGAACAAATATTTTTTTATGGGTAAGTTCTGATTTGAGATATTCGTGATCAAAATCTTCTACATATAATGCAGTATTATGAACTCCAATATCAACATATAGATTTCTCATTGATTGAAAGATCAAACCGTTAGATCAGTATGAACTATTTACTTTGCATACATATAGTATAGATAGTTTTCAGAATCACGTGCCCATAAATCGCCATTTGCATTCATATCAAACCCAACCAAATTTGGTACATTTGATATAAGTGGAGCTTTTGGAGGAAATGTTGAAAACACTCCTCCTTTATGTAAACAAACAAGAACTCCAGCTTTTGCAGATATATCAATCACATCCACAACTCCCTCTAATTTTTTAAAACCATTAAACGATCCAATAGCCAAATTATCATTTAATTCCTGAACAGAAACAGTTCCATCTCTAAATAGACAATAAAGATTACTTTTATTTGCACTCAATTTTTTAGCGCCTGGAGGAACACCACCAAGACTAGCCCATGATTGAGTTATTGTAGCTGGTGATTGCCATAACCAGTCACCCGAATTAATTCCAAACACCATTTTACCGTTTGTTGTCATGATAACAACTCCTCCGTCAAATTGTGTCCAAGTTCCAGGACAGTTTTGGCACGACCATATAGAATGATTGTCTCCTGGGTTTATTAACGGTGTTGATAACGCATACATTACTGAATCTTGCATTGCAGAAAGTTCTATCAATTCTGCAGCACTTTGATAATGTGGAGTCCAACCTGATGTACTGATTGTGTTTATATCAGCTTTTGCGTCTCTATAATATATTACTTTGTTTGTTCCAATACCAAACACCTTATCGTATCCAACAGATATATGTATTAGTTGACTTGCTTTATTATCTGGTGTAAATTTAAGTTGTACAGTTTCGAGACATTCGTACTCCATTTGAATTTGTTTATAAATTCCAGGACATGGATCTTCGTATCCAAGCATAGCGTTTACACCATTTGCAAAGGAAATACTATTTCCTGAGACAAATGACTGCATTATACTTGTATAATCCTTTCCAGGACATAATCCATCTGCAATACCAGTACATACATTTGTATCAGGTCTTCCATATAAAAATCTATTCACTTTGAGTGATTGTCCAATTGGACAGCTAACTTTTATATTTGGTCCATCTCCTTCACAAAAGTTTACACGTTTTATAGGATCAGTTACAGATTTAGAAATTGGAACACTTGTAACACCTGGAGCATTTACAGCGATGGGAGCAATTGGAACACTTGTAACACCTGGAGCATTTACAGCGATGGGAGCAATTGGAACACTTGTAACACCTGGAGCATTTACAGCGATGGGAGCAATTGGAGTTGATTTAACTCCTACACTTACGTTCATGGGAACAGCCGGTTGTGTACCAAGGAGGTATACTGAGTTCGTACATCCATCACCAACACCTTCTCCATTTCCATTAACTCCACATGTGTCACTTGCACCAGCTGTTTTATAATCTACGTTTTTTCCAATCCAACATTCGGGAAGAGGTAGTTGTCCAGGTTTTCCATATTGCATTCCAATAACATTGTATCCTTTTGCGTCAGCAGCAGCTTTACATTGTGTTAATGTTAAATCACCAACTTTTTCAGGAATAGTTCTTGGACCGTCGCAAGCATCTTTCCAACATCCAGCGTATTTCCATGATGGAGGACGTGGTTCACTAGTAGTAGGAGGAAGTTCGGGAAAAACAGAAAATAAATGCCCAATTGTATAATCAAAATCTTTTTGCCATGTATTTTGCCAGGCGTTTTGATTGTCAAGTAAATCTCTAATATTATTGAGTATCTTTTTTGGAGTAACAGATGACCATCTTTTATTTCCATCGCATCCATAACTCTGAATGATATTTTCTATTTCATAGATATCTTTAATTATAACAGATGATGCAGGTATTCCAAGTGATGAAAATTGGTTTGGACTGGGTGATGGAATTAATAAACCACCATTTGAATAATAATCGTATTCATTTACTGGATGTCCAGAACTGTCAACCATTGTACATAAACCGTTATTATCACATCTTTTTGATAGAGTGCCACTTTTCGCACCAAAAGTTCGAGAACATACAACATCTTGAGCATCTGGATCATTGTCTAGTTTATTTAAACCATCAATCATTTGTGTTATCATTTCATTAATGCCTCCACTTGCATTTGTAGACGCAGCCCAACCAAGTGTAAATATATGATCTCTTAAACGACCAAGAGCATTCACAAGAGCAGGATTCTTTATTTTTGAGTTTAAAAGAGCGTTTGAACCATCATACTGTAATGATGCAGCATTTGCTAATGTTATTACAGTTGGTGGTGGAAAGAATGGTGAACATGTTGTTGAATTTGGTGCTAAACATACGATTGGTGCTGGAAAGTACGGTGCGCATGATTGTGCATTTGCAGGAGTTACTGCAGGAGGAAAGTAAGGGGCACAATTTTGTGCATTTATAGGAGGAGGGAAGTATGGGGCACATGTTTGTGCATTTACAGGAGGGGGAAAGAATGGGGCACATGTTTGTGCATTTACAGGAGTAGGTGCTGGAAAGTAAGGAGCACATGTTTCTGCATTTACAGGTGTAGGTTCAGGAAAATATGGAATACATGAGTCCTTATTAGCCGGTGTTATTTGTGGACATACTTTTGGGGCTGGACATGATGGACAATTTCCCATTGATATTATATTTATGTATAAATATAATAGTTAGTTTAGAATATTTATGAAAGATAACATTTTCAGGAAGATTATAAATACCTGATAACGATTCATGAAAAGTTTGTATTAGATGTGTATATGGTAAAACCTCTTCATGTGAACATTCATTTGTTCTTATCATATCATTCATTCGATTCATAATTGAATCCAGTTCTGGATTGTTAATTACATTATGCAATGTATCTTTGGCTTCTTGAATATTTGACATTACTATATATAATGTGCATTTAAGCCTTTGAAACAAAATCCATCACTCTCCAATCGCAATAGATTGATTTTGGTACCATTGATATAATGTACAACCCTTGTAATGTTCTTACACGACTCAAACCAACATATCCCTGTCCTGCTGCAAACAGTTCACTCATATCAATTACTGCCATGTCAAGTGTTCGGCTTTGTATTTTATGGAATGAAATCCCAAATGCCAGCATAAGAGGAAATTGTTTTCTTGAAAGGATCCAATCTCCATCCTCAAATACATGAGAATGTCTAGGAATTTCAATAATATCTCCACCAACAAATTTTACACTAACAGTATCTATGTTGCATTGCATAACAACTCCACGACTTCCGTTTACTAGTCCGGATTTTGGATCCATGTTAATTGTTAACATAACTTGTGCACTTTTCTTAAGTTTTATTACAGGAGGTACAACATTATCAAGGAAGAGTTTGAATGATCTTTCAAGTCCATCTGTTAAATCTGGTTCAACTATTCCGTGTGTTTCAACACGTTTTAATACTTTTTGTGATAGAGTAAATTTATCAGTAGAACGATAAAACTTTTCTTCTGAGGTAAGTTTATCGAGACATTCATTATTAAACTCTTCTACTTTTATTTTTTTAGAGAATATATGAGTAGGTATAATTTGTTCATCTGGAGGTTCATAGATATATTGATATATATAGTTTCCAACATCTTTGCCAAAAAACTCATCTAGAAATACCATATGTCCTGCTTTATACACTTTATATGCATCTACTCGAGTTTGGAGTAGTTTTATATCATCATCTGTATGTTCTCCTATTCGAACTCGTTGTAATAGTTCAAAATATGATACATCTGGATATCGATATGGTGTAGTCATATTTATTGTTTCAAACTTTAACGATTTCCAACAACACGCAAAAAACGGATACTGTCCATTAACTGGAGGAAGTTGAAATAAATCTCCAGAAAGAAGTAGTTTAATGCCTCCAAAAGGTAAGGATGATTTACGAAGTCTTTTTGCAATTCCATTCAGTAGATCAAGTACTGTAGCACTAAGCATACTCATTTCGTCAATTACAAGAACTTGACAATCTTTCCAACGCTCTATTGCATCCTTATTATAGTTTTTCATGTACTTTATAGTCTGCTCAATTGGTTTATCTCCTAAACGGATTCCACTCCAACGGTGTATTGTTGTTCCTCTGATTGGTATAGAGGAAACACCAGTTGTGCTTGTGATTGCAATGTCAATATCGCGTTGATCACATTCTTCTTTTAGTTGATTGATGGAAAAAGTATTATGAGTAACTGTAAAATCACCCAGTAAAAATCTTCTATCTGCATCCAACTCAAATCCAAAATAATCATCTTCCTCAAGTTTTTCGACTGTAAACTGTGTTACTAAATGATTTTTATTATGTCTATAAGGTTCAGACTTCTTTCTTAATATCTTTGTTGGTATATTTTCAATTCCTTCTCCATATATAGTTCCTCTATAATAAGTTCCTTCTTTATATTCTCCTTTATACATGCATCCTTTTTGACATTCTCCACCATACGACGCAAATCCAAGGCTTCTTGCCAAGAATGTAATATCGTCGAATAACTGTTTTGATTTAGATAAAAAATCGAATACATTGTTGTGTTGTTGATCAAGATATCCATCAGCATCTAAATATCCAGCTAATAGTTCAAGTCTTGTTTGTTCATCATTGTATTTATATTCTGGAGGAATATGTTTATTATTCAAAAGATTGTACTTTTTCAACATATTCATAAAAAAATTCGAATGATTGTTTCGTTTTGCGTTGATTCCATTAATACGGTATTTATATCCAGATTCAAATTGTAAATACATTTTTAAATCAGCAAGATTTTGAGCGAAATATTTAAGAATTGTTGAATCCTGTGATGTTATTTCAGGGACTGAAGATGTTCCATCACCTAACCAATACCCAACCATATATGGATCAATATCAACTATCTTTTTCCCCCAGCAAGTAATTTTATCAGCCTTAAATCCCACAAAAGTTTCTCTCCAGTCAAATTTTTTTTTAATATATTCGTTTAATGGTATATCATGAACGCTACCATAACGATTGCATATATTATTTTCAAGAAGAGTTTGTTTATATTTTAATAAAGCTGTATATGCTTCTTCTTTACTTGAAAAATTAGCTTTATGTTTTCTCTGTCTATACTGTTGTTGAACGGTAAAAGATTTTTGTTTTCTGTCTATGTTTTCAAACCAGACTAATATATAACGTTGTTCTTTTTTGTTCCATGATTGAAGAAACTCAATCGATGTTTTCAAACTTAAAATATGAACACTATTAACTATATAGTCGTCCCCTTTATTTTGTTTGATTTTATACATTGTATCTCTACCACGAGATATATTCTGAACTGTTCTTGGAGTATTATCATCGCCCATTAATAAATCTCCTTCTTTGATGTTTTCGACGTTTACAATTGTTCCGTCATATTTTATAATTGGTGTACCTCGACCTAGGCATTTCCCAACTCCGCCTGCACCATGCATAAAGACATTTTTATTTTGTTTAAATAAGAGATCGTATAAATCGAGTGAAGATTCTGAAGCCATATATAATTATAATGATAGTACATTATAGTTATTCATTTTATAGATTGATAGAACTGAATAAATTTTTATCCCCATATTCTTTATTTTGAGATTGTGGTTGTTGTGGTTCTTTTATTTCTTGTGGAACAACTGGTTCTTGTGGTTGTTCTTCTCCATCTTTCTTTGATGAAAACACTCTTGCTGCAATTTGAAGCGATCCACCTCCTATTAAACCTGATTGTAATGGAGAGGATTTTTCATATGTTTGGAGAACACTGATAGCTTGTAAACGAGTAAGTCCTTGAGCTAATAGTTCATCCATTGAATCAGCGTATCCTTTCCAGACAGTTTCACTTCCAAATCTGGAAGTGATGACAGATCCAGTAAAAAGTACAACTGATATAATTGCGGCGCCAATAAAAAATACATATTTTTTCTCCTTTGATTTGCTATACTCTTTAATAAAGAAATGGGCAGCAAGAACAAATGCTATAACAACTACAGTTAAACCAGAGAATACACCGTCCCATGTACCACATTGGGTAGCTTGCTCCTTTGTATTAAGCATATAGATTGGCTTGACACAATGTGAAATGAAATATTTTGACATCTCTTTGTAAATAGACAAGATAAAATTATTATACAGTTTATAATAATTCATGATTATACAATGATTCCTCGATTTAAATTTCTCTTCATGATTTTATAGTTCCATATACACTCTGCTATTGCACAAAAGTAAGATATGGTATATATAATATATATTAATCCCATAGTACACCAACATATACCAACTGTAATCAAATAAGGCGCTGTCCTTAATGTATTTTCTTTTATATACGGTACAAGAAATAATCCTAAACCAAGTCCATATCCAACTGTAAATATAATCCATAATAATGTCAAAGTGAATAAACCACCATGCCAATTTTCATTATAGTTGTAATAGTTGTAACACATTATTATATATAATTACATCTTAATATTATAATTCAATTTATAGTTCCTCTACAGTTACAGTTACCTCTTTTAATTCCTGATTCCATCTTTCTACTTGAATCTCGTATGGAATAGTAGCTTCACTCTCTACAAAATGTAAAGCTGGAGAATCTCTTATTTTTCTCAATAAGTATAAAAACGGCTTCTCAAAATTATAGTTACTCTTTACAGCTATATCATAATACTGCAAGTTATGTTTTCTATGAAAGGTTATATCATTGGGTTTAACTTTTCTATCTTTACAATCAATTTTATTACCACATAATACAATAGGCTGTCCTGTATAAGTCTGAGACTCAGTTATATGTTTATACCAAGTTACTACATTTTTATATGTAATTCTAGCTGTTACATCAAACATAATAATAAATGCATGGGCACCAATATAGTATCCATCTCTTAATCCAGAGAATTTATCCTGACCTGCGACATCCCAGATATTTAAAACTACATCTCCTTCATTTGTAGAAAAGGGTAATGGGTTAACTTCAACTCCCATTGTTGCAATATATTTTTTCTCAAATTCACCAGTTCGATGTCTTTTTATAAAAGCTGATTTACCTACACCACCGTCGCCAACCATAACTATTTTATATCTTTTTAATTCAGATTGATTTGCAGAGTGTTGTAAAATATTAGAGTGAGATTGAATTGAAGTCATTGTTATTAATAAGATGGAGTTGTACCATGTTATTAATTTAAAATTCAGTTTTGTAGATTTATCACCAATCATTATCATAATAATAAAAACAAAAACTATAAGAACAATATTCACAAGAGCATTTAAAAGGACTACTAGGGTAGTCTTCATTGCTGCTGCGGTATTAGTTAGTTAGTCAATAAGTATTCGGATTAATTTACTTAGAGTTCTTTGCGAACTGTGACAAAGGAATAGCAGGAGCTCTGTAGCTTGAACAAACTTGAAAGCAGATGTTTGACAGGTTCTTGCTGTTATTGGGACGATGTTAATGACTATTAGTATAGGGATATTGGTTTGAGTAACATTATTG
>Ga0163151_10004392_pt1 | contig 18967 bp, 19 predicted proteins | sample OliLakLV19MP5IB2_FD_145596 | JGI IMG/M metagenome (GOLD analysis project Ga0163151, IMG submission 145596) | Freshwater microbial mat bacterial communities from Lake Vanda, McMurdo Dry Valleys, Antarctica - Oligotrophic Lake LV.19.MP5.IB-2 | ecosystem: Environmental > Aquatic > Freshwater >... | reverse complement strand
CATTGGCCCAGCCCGTACCACCTGAGGTGACCGCAAGTGCGGAGGAAAGGGTGAGTGCTCCCGTGGAGCTGAAGCTTGAGGTTGCAGTCTGTCCAAAGGACGCAGTGTTGCCGGTGAGTGTTCCGCCAAAGAAGTTGGTCGAGGTTGCGTTTGCGAGCGTGGTATTCCCCGTGAGGATGGCGTTTGAAAGTGTTGGTGCGGTACCAAAGACAAGTGCACCACTTCCCGTTTCGTCCCCAACGATTGCGAGGAGTTCAGAGGAGGTATCAATCTCAGTGGCGAGGATGACGTTGACTGAACCAAGGAGTGTCTCGAGTTCTGCGGGGGTATCAATCTCAGTTGAGAGGATGATGTTGAGGCCACCAATCAAGGTCTCGATCTCAGCAATGGTATCGATAGAGGTGGTGGAGACTTTGTTGTTGAAGACGGTCCAATCAGCAGAGGTTAAGAAGCCTTTGAGCGAAGCGGATGCGGCTTGGCCGTTTGTGTAGTCGAGGGAGATGAGACCTGCAGTTGCGTCGAAGTCTGCGGCTGTGAATGTGGCAGCACCCTTTGTTGCACCGTTAGCCACCGCATCAGCAATGGTGACATTTCCAGCAGAGAACGTGAGTGCTCCAGAGAACGTGGTGGTGGCGACCCAGGTTGGGATGCCGCCTAGCCATGCGAGGGTTTGTCCGCCAGTTCCCTGCGTTGTTGTCGCAAGCGCTCCTGTGCCATTCCCATAGAGAAGTCCCCCTGTCTGGACATTGGCCCAGCCCGTACCACCTGAGGTGACCGCAAGTGCGGAGGAAAGGGTGAGTGCTCCCGTGGAGCTGAAGCTTGAGGTTGCAGTCTGTCCAAAGGACGCAGTGTTGCCGGTGAGTGTTCCGCTGAAGAAGTTGGTGGAGCTCGCATTTGCGAGTGTGGTATTCCCCGTGAGGATGGCGTTTGAAAGCGTTGGTGCGGTACCAAACACGAGTGCACCACTTCCCGTCTCATCCCCAACGATTGCGAGGAGTTCAGAGGAGGTATCAATCTCAGTGGCGAGGATGACGTTGACGCTTCCGAGCAAGGTCTCGAGTTCTGCGGGGGTATCAATCTCAGTTGAGAGGATGATGTTGAGGCCACCAATCAAGGTCTCGATCTCAGCAATGGTGTCGATAGAGGTGGTGGAGACTTTGTTGTTGAAGACGGTCCAATCAGCAGAGGTTAAGAAGCCTTTGAGCGAAGCGGATGCGGCTTGGCCGTTTGTGTAGTCGAGGGAAATATCAGCTTCCGTACCACCACCGTCGGAACTCACATTAAAATCGTTCGCCGTGAAATCTATCGAGAGACCGCCTGTCACAACGGCTCCATTCCCTTCTTCTATTGTCGAAACGCCAGAACCGGCGGCACCGGCATCTGTGCCGCACGAGAATTTTCCAGTCGTCGAACTGTAAAGAATCGTCTGGGACTCGTTACTACAGTCAGTAAGACCATCCTGCGTGAACGCACCAGAGACACGGAGTGCAGACGTGGTTGCGAACCCATTCACCTGAAGACCGGTAGCAAATATGCCTCCGGCAAAAGTCGACGTTGCATTTGCTTCCCCACGAATAGTCGTAGTGGCTGTGCGTCCGACCGAAAGCGAATCAAGTGCAGAGATAAGAGTTGTTGATGCATTTGCAAACGTACTGAGTCCATTCACGGTGATCGATTCAGCAGTTACTCCTCCAGTGTTGTTGACTGAGAATATGTTCGTGCCTGAGGAGTTCTGTATCTGAAAAATGTTTGCAATCTGTCCGAGTATCGAACGAAGCGTAAGCGCGGTCGAATTGGTCGACGTCGCTTCTATCGAAACAACTGAGGTACCAAAGGGTGACGTCGTGCCGAACGAAGATGGAGTGGCCGAGCCACTTACCGCACCGGCGACGCGTGCGAACGCAGCAGAGCTAATGCGCTGTCGCGGCGAAAGTGTCTGGAAGGTGACGTTGTCGGAAGAAACTTCAACTTGAAGATAAATATCAGAAGTATTCGCAAAGTCGTAATCAAGCGCGTGAGGGTACCCATTTGCCGTATCGCCAATCGCTGCATTAAAAACTCCCTGTCGGACTGTAAGCGGCAAAGACGTTACTGCTGACACTGGCCAGAGACGGGTGCCGGAGCCGACGGTAGAACTCGTCCATATGGAGAATTTAAAATAGTATGTCGCGCCGGATCCGCCAAGCAAATTTCCACTTGAGTCAGCGAGTCTGCCCTGGTAGCCAAGAATGGTTGGCACCGCAGCTGCCTGCACTGTTCCAAAAGAACAGAGCAGCAGAAAAACATATGCTATTGCAAAGGTAGTTATTCTTTTTCCCATTTTTAAGTGCGACAATCTCATGTCGATAGCACTTCATGATTGTGAGATTGAATGCATCGCTAAGTATAGTTGAAAAAGCTAGATAAACAGCGGAAATTTTGAGACTTCATGGGGATTTCATTGCGCATAAATGCCACCTTAAACTTTGAGCTAAAACTTTAATCTAAAACAGCAAACTAAAACTTTTAAATAAGTGTAGGATTTTTTTATGAAGCTTTGTGTGAAACAAACTACTCGCAACATGCATCAGACGAAATAACTATATTTTCCAACCTATTTTGTTGTATGAAGATGTCACTTATATCTCACCATGCTCGCGCATCACATTCTCGTACTTATGAATTGTCCTATACGCCACATGATCTGTGAGCCTATACGTCGAACCTTGGTGGGCTATTTCATTTCGCACTTTGTGCGCCTCCCATGCGTCATCAAGCGTTTTAAAACGTTCTGGGTTTACAGCCTTCAACTTCTCTCCCAAGGTTTGACCGTTGTAGCCTAACTGCGTAAGGAGATCATCGAGCATGATATCGGCTTCGATGATTGCCTGTCGCCAGTCACTTTCGCTCGGGCTTTCGATTAGGGTGACGACATGGTTCCAGCGACTATGATCCCGCTTAACCTCAGCAGCGTGTGCACCAATCGTCTTGTAGCGCTCCGCATCCTTACGCTTTGTCTCAAGCATGCGAATCGTTGAGTGTATTAGAATCGCAAGCGCGGCGAATGAAATAAGAAACGCAAGCATGGTGATTAGTAACCATATACTGCTCAAAAAAGTAGAGGTGTCTGCCCAGAACGAACGACCAGAAACTACTCTGCCTCCGGTCGCGAGATCGTACAGCAACCCAAAGAAATACGAAACATTTAAGAAGTTGATTCCGGATGTTGGTTCCATTCCGTCAATTATAGCCCTTCCCCGGTAACGAGTGCTCCTATTCTAAACAACAGTTGATCAGCTCCTTTGGCCGCAGTGAAATGAATGCCGGTCGGAAGCGAGACGTCATCGCGATCTACCATGCCCATAGGAACTGAAAGCGCCGGCATGCCCGTCAAGTTTGCAGTAACAGTAAAAATATCTTCGAGGTACATAGAGACCGGATCACTTTTCTCATTAAATTTAAACGCGGGCGAAGGGGTGGTTGGGAACGCAATAACATCGACCAAGGCGAACGCTTCATCGTACTCGAGCGTAAGAACGGTGCGCGCGGCGTCAGCCTTTCGATAATACGCATCAATGTACCCGGACGAAAGAACGAATGTGCCAAGGAGAATGCGTCGTGTCGCTTCCGGTCCAAACCCTTCGGTTCGTGAGTCCGTATAATCACCAAGTAACGATTTGCTACGCACGGCTTTTCCGTAACGCATTCCGTCATACCGCGCGAGATTAGTCGATGCTTCAGCAGGTTGAATTACGTAGTAGACCGGAAGCGCATACGCGCTCGTTGGAAGCGAGACTTCAACAATCTCATGTCCCAACTCTTTCAACTTTTCGAGTGTTGCATCAAAATTTGCTCGCACATCCGAATCAACTCCAGTTTCAAGAAGATGGAACGGCACTCCGATAGTTAGACGTTCTCCGGCTTCTCGCGGAGTATACGTACCATCCGCAAACGTCATCGAATCAAGCGGATCAACGCCTGACGTTGCCTCGAATAATGCTTTAGCATCTGCCACTGATTTTGCGAGCGCACCAGCTTGATCAAGTGAGGAACCGAGCGCAATGAGCCCGCTACGCGATACGGCACCGTACGTGGGTTTGTGTCCCACAAGCCCGCAGTGAGCAGCCGGCTGCCGGATAGAACCACCCGTATCCGTTCCAAATGCACCGAGCGCCATGTTTGCAGCAACCGCTGCGGCGGAGCCGCCAGAAGAACCGCCCGGCACGCGAGTAACATCAAGTGGATTCAACACTGGACCATACGCGGAATGCTCGGTTGAGCTCCCCATAGCGAACTCGTCCATATTTGTGCGACCTACGAAAAGTGCGCCATGCGCTTTCAGTTTTGCGGTAATCGTAGCGTCGTACGTAGCGATATGATTTGAAAGGATTTGGGATGCCGCACTTGCGATGTGTCCTTCGATGAGAATATTGTCCTTCATCGCAATTGGAATACCGCAGAGAAGCGGAGCTGCGTCCCCGTCCGCATCAATGCGCGCCTGTGCCGCGGTAATTGCATCTTCATCGGCTTTAAACACTTCGAGATACGCATTGATTTCAGGATTTCTATCGTACGCATTTTTTGCACATGCATCCCAAAGCGCCTTAACCGTGATTTCGTGCGTCCGCAGTTTTGCCGCCGCTTCCGTTATTGTAAGTTCCGCGAGCTTAGTCATGCGTAATTATCTGCTTCACCACAAGATGATTTCCTTCTCGTTCCGGAAATTGTCGAACAAGTGCTTCCGTCCATTTTCCTTTCTCATGAGGCGAAGTATCCGCACGTAGTACATTCCAAACTACCGCAGCAATCGGCGCCTCATGCTCGAGAGAAAGTTCTTCGAGCTTTCCTATATATCCGAGAATCGCTTCAAATTCAGTTAAGAAATTTTCTAGATCTTCCTTTGGCACGTCTATGCGTGCGAGTGCGGCGAGCTTTTTTACGTCATCGGTAGTAGCCATTCCCGCAACTCTATCACGCACCGAGACGTTTACGGAACTCGTCCTCATCCACGATTTGCACGCCTAACTTCTCTGCTTCCTTTACTTTGGAGCCTGGTTTTTCGCCCGCAACCACAAACGAGGTCTTTCGGGATACAGACGATGATATAGAGCCACCGGCATCTTTTATTGCTTTTTCCGCTTCTTCCCTTGAAAAGCTTGCGAGTGTTCCGGTCACTACGACACCCTGACCGGAAAGCGGCCCAGAACCAGAACGCTTCTCCACTTTCTCCACTTGGACTTGTCTTACGAGACGAGCAAGCATTTCGGCGTTACTTGCATCATCAAACCAGAGCCTTACTGCACGCGCGACAATCTCCCCCACTCCTTCTATACGCATAAGTTCTGCTTCGGAAGCCTCCGCTAACTTCGAAAGTGTGCCGTGTGTCTCGGCGAGAAGCTCAGCTGTTTCTTGACCCACATGCGGAATAGAGAGTCCTACGAGAAGACGAGACAGAGGCACGTATTTTTTGCTCGCAATAGCATCAATTAAATTATTTGCAGATTTTTCTTTGAAGCTAGGGAGTGCGACTATTTCGTCATAGGTGAGATCAAAAAAATCATCATACTCACTCACGAGTTCGTGCTCCATGAGAAGCTTCACTGTTTTGTGACCAAGTCCGTCGATATCAAGTGCACTTTTACCAGCAAAATGGGCCAGCTTGCGCTCTTGGACAACATACGAGCCGCCGGTCGCGCAGCGCATGGCGGAACCTCCTGGCACTCGCTCAATTAAGCCTTCGCCACCGCACAGTGTCGAGTGTGTGGGAAATTTCCACACTTTTTCTTTACCGGTTCGGAACTCAGGAAGTACCTGCACCACTTCAGGAATGATGTCGCCCGCTTTTTGCAGAATAACTGTGTCTCCAATACGAATATCTTTGTCTCGTATAAAATCCTCGTTATGAAGCGTTGCCCGCGCGACCGTTGACCCAGCCACCGATACCGGCCGCAGATGGGCTACTGGTGTAAGCACCCCCGTACGTCCAACTTGTAGTGCAATGTCCTCGACGACAGTCGTCACCTGCTCGGCAGGAAATTTAAGCGCGATTGCAAATCGTGGACCTTTGCCGGTGTACCCAAGTGCTTCTTGCTGTATGCGATCATCGACCTTAAGCACAACACCGTCGAGCTGATAGTCCTCCTTATCACGCACCTTTCCCTGCCACTTTTGCCAGAACCTTAGAACCTCCTCAATCGAAAGAACTTTGTTGCTGTGAGGATTCACTGGCAGCCCGAGCTCACGCATATAGGTAAGTTCTTCGGTTTGGCTTTCAGGAAATTCCCCTTCGAACGCATCAATGTCGTATAAAAATGAAGCAAGAGGCCGCGCGGCGGCAATCGCTGGGTCTAATTGGCGGATAGAACCCGCAGCGGCATTGCGCGGATTTGCGAATGCCGCCTTCCCTAATTTCTCCTGTCCTTCATTCAATTTTTTAAAGCCAGAACGCGTCAGATATATTTCCCCCTCTACAGTAATGTTTACGGACTGTCTTAATTTTTCTGGAATGCTGGAAATCGTTCGCACATTGTGCGTGACGTCTTCTCCGACCGTACCATCGCCGCGCGTCACCGCACGCACAAGCTCCCCCTTCTCGTACGTGAGCACAATATGGAGGCCATCTATTTTAAGTTCTGCCACATAGACTGGTTCCCCGAGTCCTGCCTTTCCAAGACCCTTGCGCACGCGTTCATCAAATGCCCGTAGATCTTTTTCGGTGAATGCATCATCAAGCGACCACTGCGGCACTTCGTGCCGCACCTTCTGTAAATGCGGGAGTGCCTTGCCGGCTACACGCTGCGTTGGTGAATTACCCGTTTTGAGTTCTGGATATTCCTCTTCCAGTTCACTGAGTTCACGCTTCAAAGAATCAAGTGCCTCCGGAGAAACCGGTGACTCGTCATGTTCGTGATACAGCGTTCGGTATTTTGAAATTGTCTTCTTGAGCTTTGCGACTCTTGCACGCACCTTACTTGGAACTTTCATGCCTTCCATTCTATGCTTTTATCTCACAATCTGAAATGAATGATAAGCCCTCCGTGCCATCCGCGTACCTGCCGACAGCAGAAACATTTGGATATCGCGCCTAGTAACTGACTTTTAGACCACGCTCAACTCTCCTCGGATCGCCCTCATTACAGCTTGAATACCCGGTAGTATAGAGAGACGTCACGCCACTAGTAGCCTTGTACACCGTCACCTTTGCCTGCGTACCGCTTCCGGTTGCACAGGGAATACTAACGGTCGTGATGCGGGTTGTGGCATCAACAGTTGAAGAAAGCACCAACGTTTGTCCACTACAGACGATTGAGACGGCAGGCGTATTGTATGAAAAAGAACCAATTTTCTGATCATGATAGAGCGCACACTCAAGCGCGGAGTCAGCTATATAAAATGCAATATCTGATTGTTTTGCCGTTGAAGCCAGAATAAGCTGCTTATAAGCAGTATCAACAATCGAGAGTCCGACCGAAAGTAATACGGACGTCAAAATAACGGCGATGAGGAGTGTGAATCCACGAGGTGAGTTTGATGTCATCATAGCCAGTCGTGAAGCGTGTTGGTGACCCGTACCGTAAGCGGCACATTATTTGTTCGCCAGGATACCGTGACTGTTACCTTTACTTCGGTCGCGCTTGCGGTTAGGAATTCTACTTTGCGGGTGAAGCGCGTAGCGACCGCACCACTCGGGTTTGCTTGAGTGTAGACGTTGGTCGTGGAAAGCTTAAGTGGTGCGGTGCTACTAGCAAATACGGCAATCGTTCCTTGTGTTGGGTCTACAACGCACCCCGCAACGAAACAATCGGGTCCGTTTGTGCCGTTCATGCCGAACATCCACGAGCGTGGCGAGTTTGGGTTCGCGATATTGTAGAGATAATTTGCGTCTCGCAAGCCACGCACATATTCGACTCCTTCTTCAGCGAGGGCAGTGGCAATGAGCTGATCGCGCGCAGCATAGGAAGCAAGCAATCCTTGCTGGACCACTTGAAACGGGCCCATCAAAGCAATTACCACTATAGAGATGGCAACAAGAGTTTCGACGAGCGTGAAAGCCTTCATACCTATATATCGATAAGACGCTGTGTGCCGCTCGTTTCTATGACGAAGGAGGTGGTCTTTCCGGCATCCGTACCCATCGTTCCTTTTATAATGACGGTGACTTGAGGCTGTATACCATCAGTAGTTCCTACGCCCCGTACATAAAAGGTTAGGGTTTCTATAGCTATTTGCTGACTGGTGAGTGCAACGGCTTGCGCGTCCGTAAGGCACGTACCCGAACACTGGCCGATCGCTCCGTCCGAACGCAAGCGATATGTTGCTTGCTGATTCTGGCTATCGAGAAATGTTATCTGCGAACAGGTGCCATTGCCTGAACCACACGAGTAATTCGTGCCCGTTCGAATGTTGCGCATCATGCTCTCTATCGCAAACGAAAGACTCGTCGTGAGCTCATTGGTCGCGCGCGCCTGGCGATCATTACTGATGAGGGCAATGTACGCAACCAACACCACCACCATCACCAGACTAAAAAGACCTATCGATACAATAAGTTCAAGAAGCGTGTACCCGCGAAGTGGAGCTCTGCTCATGGACACGCATTAACGGCGACCTGGCCAACTTTTGTTACAAAAATACATCGTTCACTCAGGCCATCGGGAGATTTTAAGCGAATGTACGCATCACTAAGCTGGGTAAGAGTAGACGAGCGTTTTCCAATAATCACTGCGTTGGTCGAGGGACGCATAAACACAATGTCGAGCGTGTCAAAATCTGTGGTAGAGCATTTCTGACCCTGGGCGCTCGTGCCACAAAAGGCGCTCACATAGAAACCACGATTAAGTGTGTAGGTGCGCACCAGTTCATCGACCGTAACCGTCGGCGGGTAATATGGATCATAGATGCAGTTACCGGGACGAGCGTCCGGAGAACCTGCAATGCCCGCATGGCCCGGACAGATGCCACCCTGGCTATTGCCAGGACTTGCGGGATAGATGTCGGAAAATTGAATGTATGACGAGGGCGTGTACGCATCGAATCGAATACCGTAGCCTGCATTTTGCACGCTTGAAAATACACGACTCGAAAGTCCGAGCGTCTGAGCCTCGCGAATGGAGAATGCGATCGTATAGGCAGTATCGCTGAGCAGCAATGACCGATTGAATGTGGACTGGCCCGTGATCATGATCGTACTCAGTACTAATACAATAGAGAGCACCACCAGCATCTCAACAAGCGTAAACCCACGCGTTTGAACGCGTCGGACAGAGCTTGTTCTTCTTAAAATACGAAGGGGGACCATGAGGAAAAGTAAGCCAAAAGGAAGCCCGCGGCCAGAAAAGGCGCAAACGGTACCTCTATACCCATTCTATGCCCGGCGGGCTTCCCTACCAAGATGGCTATTCCGCATAACGCGCCTATCCAGAACGAGAACACGAGTCCAGGGATTGCAGCAACACTCCCTACCAATATCCCAAGCCCGAGTGCGATAGGACTATCTCCAAGCCCCATTACCCTTCCCTTCGAAAGGAAGTAGACCAAAAAAAACGCGATTGCTATACCGCCCGATACTAAGAGCGTGTGTCCAAAGTCCTGTAGACCAAGTGCCGTAAGGTACGCAAAAAATAATGCAGACAACACGAAGAGTCCTGATGCCAGCATCGGTACTATCATGTGACGCAGGTCATAGAGCACAATGAATGCAAGTATTGAAACAGAAACAAGAAAGAAAAATAGTTCTGGTGTTACGCCGAGCTTGAGTGTTGCTAAGAAAAAAACACTAGCTAGTAGAAATTCACTTGCTACATAGGTGACGGGAAGCTTCGCTTTGCATTTTATACATTTACCACCAGTTGCAAGCCACGAAGCAATTGGCACCAAATCTGGAGCGGTAAGTAATCGCGTGCACGAATTACAGTGCGATCGGCCCCGTACCCATGACTCACCGGTGTTAAGTCGCTCCGCCATGACCCCAATGAAGCTTGCGAGGATAGCGCCGAGGAGTGCTACGAAAATTGGCAACAATACTTCCATGCGCAAAGTATAGCGCGCATAAAAAAAAGAGCCCCAAGCGGGACTCTTTTTCTTTAAAAATTTAGACCTAGTTACAGGTTACGTCAGTTGCAGAAGCAAGAGTTGTGATCGACGTCGTAGCTGCAGCACCAGTGCTATCTACGCAGTAAAGGCCAGTCCCGGTCGTCTTATGGGGAGCTTCTGCAGCCCAACCTATAGCCGTTGCATTACAGGTTGCAGCTGCAGATACGCCAATAGCGTTTACCGCCACAGTGTTCAAACCACTTGCTTGTGCAGCTGCGAGAACCGCACTGTTGATGGACTTGACGCCACCTGCAGCCGCGGTACCACAAACACCTAGATACGAGTTTGCGTTTGAGTCATAGAACAACTCAGCCTGCGCGCGCGCGCCTGCGAGATTTGATTTCACAGCCGCATCAGCACCCTTGTTGCGTGCGGTGTTAAGAGATGCGAGCACGACCGACGACAAAATGCCGATGATCGCAATAACGACGAGGAGTTCAATCAAGGTGAAGCCTCGGAGATGTCCCTGTCGCACACTTGAAGGTACGAGATTCATAGTAATTTTTTTGTTTTATGCGGCCACGAGTAAATATCCGCTCCCTGTATTGTACGAGACAATACCTTTAATAATTCACGTCGTGTGGATAAAGGTGCTGATTTCAACCACCTCTTTATGTTCGACCTACGAGGTCGAACATAAAGAGGTGGTTGAAACCAATGTGTACTGCCACTAAAAAATTACCCAATTGAGCCCGCGAGATTATAGATAGGCACCATAACAGACGCGAGAAGTATGCCCACACCGAGACCGAGGAGTACAATCATGAGAGGTTCGATGAGATCAACAAGTGTATCAACGGTGTTCGAGACTTCACGACGATAAAACTTCGCAAGCGTCGTAAGAATGCTTCCAAGTTCGCCTGTCTCCTCCCCCACCCTTACCATCGCACTCATAATGCCAGGAATTTCTGCATGACGATTCATGGCATCAGATATGGACGCACCGCCTTTTACTTGCTCGCCAATATCCTTAAGCACCGCTTCATAGCGCGCATTCCCTACAACGCTTGCGGTTATTTCAACGGATTCAACAACCGGAACGCCCGACGTTAGCATGGTCGCGAAGTTATCGGCGATGCGCGAGAGGTAGAGTTTTTCATACAACGTACCTATATATGGAATCTCGAGCTTCACATCGTCAAAGAAAAGACGGCCAGGCAGCGTCTGCATCCACCGGTAGGAAAAGAACACAGCCCCAATAAGCCCAATAACGAAGAAAATACCGTACTGCACTAAGAAGTTTGATAGACCTATCACAACCTGGGTATAGAGTGGGATTTCCTGACCCGACTCTATAAGGATTTTGCTTACCTGCGGAATAACCATAGTGAGCATGAGGCCCATCACCACAAAGAAAACGCTAATAACAAATGCAGGATAAATAAGTGCATTCTGTGCTTTAGTCGCAATTTCGTACGTCCTATCTAGATAGTCAGCCAGATACCCAAATGTTTCGGAAAGTTTTCCGGACTCCTCTCCCGAACGCACCATGTTTACGTAAAAAAGACTGAATACCTTGGGATGCTGCGCAAGCGCTTTGGAGATCGGACTTCCGCCCTGCAAATCATCCGCAACGCGAGTGAGAATTTCCGAGAGATTTTTGTTATCGACTTCCGAAGCGAGAAGACGGAACACGCGAAGCGCCGAAACTTGTGCTTCAAACAGTGTGGCAATCTGGCGAGACAGGATAACAACATCCTTATTAGAGACCTTTTTTAGGAAAGATAACTCCATTCCGAGTCCTGTTTTCTTCGCAAAAGGTTCTATAGAGGAAACGATAAGACTGCGGCGCTGCAACGTTGAGACTGCACTATCCATAGACAGTGCTTCAATCGAGCCTTGCCGCTCATGCCCATCAGTATCAAGTGCCCGGTACGCGAAAAGCATAAATTATAGATATCGCTCAAACGTCTTAGGGTCAAGAGCACGTTCGTAGGCATGCTCAATAGTGACTTCCCCGCGACGAACAAGCTCGGCAAGCGAACGATCCATGTCAATCATGCCGTCCTGGCTCGACGTTTGAATCACCGTTGATATCTCGTGCGTGCGGCCTTCCCGAATTAAATTTGAGACTGCATTGTTATTTATGAGAAGCTCATATGCTGGGATGAGGCCGCCTGAAATTCGTGGAACAAGTCTCTGTGAGAATATGCCAGCCAACGATCCCGCAAGCTGAACACGAACTTGATCCTGCTGGTTTGAGGGGAACATGTCGATAATGCGATCAATGGTTTGAGACGCGTTGTTGGTGTGGAGCGTTGAGAGTACCAAATGACCTGTTTCAGCGGCCGTAACCGCTGAAGAGATTGTCTCGTAGTCGCGCATTTCTCCTACCATAATGACATTCACATCCTCACGGAAGGCAGACTGAAGCGCACTCTGAAAATCTGGCGTATCGATGTGCACTTCTCGTTGATGAATGAGCGACTTCTTTTGTTCAAAGATGTACTCTACAGGGTCCTCAATGGTCACAATGTGCTCGGAACGCGTTTCGTTAATGCGATCAAGAAGTGCCGCAAGTGTAGTCGACTTGCCCTGTCCAACGGGACCCACAACAAGAAAGAATCCTTGTGTCTTTTGGGTAAATACTTCGAGCACCGGCGGCAGATTAAGTGCTGTAAATGAGCGAATTTCACGAGGAATAAGCCGCATTGCAATCGCGATCGTTCCCTGCACAACATACCCATTTACGCGAAATCTGTTTCCGTCCGTATGCGCGAGTGAGAAATCTACCGCTTGTTCGCGACTAAATTTCTCCCACTGTGCTTCCGATACCAAAGAACGGAGCATGGCTTCAGCATCCGCTTTCGTCACCTTCTGTTCTTGCACCAAAGGCACCAAAGAGCCTGAAACGCGAATGGTCGGGGGGACTCCTACGGAAATATGGAGATCGGAGCCGCCTTCTTTAATGACGGTTTCAAGATACCCGCTTAACGTAGTAACTATCGCGCTCATGCGGGCTTAGTTTCGATTATCTTTATAGTTTCAGCGAATACTTCAGATGGAATTGCGGAGGCCTTGATGATATACCCATCAGCCTTGAGCTCTTTTGCACGATTAAGATCCACATCCTGACCCTGATTAGAAAGAATGATTATTTTCGAATCAGCTGCGAGAGATTCTTTACGAATACATGCAAGTATATCGAAGCCCGAGAGACCTGGCATAACAATATCAAGGAGAAGTGCGTCAGGTGCGGGCTGTGTCCGAAGGGCTTCGAGCAACTCTTCTCCTTTGGAGAACGCACTCACCTCATGGCCCGCTGCTCTGAACTTGACCGCATACATGTCAAGAAGAAAACGGTCATCATCTACGAGATATAGGCGGTAGGTATTCATTGCAATAGCGGTTCGGGTAATGGCTCAGTTTCCTCAGCCGCAAAGTAAGCGCCGCCCAAGGTGTTAACTTCCTCGAACGGAATCTCTCCTGCGAGTGCCTTTATGATAGCATCCTCGCGCATTGTAAACATTCCCTTTGCGCGAGCAGCAGCATACACTTTCTCTTCAAACGGGGTGGTTAGCACTACGTGCTCAAGGTCTTTGTCCATATGCAAAAATTCAAAAACGGCAAGACGTCCTCTCGTACCATTTGGGCAATCAGGTGTTGGAGACGCATGATATATATGCTTGAATTCCGGTATCGCTTTCTTAGCTTCCTCAGGTAAGTCATCGAATTCTTTTTCAAGAAGGGCACGAATTGAATCGGAAACAGGAGCTTTGAGTCCTGCACCTGGACAAAGTTTTCGTACGAGTCGTTGACCAATAGCGGCTATGAGGGTTGGTGCTATTAAAAATGGATCGACACCCATATCAATGAGACGCGGTATGACACCTGCCGCGGTATTTGTGTGAATCGTCGAGAAAACCAAGTGGCCAGTTAGCGCAGCCTGAATAGCAAGCTGTGCAGTTTCCTTGTCACGAATTTCACCTACCATAATGACATCTGGATCCTGACGGAGAATGGAGCGTAAGCCTGACGCAAATGTATAGCCGATTTCGGGTCGTACCTGCGACTGTGCCACTCCTTCTATTTCGTATTCAACGGGGTCCTCAATTGAAACAACATTTACCTTCTCTCGATCAAGCGCTGAGAGCATCGCAAATAATGTGGTTGATTTACCGGAACCGGTCGGTCCCGCTACAAGAATAATCCCGTACGGCTGCCTAATTATCTCCTTCATACGTGCGAGGTCGCCGACAGAAAGACCAAGATCAGCAAGAGTTTCAATCGTCTTTGCGCGATCGAGAATACGCATAACGACTTTCTCACCGTCAGGGGTCGGGAACGTGGAGACACGGAAGTCTATTCGACGTCCCTCAACCGTGGCAGAAAAGCGTCCGTCCTGCGGCTTCCGTTTCTCATCGAGACGCATTTGCGAAAGAATTTTGATTCTTGCTACGACCGCTGGGTGTACTTTTCCCGGTAGCTCGAGCGAGGTGTGTAGCTCACCGTCCATACGAAAGCGCACGCGGGTCCGCTCATTAGTTGGTTCGACATGGATATCGGAAGCACCACCCTCAACTGCGTAGCGCAGAATAGTCGCCACGATCTTGGTAACCGGCGCGTCAGCCTTTATCGCCTGCTCCTCACCAACCTCACCTGAAATCTCTTTCAACTTCTTTTGTTCCAAATTAAGCGACCCTTCGTATTCGTCGAGAGCTTCGTCCACCTCACCACCTAAATTCTCATACTCATCTATGACCCGAGCAAAATCAGTCTCACTTATGAGAAATATCTTATACGGCATGCCTACGCGCGAAGAAATGAATTGAAGTGCATCGAGTGCTTCAAGATTATCCGGGTCGACAACACCCACCTCAAGCGCCGCATCTTGAATCGCGAGTGGAATAAACCGGTAATGCTTAGCTGATTCTTCAGGTATAAACGCGAGTACTTCTCTCTCAATTTCTTTTGTAGGAAGAACGCGATACGGCATTGAGTACTGTTCGCTTGCAACCTTCAGCATCTCATCGAGAGTAATTCCGCGCTTCTCAAGCAACGCCTCTATAGAGGTCGCTGATCCTTTTGCATCTTTCTCGATGCTTTGAGCATCACCCTTAGAAAGCAATCCTTTATCTACAAGGAGTGGGAGCGTATTCATACCGGTGACGAGTATGTCCAATGACCCAAGTGCATGGACGTATAATAGCGCACGTTCTGTGCTACGCGAGAGACGTGCGCGATTTTCTGGGGTTAGCGCTGTCCCAACGGAGCAAACGGATCAGTGCGGCCAGTTGCTTCTGGAAATACCGCGGTATGAATATCGCGAAGTGACGTAAATCGCGGATCAGAAAGTATGTCTGTATTGAAGACGATCGAATCAAGTTGACCAGCAAGCGTCACGAACGTCGCTTCGCTTTGGGAGGTGGGCGCTCCTGCTATTGACACCACACCTTCGGGAGTATCATTCCGAAAAAATAGGTAGCTTATGCCAGCTAGTACAAGTGCACCAACAACGACTACAACACCGATGTTTTTTGAAAAATGTAGACTAGAAAAATTCATAGATGTTAGCGAAGCCAATAGAGGCGAAGTGTCATATTATAGGTGTACACACCTGTTTTTGCAGACTTTACATCAAGCGCCACCAGATCAAGAGGACGTAAACTCCCTTCTATACCGGCAAGAAATGTACGAAATGCTGCGTACGTTCCCGTACCGGTCATAGTGAGCTCGATCGAATCAACTGACTGTTCCGTTCGAAGAATCAGTGTTCCGTTCGGCTGTGTTCCTTCATTACCAGCAGGGGTGGAGGGAGCGGAAGTGTTGTAATTGGCTAGACGCATCCCCGAGCGTGCGGCGAGCGCATCAAGATTAAGGATAAGCTGCACATTGTCGACTCCATCCGGCAAAAAGGCTTCGAGCCGCTTTAGTTGTTCGGGATTTATTGCGCCGCGTGCTGCTAGGAGTTCAGATTCTTTGGTCTTGAAACGCTCAGCAGCTTCAAGTGCATTATCGTAATTCTTAATTTCTGCTTTGAGGGCGGTGATTGAATTTTTATAGGTCGGGTCTATGTATCCGAAGAATAGGCCGATGGCGATCAGGAAACCGATGATAGGAAGGAAGCGAGACATGGTTATGGTTGGGTTGTTGTAGCACTCGAAGGAGGCGGGCTCGTTCGGAGCGGCGCCGTCGAAGTCGAAATGGGCGCAGAAGGAGCTGGCACAGGACTTGTTTGTACTGAACTTGGAGCAACGATATTCTCACCGTTCGTTACGACTAAGCGCGGATCGAGTTCAGCGCTCAGCGTAAAAGAAACACTTCCATCCTCCTTTGTTGAGATGCCAGAGAAGATTGCGCGACGTATATGCTTTTCACCGGCAAATACCGCCGACTCCACCGCAAGAGCATTGAAACTTCGCGCGGAACCCGCCATATCTATTTTCGCAACGCGATCATCCCCCACGCTGACGCGCAAAGAATCGAATTGCACATTCTGTACCGTTGCCTCTTCAAGCACGACAAAAAACTGAGAGAGGGCGACATGTTGATCGAGAAGAGTTCTCGTTGATGCGAATCTGTCACGCAAACGTATAAAATCTTCAACGGTATCCCGATTAATAGACGCTTCAGCTTCGGTCAGTTTCGCGGATTTACTATCACGGACACTCTCAAGGAATTTCTCATAGCCGAATATGCCCCCTGCGGTGACAACCGAAATCACTACTACCACCGCAGATGCAAGAAGAAAGAGATTCGTGCCGGTGCCTGTGCGCCGACTGGGCTCTACTCGTTGCTTGGGTACGAATGAGGTAGGGATAGTTGGAGGAAGAGCCACGATACCAGTATACGGGGTACTGAAATAAACCTCGCGTTGTTATACACAGACAAAAACATTACTCCTCGACCTCTTCAAGCTTACGGAGTGCAAGACCAACCGCAACCGCGAACTCAGGACCAATTTCCTTGAGCACAGGATGCATGAAAGCTGGCGACTGTGTTTTTGCAAAAGGGTCAGCTACGCGCACATCAATTGAGAAGATAGATTTCGCAAATGCGCCCAATTCTTTAGTCACCCCGCCACCGCCCGTGAGAATGAGCGTTGAAATGGTTTTTTGCTCGGTACGTTCGTATTGCGTAAGCGCCCGCCTTGCTTCTTCAAAAATCCGAGAGAACGCAGTTTCGATAGTGCGGGGGTCGTAACTGCCAGGGACAGTGTTCATTCCATACTTCTTCTTGAGTGCTTCCGCCTTCCCCACCGTAAGCGAGTTTGCGGTTGCTATCATACGCGTCACGTCCTGGCCTCCTTGGGGAATATTGTGCGATAGCGCAACTACGCCATTCTCAACTACGTACACCTTGGTTGCTGACGCGCCAATATCAAGGACTAGTACTGGCTTCACCGGCTCATCGACTACCGAACGAATGGTACTGAATATCTCAATCTCATAGAAAGAAGCAACGAGTCCGGACTGAAGAATCACCGACTCGAGCAGTTTTAGTTCGTCGTTATGAACGGCAACCAGAAGGACACGGACCTTGTCCGCTGGCGCCGCACCTTCAGACAATGGTTCAGGGAGAATAAACCAATCGAGTTGAACTTCTGACACTGGCACGGGTATATATTTGCGAGCCTCAAGCTCGATAATCGTCTTCTGCTCGTTCGCGTCATCGCGCTTCGGAAGCGTAACGAGCGTCAAGAGCGATCGAGAAAACGGAATGGAGATGCCCGCATCCTCTGTCGTTATGCTTGCCTCTTTAAGAAGATCTTTGAGGGAGGCCGCGATGGTGTCAGCCGGAAGATTTGTTGCCGTTCCAGCTTCTCCGCCAGAATAGGGCGCAAGCGCTAGTTCACCATACGTCTCAAGAATTGCTGCCCCATTCTCACGCCTAAGTTGCACGACCTTTAAGGACGAAGAGCCAACGTCGATGCCGACCACACTCTTACTTTTCTTCGCGGTCTTAAGCAGATTCCAAAGAAAGCTCATGGGGCGATTGTAGCATCCTAACAGAAGGTCTACCGAGTAATGCTGTATCTTTTACCTTGTTCAATGAATGCAATCTGCACTGTTCGCTCTAAGATAGAGTGGAACTATGTTCGGACTATCACGCCTACTCGACCTCCTTGTACCGCCGCGGGGAGCGGAAACACTCGTGCGGGAGACCGATATTGAAAAACTCGGCGCCCTTACCGTTCCCACACTCCTAGAACACACGAACGTACCCACGATAGGTCTGTTACCCTATCGCTCTCCCGTGGTGCGAGCGCTCATTCTTGAAGCGAAATTCAGAAATAACGTCCGTGCGCACGAACTTCTGGGCATGCTTCTCTCAGAGTATCTCTATGTGCTCATAGAGGACGAGCAAGCGTTTACCAAGCAACCACATGCGCTCATCCCCATACCGTTAAGCACCAAAAGGTTTAGGGAGCGTGGCTATAATCAGGTCGAACGCATATGCTCGAAAGCTGAAATAATCAAAGACGGAACAATAGTACTTGAGAAAAATCTCTTAGCACGCACCCGCGACACTATTCCGCAAACGACGCTCGCAAGAAATGCTCGACAGCGAAATATGGAAGGTGCCTTCCGTTGTCGGAGAAGGGCTGATCCAGGCATTACCTATATTATTGTTGACGACGTCAGCACCACCGGAGCGACACTTGGCGCGGCAGCCGCTTCCCTGCGGGAAGCGGGCGCCGGGCGCATACTTACGCTTGCCCTCGCCCATTAGGGCAGTCAATGATAATTTAGGAAGGTGGTCTGGAGGCATAAAGGGGGGCGGAACTATGCCAAAAACACGTACTACTGGAGACGTGGCTGAGTGGTCGAAAGTACCTCACTGCTAACGAGGCGAGCTGTAACAGGCTCCGAGGGTTCGAATCCCTCCGTCTCCGCAAATGAAAACCCGCTCTTGCGGGGTTTTCATTTGCGGAGACTAGTCCCGCCAAAAGGCC
>Ga0163151_10004389_pt1 | contig 18979 bp, 15 predicted proteins | sample OliLakLV19MP5IB2_FD_145596 | JGI IMG/M metagenome (GOLD analysis project Ga0163151, IMG submission 145596) | Freshwater microbial mat bacterial communities from Lake Vanda, McMurdo Dry Valleys, Antarctica - Oligotrophic Lake LV.19.MP5.IB-2 | ecosystem: Environmental > Aquatic > Freshwater >... | reverse complement strand
TCCTCGGCTCGATCGCGGTGAACGGCTTGGGAGCTAGCTTGAACGTGTGTCCAGTTTTCGGGTGTGCGTAATAGCGCTAAGACCGATTCTTGCAGCAAAACGCTTAGCCCTTCGGGTGTATCAGTATCTGCTTGCAAACTAATTTGATTTAGCTTGGACTGCACTTCTCTCGCTTCTGCTAATAGTACAACTTGCAATTTACTAACTGTGACCGTTTCATTTTCAAGTTCATTACCTGCAACGCCAGAGCCAGATTTATTGATTGCCTGCCAGATGAAATAAACTACTGCCCCAGCCCCTCCGAGCAAGAGCACAATTACGATCAGCCCAAAAATCCAACTGCCATCATCATTGCTGCTACGATTGCCACCAGAGTAATTATTATTGCCATAGTTCGGCTGGGAGCCAGGAATAACGATCGGGACGATGTTTGTATTGTTGGTGCGATTGGGTTGGTTGAAGTTGCTTGGTGAGTTGTTTGAGCGAGTAGGCGTGTTGGAATTGCTAGGACTAGTCGATCGAGCTGGTGCAGATTTCTTAAATGAACCCCCACCAGTGCGCCCAGCACTACTCCTTGCCATAGCATCTTGCTGCCATGCTGTATTCCCAATCGGATTCAAGGGCAGACCGCTAGCAATTAGGAAAGCTAACAGCATCGTAGACATTAAACGAAATTTTGTTTTTGGCATCGTTAGTCGCTAAACTAGATTACGTAGCATTTCAATAATTACTTGTGATAGAACCAATTTTAATCGGGATTGTCTTGGGTTTGACCGTTATTACTTTAGCTGGTTTATTTTTTGCTGCCTATATGCAGTATCGTCGTCAACCTATGTAGGCTGTTAATTCATTATATTTCGTTTGCTTGCCCCTGCTCGATTGGTTATTCGATCGACAGGGGTATTTTACTTGCCAAATAATTCAAGTTGAACCGATTAATCGCAGTAAATTTTCTAGCCCCAGCCCGATCGATAGACCTAGCCATGCACTACTGCTAAGCGAGAGAAATGCCTGTTGACGAGGTGTTTGAGGTTCGGGCATCTCGATCCGCGCCCATGACCAAGCGATCGAAGCAGGAATAGAAATCGCGATCGGAATCAAGATCGTGCCCAGAACTCCAGAAATGCTACTGGAAAGAAAGAAGAGCGAAATCACGATCGAGATCGCATGAGTGAGGATGGCATAGACCACACTATCGACAGGCAGAACGAATATGCATCCCAATGCTATAGCTACCAAAATCGCCAGTTGCCACGTCCCCGCCAAAATTAGTAGCAATGCCAATGCCGAGGTGAAAGCTAATAAGATCAGTCCCGCCGCAGGTACAGCTTCATCTTCAGCCAATACCCAAGCTAATGCTCCCGCAATTGGGGCGGCGATCGCAAATAGCCATGCCAGCCACGAAGCACTATAGAATGACAAAATCCAGCCCAAAATAAAATAGGCGACCAGTAATAACCCAAGCGGCAAATAGGGAGTTTCTTTCATAGCTCCAGCTAACGTTACGGGATCATTTGCATTCTAGAACTTTTACTTCATTCTGCTCACGATAATTATTCAAGAGTTCAGCACATTCGATCGAAGGTAATTGATGTATTCTTATAGCTATTGGGATTGTGAGGAGTATTCATAGTGTCACGTTTTCGGGGCTCTAGGCGTAGATTTTTGCGAAATTCAGTTTATGCCGCGTCTGCGATTGCAGGCACTGCAATTTCCTCCATCGGTCTGTCTCAATGTGGCTTGTTTGAAAATGGCACACCTGCTCCAAGCCCTACTGATACGGTTACACCTCCCCTACCTCAAGGAAATAAAGATACTCTCTATATCTATGGCTGGACGACCTATGTTAACAATGAAGAGGTGGTCAGGGGCTTTACGAAGGAAACTGGAATTAAGGTAATGAGTGACACCTATGACTCGCTCGAAGTCATGGTTGCGAGGATGCAAGCTCTAGGAAAAGGAGCCAGCTACAGCATCATCTATCCCAGTGATATTACAGTCTCGCTGATGACTGAAATCGGAATGCTTTGGCAACTTGACAAGAGCGCCATTCCTAACCTAATTAACATTGATGAGAAATTCCTCGATCCTACTTACGATCCCAAAAGTGCTCATAGTATTCCCGTTAACCTTGGCACGACAGGGATTGCTTATAACGTTAAAGCCGTAAAAGCGGCGGTGGGCGAAGAACCGACTGATTGGAGTGATCTGTGGAAATACAGAGAAAAGCTGAGGATTACCCTACTCAATGACATTCGATCGGTTATGGGTGTGGGACTGCGCGTTCTGGGGTATTCGATCAACACTACCGACCCGTCTGAGATCGAGCAAGCGTATAAAAAACTTCAAGAGTTAAAACCTTCGATCGCCAGTTTTGAAACTGATGCTTGGCGCGATCGATTGATTGCGGGTGATTTAGCGATCTGTCATGCTTACTCTGGTGATGGGCTGAGTGTGGCACGCCAAGATCCTAATATCAAGTACATTTTGCCTAGTAGTGGTGCAGATATTTGGACAGATACGGTTGCCATCCCCAAAACTGCACCGAACCTCGAAGCTGCTTATAAGTGGATTAACTACACGCTCAAGCCTGAAGTCGCAGCAAAACTAATTAACGATAATAGTTTCGGTACGACAAACAAAGCGGCACTGCCTCAAGTTTCGGATGAACTAAAAGCAATACCTGCTTGGTCGCCTAGTCAGGCAGATATCACTAAAGCCCAACGGCAGGTGAAAGTTGACCCACAAGCCCTCCGCATCTACGAAGATTTTTGGACAAAATTAACCACAACCTAATAGATCGAGAGTGGTGCTATTTCTGAATTTTTCGGTTGCCTATTTTGCGCCGTAGTCGATCAACCCCAAACATAACGCCTAGAGCCACCAGTCCAGTAGCAGGAGAGAACTCAAACGGAACTGGAGTAATCGTAAAGTTATCTACTAGAAGTCCCGAAGCCCCAGTCGAGTCTATAATATCGACAACTCCGAAACTAATTGTGTTGGAACCAACTAATAACGTACCAGTACTGAACGAGTTGAATGCAGTTTCAGACGAAAAAGGAGTTGAGAAGCTTGTGGCATTACTAACATTAGCCAAAGTAATCAATGCACCATTGAGTACGACGAATGCATAGTCGCTATCAGAGACTTCATTTGTCAAGAATTTCCAGTTAAATGCAATCGTATCGCCAGTAGCTGCTGTAAAAGTTTGACGAATTGCCGAACCCTCAAATGCCGATCCATTTCCCGTATCAAGAGCATTGCTGGCTAATCCTACAAAGGTTTCAAGCGCACCAGGCGCGCCCGCAGGATTCGTCCCAGAGAAATTGAATGCAGGAACTTCAGTTGTATCCGCAGTTGTAATTAGTGCCTGACCGCTACCTTCGAGTGGACCTCCCGCAAATGCCCCCTGAATGCTGGCATCGCCAGTTGTTGTGGCAGTACCAAAGCTGCCATTGAAACCATTAATCGTAGCGGCTGTGGCTGGAAAGGAGATTGCAATACCGCTTATCAATCCAACTACACCTGCGGCAGTGCCGATTGCCAATTTTTCTAGCTTTAACATAATTTTCTCCTACTAAAATCCAATTTTTCTCGATCGATATTGCTTAACTACAGGACAGCGATCGAATCGCCATCCTGTTTGCATAAGACTAGAAACTGAAGTTAGCGGCATTGGCTAGCGTGGCAGAATTCACACCCAATGCCGTGATAAACGAAAGCGGAGCGAAAGCCGAACTAGCACTGCCATCTCGATCGATTTGGACGATCGTATTGCTGCCGCTTGTCAGGAAGTTGAGAAAACCCTGTCCTGTAGCAGTGGCGTAGGTAAATGGTCCGACACTGAGGCTTGTAAACAACGAACCGAGAGCAATCACATCGCCTCCTACGGTAAAATCAGTAATTCGATCGCCACCATCGTTGATTTTTTCGTAGACAAACGTATCGTTACCGCCGCCGCCAGTCAGTTGATCGGCACCATCGCGTCCAGTAAAGGTTTCGTTCGCGGCAGTACCAGTCAGCGTATCGCGACCAGCCGTACCGACAATTTGAGTGGCGGGAAGAGCCACAGCCAACAGATTCAGACCTACCAGCACGGGATCGTGGTCAGATGAACGGAATGGGTCAGGGCTATACAGTCCAGAGATTTGGGCAGCAGTCTTAAAGTTGGTGTTGTAATCGATCACAGTTGGTTCATCGGAGTTAATGTTCCAATGCTCCACGCCAGTAAGCTGACTCGCCAAGCTTCCAGAAATCAGCGCGTGATCCAACGAACCAGTCTGTCCGCCAAACACATAGGACTCAGTTGCAGTATTTGGTCTAATCAGTCCACCTGCTCGTAGTACATCAATTGGATCTTCCTGGGTATAGGCGTTCAGATCGCCAAATACTACCACGTCAGGATCTCCTGATGTTGGAATCACGATGTTATTGATGAAGTTGAGTAGCGCTGATGACTGGGCTTTGCGTGTAGCGTTAGATAGTGCCTGTCCGTCGTTTTGCTCAGTATCTCCAGGTAATGGTGGATTTGCCACTGAACCCTTTGACTTGAAGTGATTGATAATTGGCGTGAACTTCGCACCATTCGAGTTCACTGTGAAGGTCTGAGCAACGGGAGTGCGACCTGCCGTAAATGCAGAATCGTTTGGAGCGATCGCATTACCAAAAGGTGTAACCTTACTAGGCTTATAGATAAATGCTACCTTGATCGCATCTGTGCCACCAGGATTACTGTTAAATCCAACTGGATCGTTAATAAAAGCATAGGTTCCAGGACCCGCTATATTATTCAGTCCTGAAACTAGGTTACTGATAGCTGATGTAGCACCACTACCATTGTTCTCAATTTCAGTCAGACCCACCACATCCACACCAAGCTGATTAATTGCGGAAATAATCTTGTCACGTTGGCGAGTAAACTCTGTTGCAGTTTCAGCACCACGAGGCTCATAGAATAGACCAATTTCGTTGGTGATTGAGATGTTATTGTCCAGATTGGTAAAGTAATTTAGCACATTAAAACTGGCTAACTTTACGTTGGCATTCGCTCCCACATTTGGTGGGGTTAGAGGTCTAGCTGCGTAGTTAAAACTTGGAGCTACAGTTGGCTGGACTCGATAGGCACCATTGCGATCATCCAGGACACCAGTAAGATTGTTGACGTTACTACCAATCCGTAATGTGTTGTTCGCTGGATTGAGGTAAGGAACCGTTGCAGGGTTTTGCGCGCTACTGGCATCATCCAGCACAATTTTCCGCAGGTTATTGGCGGTTTGCAGTGCTGTTACCGCTGCGACATTGGTAGTGCCCGTCACGTTATTGCCAGAAGCAGGGTTATCGTTAGGATCGACAACGTTGGTCGGGGTAATCAAACGTCCATTCGCAGATAGCACTACCTGACCAAACCGACCCAGTTGGAAGTGCTCAGTAACAGTGAGAGGCTCTGGAAATCTTACTAGCATACCTTCGTATCTCTCAAGATCGGAAGCCGCAGTAACTGGCAGATCGATGTCTATTGTGGTCGGCAGAGGGTTATTGTTGCTTAGCACAGATACTGTAGTTGAGGCTAGCTGAGTTAGACTGCTACCCGTTGAAACAAATTCTGCAACGGTACCCGTGACGCGCACCTTGTCTCCGACCGCTACGGTTGCCGAGGAGAACACTGAAATCCCTTCAGATGTGAGCGGGTTAGCATCTTGGTCGGCATTTTCTTCCTGAACGTAGAAGCCACCCAGTCCGGGAAAAGCGCCAACGACAATGCCTTCAATCGTCTTGGTGCTGCCAACTACGGGGCTGGTTGTGCCTGTTCCTTGAATGCCGCTAATCAGATCGGTATTCGATGCAGCCGCGCCAAGAGTGACTGTATCCGTGCGGAACTTTTGGAAGTTATCTGGGCTTAAATTCTTGGAGGCAACTCCGTTGGCGTACCAGACTGTATCGCCGTTGTCGCTGATTACTTGGATCTGGCTGCTGTCTGTGAGAGCACCACTCGGCAGAATCAAGCTCTCAAAACTGCCGCCAGTGTTCAAACTGGTTAAGTTGGCGGCGCGCAAAACTGGAATATCGACTGCATTACCAGTCCAAGTATAAAGACGGAAATCTTTAGGGGCTACTCCTGTGGCGGCATCGGCTGGACCAGCCACAATCACATAGCCATTTGTTCCATCTCCCTGAATCTCGCGAATGCCTCGTCCGCCTAAATCGAGTTGGATTGGAGCACCGAATGTCGCGGAACCTGAAGCACTTCCACCAGAACTAAGAATGCTTGTAAAGTTTGTGACAGAGACGATTAGTGCTTTTGTGCGGTTAGTTGTGGGTTCGATCGGTGCTCGAAACGATACATAGGCAGTAGTGCCATTGGGAGCGAGGGTCAAACCTTCGATACTAAAGCCATTCCCAGCAGGAGCTTCTGGAGCTACCCCAGCAGCAGCACTAGCAGACAGCCCCAGAAACCCTGCTCCCAGTCCATGACCGTTGGCATTATCCCAAGCAATCAGATCGTCTTCCAAGAAATCGTAACGCCCCGCATATGTGAGTGAAGTCGTTGCGCCTGTTCCAGTGACTGTAGTTGAAAAAATGCGTTCTCGTTCTGGTCGATCGTTACCAACACTGGAGTTACTGTGAGAACCTAACCAATAAATTGTGTTGCCGCTGCGTGTAGAAGCTTCGATATCAACTTCATTATTCGGACTCAAGCCCAGACTAGTAGAGAAGTCAAATCCAGCGATCGACAATCCTGAATCATCTCGATCGAATAGGCGAAGTACTTGGTCTTCGTCGTCACCAACTAATATATAGCCGCCACCAACATCAACAGCAGTACTTGCATCACTTGTGCCAGTGAGGAAACGACTGGTGCTAGGAGTTCCAGAAGCAGCAGAAGCAGCGTAGTTAATCGTGTAGTTGGCGGTATTCGAGCCATCGCTGACGGAAACTGTAATGTCAGCAAATCCTACTCCAGTAGGATTAATCTTGAGATTGCGAGCCGCGCCAGTGCCACTCAGAGAGAGATTAGCGTTGGGTACAACCGCAGCATTGTTACTCGTAGCCGTAACGATCAGATTGCCAACAGGAGTATCTGTATCTGCTAAGCCAAAATCAATCCCCAAAAATTTTGCAGGGTCGGTAGGATCGCCGATCGCACCACTCACAGATCCAGCAATTGTCGCAGCTAAATTCACAAGCGGAGAAGCAGTATTTTCGGAAATTGTTGGAGCCAACCCACCACCGCTGCTATCAGTTATTGCAATGTTTTGGGTTACTGTGCCACCTAAAGTAATCCCAGAAGTAGGCGAACTGATTGCCAAGATCGCGGTTTCAGCACCTTCGGCAATGCCGTCATTGACAATGGTAAATGTGACTGAACCTGTGGTCGTTCCATTCGGAATGGTAATCGTGGTATCGCTGAGCGTATAATCTCCGGCTGTAATGCCTGTGCCAGACACCCCAAGACTTACGGTTTGATTACCTGTAACCGCACTTGAAGCTGTAGCTATAACTGTAATGATGCTAGCTGATGCCTCTGAACCAGAATTAGAGCTTACAGAAAGATTAACTGTAGGATTACCACCAGAGATTTGAAATACCGTGGAACTAAAAGGGACATCAGGTGGAGTACCATCAATACTCTGGTCACCTGTGCCATCTTGGGTGAGCCAGTTAGCTGGGTTATTAATCAGAGTGAGATAGCTACTAAAGCTTGCTTGTCCAGAACGAGTACCGTTGTAAGCTGCTATATCTGCATCAGGGTCGACTACGCTCAAATCAATTGCATTAGTACCAGCAGTAAGTCCCGTATTAGATAGAACACCATTAGCAACAACGAATCCACCATTAGTAACTGCCGTGATGAAAGTAGGAGCAGCAGCCGATCCCTGGTAAGCGTAAATTGTCTCTCCTGAGGCACCGATCCCGCGATTTGTGCCACGCCCAGTAACAGGAGTTGCAGCAGTTCCAGTGCTGGCAGCGATCGCTCCCGAACCAATATTATCGATACGGACAATTGTGCCAGCAGGAACTATAGAAGTTGCCGTCCAGCTAAATGCTCCCTCATTAGTATCAACAAAAGTAGTGCCGTTCCACTCATTATCTTCAAAAATAATTTGTTCGCCGCTGCCAATGTCAACAAGGGCAACAAAAGCAATATTGTCATTTCCATCAGCATTGAAGCCAACAAATGCGATGTTTCCAGTTGCTAAAGCCATAATCTTAGTTCTAGTGTATAGATAGTTAAAACTTTGTGCGTATTGTCGGGATTAAGGAGATAGCATTGACATTCGGCAAGCGCACCAACAAATTACCCCCTTGTTAAAAGTAAATGGCTTTAGTCATATCTTGAGTTAACGACTATTTAAGATCACATGGAAATTAGATTAATAAGACATAATCAACCCCAAAACTTTGAATAAGCTGTCTGGCTAAAGCTAAACCTTAGTTACTAAAAAAATATGCCTGACAGCACCGTCTATTCATATAAATTTCAAGATTTTGTTTTAGCAAAATCATCGTAAAATAAAGGTATTGGTTTAAGTGTTGGTTTAATGTGAGGTTGAATAGCGATGAATAGATTATGGGATAGCCGTGGGCTAAATTTCTCGTATGCTTCTTTCTGTTTGAGTGCTGCTGGTCTTGTCCTTCTTTCTGCTGTGACTAATGCGGCTGAGGCCCAAACTCAGGAGACTCAAGTAATAACTACGCCTGAAAGTATTCAGGCAAATCAGCAAAATTTCCAACCATCTCAAGTTAATAATTCTAATCAGCTTTCTTCTGATTCTTCCAGCTCTGGCGGTTTAAATTTTCCTGTCCCTGATTCTAGTTCAGGATTGAAATTGCAGCCACCAGCTCAAGACGATCGACAAACGATCGATCGACTAGAATTTCGAGGATACACATCTCAAAACCCTGAATTACCTGGCGTGCCCGATCGATCGGAAGCGGATGTGAAGGCATCAACTTTGGTTTTAACTCCATTACAAAAGCCGCCAACGAGACTATTTAATCTAGAGACTGCCAATCTATTATCTCCAGGCGAGTTTAATACTTCGATCGGAGCGATTTTCTTTCTCAAAGATCAGATTGGATAAGGAACTGGTTTGCAGGTTTTTAATGGCTCAATTGATGCAGGCATTAGTGACAATTTGCAGCTAGGGATTGCCACATCATTTTTCGATGACGATCTGGGTCGGACGATTAATGGATTTCGCTATAAGTTTAGGTATGCTGCGATCGCACCTAATATCAAATATCAGTTTTTCCAGAATGAGAGCTTGAGTTTAAGTGCAGCAAGTTCGATCGAATTTTTGGACTTTAAAAATGGGCCAGATCCATTTTATTACGGCACACAACCAACGATTGACGCGAAGTCGATCGTTGGTACGATCCAACTCCCACTCACCTATAGCACCACTAACCGCGAACTCCAACTCCACCTCACACCTGGCATTGCCTTCTTCCCAACTAGCCTCAGTAACTTGCCATTCTACGGCACGGTTTTTAATCTGGGCGCAGGTGTAAGTTGGCAAGCGATGTCTCGGCTCAGTCTGTTTGCGGATGTCAATCTTCCTGTTGGCGGCACGAATGCTGTTAGCTCTAAAGATGGGTCTTTGTTTAAAAAGCTGGTCTTTAGTGCAGGTTTACGTTATCTCGTAAATCCAGCCGTGGGATTGGATGTCTACGCTACTAATGCTTTGGGAGCTACACCTGCCACTCGGTTTTTGGCGTTTTTACCCGATGGCGATCAAGTGGCGATCGCGGCAACGCTCAACTATGCTTTTGGCAAAGGTAGCAGCTATGCCTCCAGCTTCCGTGATGGCACACGAGTTCAACTCAGCAAGCGCGATACCCAATTGCTATTGGATGGGATCACGCTCACAACTGCCGATACATTGCCGCCAAACACGGTTCTGGTGCGAGCGGGTGGGCTGAAGTCGGAACTGGGCTTTAACCTCGCTTATGGTTTGGCGAATGATACTCAGTTAGAAATTTTTGGCGAACGACTCAGTAATATTCCGAATCGCGCTGATACGTTTCGATTTGGCGGAGCGGCGAAGTTGAGGTTTCTCGATCAGGTGCAAGGAGATTTTGCCAGTGTGAGTGTGAGAGGTGCTTTTGCGGTAGACACTTCTGGGGATCGTGGCGCAGGGGGCTTCTTCACGATCGAATTACCTGCCACCTATCGTCCAACGCCTGAAGTTGCACTATTCGTCAACCCCAAGATTGGATTCCTCGGTTCGGCTACAAGTTTACCGATCCTTAATCGCACGATTGCTGGGATTGGACTGGGCATAAATTATGAACTGTTCGGCGGTCTGCAATTGATTGGAGAAGTCACGCCTGTATTAACGGGAGAACGGAGCCTTTGGAGTGCAGGGATTCGCTATTTTAATCCTGATTTGAATTTGGGAGCCGATCTTTACGGTAGCAACTCTGTCGGCAACTACACTGCTAGGGGCGTAGTCTCGGACACCAACGGTAGCACTGGAATTGGGTTTAACTTACACTGGCTATTTGGGGTGAAGTAATATCCACTCTCAAAGTAAAGTTTAGAGTAAAAAGAGTCCATGACATAGCAATCTGGACTCTAAATCCGAACTACAGCAAGATGGGCTATTTCATCTTACTTGCCGCTATTTTGGCATTGAGATTCGATCGAATCGACCAGAAAAAACCAGCAATTTTGCCATTAAAAACATGATCGAATTCAACTGCTAGGCGGTGACATAGACAGCTAGAGGTACGCGCTTAAAGGCTGGCATACCAAATCGATCGAGTTTTCACTTAGGAGTTTTTTTCTGTGGGCGATAGGAGATATTTTTAGGAATTCGAGCATACACTTGCTGTCCCAACCATTGCGATACTAATTCTTTGAACTCAGGATCGTTCATATAACGGGCAAACAGATCTTCATTGATTTCCATGCGCTCGATAAATAGGGACTCTAGTACTTGTCCAAAAACGAGTTGAAATTTGTCGAGAGGATTGGCTTGGGCTGCTTGGGCGATCGCTTCAACTTGAGCCGCAACTTCGGCAATCTGGTCGAAAAATAGCTGATCGGCTTCGTTGAGATCTTCTCCAAACCTTTCATTAATCAGGTCAATCAGTCGAGAAAGCGGCACATTTTCTTCACGGACTCGACCTGTACCAACATCTTTCGGTCCATCGAGGGATTTGGCGTAACCCTCATGCAAGCTAATTGAGCCTTCACTAATTTTTTCGAGGCGATAGTAGGCTAGCTGTATTTCATCATCAAACTGGTAGCCTAGGCTAGACTTTCGTTTTGGCAATTTTAGGGATAAATGTTTGAGCCGACATTCCGCTCGTAAAAGAGGTCAGAAATAATTACAACGAGACAATAGGGATCTCAGCGATCAAAATTCACTCTATTCTCAATAATGCTAATTTATTGAGAATCATATATTTTTAGGTAGATCCTTGAAACCATTGCGAAACGGTTGTTTTGAATTTTAATTATTTTCCTCTTCCATTACGAGCGGAATGTGGGTTATATTGCTCGATCGCATTGGCGACAGTTTGATTAGTCAGAGGATTTTTAAGTTCTAGGGTAATGACAGGAATACCGTTAATGCTGAGGGCGACATCAAGGGATTGTTTAGTTTTAGGGCTGAAGCATAACTGTCGGGTGATGCCTAAGATATTCGCAGCATAGCGTGACTCTAGTTCGGGGTTGAGTCCGTGAGCGGGTTTAAAGAAGGCAATGCGGAGGGTTTTGCCATAGCATTTAAATCCATGTCTAAGGGTGTTGAGCGCTCCATTTTCATCCATCCATTTGCATAGAGCCGCTATAATTCTTTCGCCTGTTTTGTCACCGTGCAAAACCTCTAATTTGTCCCAGATTTGTTTTTGAGTTGCTTTGATAAAGGCGATCGATTCTTTAGGAAATATGGCATTTTCGCGATCGAAGTCTTTTGAATAATGACGCTGAAATCCTGATGCTAATAAAACATCTGCGATCGCATTTTCAAAGGCATTTTCAGATGTGGCTTTGTTTTTCATGGATTTATTCTTTAGGCTATTCCGTATTGCCAGTGGAGGTAGCGTATATCATCTAACTTGATGCATTCTATAGCAGAGATTAGGACTAATGGCATAATAAATTGAGTTCAGCCAACTAATTTATGAAATTACCTCACGGAGATAAAACCTATCCAAGACTTACCAGTGTTTATCCCATTCGCTCTTAGGCTAATTATGAAAGAAATCAATTTGCATGAAATGGTTGCTATTAAGGGAGATATTAAATCGACTCGTTTTCTTACAAAAATGCCTATTTTACTTTGTCAAGGTCAGGTTGGGACTGTGATTGATGTCTTAGGTAATGGAGAGGCGTATGAGGTTGAGTTTTCAGATTTATATGGTCAGGCATATGCGATGTTGACGGTCAAGGCGGAAAATCTCATGCTTTTGCGATATGAGCCTGTTGATTTATTGGCTGTTTAAATTATCTCTTCTATGCTGATTTGTCCTGTAATAGCGGCGGTGATTAGCGCAGAGTGGCGTTCTTTTAGCAGTGCGATCGTATTTTCAAAGGCTTGTTCAGAAGTGCTATTCATAATGTTTACTTGATTGTTTTTGGTGGCATTCGATTAACTTTTTTGCGAAGGTAATAAACAATAACTTGGCAAAATGGTTCAAGATCCTCGCCGTTATCACCATTCCACTTTTTAAGTTCTCTGAGAATATCTGCATTTGAGGGTTTTTTCTGTATCAATCCTTGGCGAAGAGCTTCTAGAAATGCTTTGCGGTTCTTAACTAAAAGACTTTGATTTAGATTTAAAACGGTATTAATTTCTCGATCGAACTGTGCATCTATCGATTTAATAGTGCCATCGCCCAAAAAATCAAGGCTGCCCTCAACATCATGTAGAGGATTTGCAGGGCTGTATGTGAGATCGAGATTGCCTTTTTTCGTATCACAATGGTGCATTTTTGCTACTTGTCCTTCACCGCCGAGACAAGCTCCTAGAAGATTGCTATAGTCTATTTGTCTATCTGGATATAAATCTTGGCTGTGCCAATGCTCGATCTTCATATCTTCTGAGTTGGGTTTAATTCGTTGCATACAATAGCAGCAAATCCCCCGTTGCTCATTCACGAGACTATCTCTTAGATCGTCTTTCTTAACATAATTTGCGTAATTGGCATTAGTATTACATCGATGTTGTGTTAACGATTTTGGCTCTTTTTGTTTTTGAATATTTTTCATTCTTCACCTTCTAGAAACTTAATCAAAGTCTCAGCACGAGTAATTTCAGGATCGAGATTGAGTTTTAGTCTCTTAATCCATGGATTCATCTCAATTTGTTGATACGCACCTTGGAAGTCTTCAGCGTCAATTAGCTTAAAGAGATTGTGAAGACCATCAGCAGTTTGTTGGTTGCGTTCTGAAACTTCCATTACCTCCTCTAAAACTCGATTAGCATCTAACCCTAAAGCACTTAATGGAGTGATAGTGTCATGAGGCTTAAGACTGCGAATACATTCTGCTTCTACTTCCCCGATAATAATTGGCGAATGGGTAGTACAGACAAATTGGATGGCGGGGAAAGTTGTTTTGAGGTCATTAACGACTTGACGTTGCCATTTGGGATGTAGATGCACATCGATTTCATCAATTAGGACTAGCCCTGCTGTTTGCTGCAAGATTTGCGGTAATGCTTGACTTTCTGTATCTAGGTCTTCGGTTAAAAAAGCAGCGTTTTGAGTAACTATCTTGATGGCGAGATCGGCAATGAGGGCTACCATCATTTTTTGTCCTGCACTCAGGTTGCTAAAGGGTTGGGGCTGACCATTGATCGCAATGACGATTTCACCGCGATCGCCATCAAACCAGAGATCATTAGCATTAGGAATACAGCGCAAGATGGCGAACTTCACAACCTTGTAACCCGATCGCATTTGTCCCTGTCGCTTGACTGAGGCGATCGCTTCTTTTTGAAACCAAGTATGTAGGCGGGCGATGCTAATCCGTTCTTCAAAACAATCATAAAAGGCATCCCAACGGCGGGATGGACTGGTGTAGATTATAGCGCGTTTGGAAGGTAGCCCCGATCGCCCTGCTCCGTAGTAAGCTATGATGGGGAGCCAAATTTTTGCACCTTCTTCGACCTGTTTAAACAATTTAGAGATAATATCTATAGCTCTTTTTGATTCTGTATTGGAAGTTCGAGAACTATTCTCTTTAATTTGTCTGAGCCATTGGATAGGTTGATTGTTGATAATGCCGATCGACTTAATTTGGGTGGGTGTATGTTCGATAAATTGGGTGATGGTGTCGGTAGAGATAGATTCCAAATGAATTTCAGAGCGTAAAATATTACGACGGCTATTGTTGAGGGTAGTGTCGGGGGAGTTGACGAGCCAAACTCCTGCGGCGATCGCTAAGGCATCGAGAATAGAAGTTTTACCCGTACCGTTGTCACCCACTAGCAGGGTAAATTGTGGGTGCAAATCAAGGGCATAGTCGGCAAATTTTTTAAAGTTTTTGATCTCTATTCGATTAATTTTCATTGGGACATATCGCTTTTTTGTGATTATTTGCTCGTCTCTTCTAGGCTGATTTTCCTTGTTAACCTAGAGCGAATTCTGTATATTGGCGGACATAGGGGGCATGGTAAGCAATGACAATATCTTTGCTTGGTATGCCTTTTGATACTAATTGATCGGCGATCGCATCTTCCATACCGTCATGTTGTATCCAAATCTTTTCACCGATAATATCAACATGAATCGCACAGCCATAGATGCGGGTGTTGCTGTTTTTCCAGCCGATATTGACAAGTTGATAGTGATCGCCTTCGCGATCGAAGACTAGCTCACTTTGGACTGGATCGGTGAGAGCGCGTAGTTTTGCTCTTTCAGTTAGGGATTCTTGGATGAGTTGACGATATGAGTTTATCTTATCCATTTAGCTATCTCCTGTTTTTCGGAATCGTAGACGAGTAATGGAATTTGGTTACGCTGAATTACGGTTTGAATGAATGGATGTTTGAAGAAGCGTTTGTGAATATCTGATGGTATTGCTAAATATAATAATCGATCTGGTTCTTCTTCCTCTAGGGCAATGCGATAGTTGATGAATTGTCCGATCGCTGTATGAAATTCGGAGATAGTTGAAGGGGCAATAAAGGTTTTGATCTCGATCGCGATTTTATTCCCATCTTTGATTGCGCCAATTAATCGTTCTGCTCCTAAATCAATGTACAGATCGACAAAGCCTAAATCAATATGATACGGATCATGGGTAATTGTCCACCCTTCATTTTCGAGGGCGGTTTTAACAAGTTGATGAAATATGTCTTTTCTGGGCATTATCGGTAATTTAGTGAGGGATAAAGTCTAGTAGCTTTTAGATCGTGTTGTCATACAGAGAAACCAGAGATTTTGCCAGACAAATCAAGATATCTTTGAGTATATCCCCACTAACTTGATAAGATGGTAGGCGTTGCAGGTAAACAGGATACATCGTTTTATGTTCCAAACTGTACCTAAAGGCATGACCCTTAATGACTTTCTGGATTGGTATCCAGATGGTTATGGTTGCTATGAACTCTATGACGGGGTGGTTGTTGAAATGCAACCAACAGGAACTCACGAACAGGTCAGTGGATTGATTGCCCTTGAAGTGGGGATGGAGATTCGGCGGTTACAGATTCCTTGTTTTATTCCACGTCAAGCAATTGTAAAACCAGTGGATTTCGATCGATCTGGTTATATTCCAGATGTAATTGTGCTCAATCAGATAGAACTGGAAACTGAACCGATGTGGAAAAAACGATCGATGATCTCGCAGGGGGAATCGGTGCGTTTGGCAGTTGAGGTGGTGAGTACAAACTGGCAGGACGACTATCTCACCAAATTGAGAGATTACGAGGCGTTGCGCATTCCTGAATATTGGATTGTAGATTATTTGGGATTAGGTGGGCGACGCTATATCGGCTTTCCCAAGCAGCCAACAATTTCGGTGTATCAGTTGGTGGATGGTGAGTATGAGGTGCAGCAGTTTCGAGCTAGAGATCGTGTGATCTCGCGGGCTTTTCCAGAGTTGACGCTAACGGCAGAGCAAATTTTTAGAGTAGGAGAGTAGAGGAATATCAATTCTCAATTATGCTCATATCTTCGATCTGAGTTAGCTCAACTTGTTGAGGTTGAGAGTAAATCTGGCGAATCAGCCAATAGCTCTAATAGTTCATCCTCTGATAAGCAAGTTATACCTAGATCTTGGGCTTTCTTGAGCTTAGAGCCAGCATCTTCTCCCACGACGAGGTAATTAGTTTTCTTGCTAATTGAGTCAGTTACCTTACCACCCGCTTGCTGGATCATTTCCTTGGCACGATCTCGTTTCAACGTCGGTAAAGTCCCAGTAATCACAAAGGTTTTATCAGTCAGCCCTGTTTTGATTAATGGAGCCGCCGAACTCGCCGCAGCTTCAAATTGTAGTCCAGAGGCTTTTAGTCGATCGATCAGAGCTTGATTATCAGCAGATTGGAACCACTGATATACGGCTTGGGCGATTTCTGTACCGATACCAAATACCGAAGCGATCGAATTTTGTTCGGCACTGGCTAATTGTTCTACGGTTGAGAATTTATCTGTGAGCAGTTGGGCATTGGTACTGCCAACATGACGGATGCCCAGACCGTAAAGTACCCGCGCCCAAGATTTAGCTTTAGATACTTGGATGGCTTCGAGGATTTTTTCGGCAGACTTTTTACCCATACGTTCTAGGCTGAGTAATTGCTCTAGGGTCAAATCGTACAGATCGGCAACTGAGTTGACTAGGTTTCGATCGACCAATTGCTGCACCAACTTATCGCCAATCCCATTAATATCGATCGCATCACGGCTAACCCAGTGGACGATCGCACCTCTGACGATTGCAGGACAAGTTTGGTTAACGCAACGAGTCACGGCTTCGGTTTCGGGCTTAACTACGGGTTGACCGCATTCGGGGCAATCTGACGGCATCGATAACTTCGGCGCACCTTCAGGCCGCAGTTCAACCAAAACGCGCAGGACTTCGGGGATAATTTCACCCGCTTTTCGCACGATCACCGTATCCCCCAAATGCAGATCTAATTCCACAATTCGATCGACGTTATGTAAAGTTGCCCGTGACACGGTTGTACCTGCCAGCAATACAGGCTCTAGCTCAGCTACAGGAGTGAGTGCACCTGTACGTCCCACCTGCACCGTCATCCCCCGCACAATTGTCGGGACTTCTTCGGCAGCATATTTCCAAGCAATCGCCCAACGCGGAAATTTGTTGGTAAATCCAACCTGAGCCTGCACGGCGAAATCATCCACTTTGATCACCACGCCATCAGTCATATATGGCAATTTTTTTCTTTCTGTATCCCACTTGGTATAAAAATTCTGGACATCTGGCAGGGTCGGACAAAACTCACTATTGGGATTGACCCGAAATCCCACTTTTTTTAACCACTGCAAAGCTTCCCACTGACTCAAAAGCAGATGATCTTGCCCAGAGATATGCAATGTATAGGCAAAGAAATCCAGTCGGCGTTGGCTGACAATCCGTGAGTCGAGCTGGCGTAAAGTCCCCGCCGTGGCATTGCGTGGATTGGCGAATAGAGCTTCTCCCGCCTCCGATCGAACTTGATTGATTTGGTTAAAAGTGGCGATTGGTAAAAAGGCCTCACCCCGCACCTCAACGATCGATGGTGGATTCTCGATCTGAAGTTGCAATGGAATCGATCGAATCGTCCGCACATTTTGGGTAATGTCTTCACCCATCGTCCCGTCGCCCCTAGTCGCGCCCCGCACCAGCAAGCCATGCTCGTAAGTTAGTGCCAAAGATGAGCCATCGATTTTCAATTCGCAGACATAGGCTAATTCTGGATCTAATTCTGCGGATTTAGATGTCTTTTTTAATCGCTCAGCCCACGCGGACAAATCCTCAGGCGTAAACGCATTTTCTAAACTGTAGAGTGGGATATTGTGCTGTACCGCAACCGACTGAGGCGCAGGACGCTCACCGACCCGTTGAGTCGGGCTATCGGCAGTCACCAGTTCGGGGTGTTGGGTTTCTAGATCTTGAAGTTCGCGATAAAGCTGGTCATAAACCGAATCCGCCAAGGTAGGGGAATCTAAGACATAGTAGTCGTAGCTGGCTTGGGTGAGAATTTTGCGGAGTTCTTTCGATCGATTTTGCACAGCTAGAGTAGGCATGACTTAAACTATATAAGGTCTGCAAGAGCATTATGCCATGAACAAATTACAGGGCAAATTACAGCTAAAAATCCCAACTGACACTTGGGTTACAGCTTCTTGGGATGACTATGTGAACGCGACCGCCAATTCCGACTATCAAAAAGCTAAATGTTATTACTACAGTGGACAGTTAAGGATTGAAATGCCCCCAGTTGGAGCCAATCACGCCGATGACAATAACATCGTCGCTGTGCTGATTAGTCTATTTGGCGTTGTCAGGAATTTGCCGATCAGAGGATTTACCAACTGTAGCTATCGCAGAGTAGGCATAAAAGAGTGCCAGCCTGATATTTCTTACTACATTGGCGATCGAGTCCAATTTTCACCACAGGGCAGTTCGATCGTCGATCTCGACCTGACTCATCCTCCCGATCTGGCGATCGAAGTTGCCGACTCATCTTGGGCTGATGATATTGGCAAGAAGCGTTTGTTATATGAGGAGCTAGGAATTGCTGAGTATTGGGTAGTCGATGTCAGGAATACCAGAATACTTGCGTTTACGATTGCCAACAACGGTAGCTACAGGATCGATCGATCTCAAGTTTTACCAGAATTATCGATCGTTTTACTAGAACAGGCTTTGCAACGTAGCCGCCAAACTGATAATTCTCAAGTTGGCAATTGGTTTATTACCCAGATTCAAGATAGCGCCTAATCTTTCCGAACTTGGGGTTCAAGGCGGATTAACTCCCCATTGTTTTCATCAGTAAGGATGTAAATAAACCCATCT
>Ga0163151_10004385_pt1 | contig 18997 bp, 17 predicted proteins | sample OliLakLV19MP5IB2_FD_145596 | JGI IMG/M metagenome (GOLD analysis project Ga0163151, IMG submission 145596) | Freshwater microbial mat bacterial communities from Lake Vanda, McMurdo Dry Valleys, Antarctica - Oligotrophic Lake LV.19.MP5.IB-2 | ecosystem: Environmental > Aquatic > Freshwater >... | reverse complement strand
GTTCATTATTTTTTCATCACCAACGAAGGATCAACAGGGTAGCGTCCAAATGATTTCCCGTACACTGCGCTCGCCATTATTGGTGTTCTTCACCAACAATCTGTCAATCCTGCCTTAACGGGATTAGCATGAATATACTCAACTTTTTGTTTAACGACCTGCGAGCTTCTCAATTCAACACCCAATGAATTTCTTTCCAAGACCTGATACTTCCGTCTTTTGCTTCAACTAATTACTCTGCCAGCAGCGATGAATTTAAATTTCTAAGATTTTTAAAATTTGTTGAGCGGTAAACCGAACCGAAGAAAATTCCGCTGAATATTCTCTTGAAAGTACAAATAGATCAGTACACAAATAATGACTTCTCTCATAAAAATCGAGTTGTCGCTTCTTATCCGAGGGCAATATCTCTTTCCCAATCAGGAAGGGGCCGTGCTTTCTTATTGTTCGCGCTAAGAAAATGTTTATAAAATAAAAAAGGCTGACATTGCTGTCAACCTTTTCTTATGAACGTTGTGTTCATTACTTCTTTTTCTTAGCAGCTTTCTTAGCTGCCTTTCTAGCTACTTTCTTGGTTGCTTTTCTAGCTACCTTCTTCGCTGCTTTTTTTGCTTTCTTTGCCATAGCAATTTTTGTTTAGTGTAAATTATTTATTTGAAAACCTGTACAAAGAACGAACTATAAATTTATATATGCAAATTTACAAGCAGATAGTTGCTTTGCCGCAAAAGATCGGTCATATTAAAAAGTTGTGATTGTTGATGAAGAAATGAATTTACATGCATGTTCATTGCTTATGAAGACACACTTAATGAACATGTGATTTGTACTTATAGCAATTAATTAAACTTGAAATCAATGAAGCACCTCCGTCTAAATGGAAACACATTTTCACAGTGCTAAAGGCAGACAAACTACTCATGTCAAGGTAACGCAAATAAATAGGCAGACCGTTTACTGATCTGCCTTCATTTGTCATTTGTGGCCCCGGCAGGAATCGAACCTGCATCTTCAGAATCGGAATCTGAAATTCTATCCATTGAAATACGGAGCCAATTACACCTACTGATTGCAAATTTAGGATTTTCATCCGATTTTGTTCAAATTTTATTTTGCCTCAACGACCACTTTCAAAAACTATATTCATCCCATGAATATGCTCCTGCATTACTATTGGACATAATCATAGGCTGTGCCCTGGACTGGAAACCCAATGGCACAATGTTGCCATCCTTTGAGATGAGCTTCTTTAAAAAATGCTCTACCATAGGGAGTCTCATACAACCCAAACCCTAAGCCTGAAATCAACTGTATGCGATCATTATCATTGGTATCGATTAAATAGTTTGGACCAAATTGCTGTTTTGATTGCATCCTTCATCGTGCTGAAGATTCGTATAGCCGATGTAGTTCGCACCAAGTAGTTGTTGTAAAAAATTGGTCTTGTTAGGTATATAATGGCTTGATATTTATATAGGAATATCTAAGTGCAGTATCGTATCTTCTGCAAATTGCACTACGATGTCCGCAAAAATTGTTTTGGTTAAGGAAGCATAATAGAAAATGGTACCAGGTTATCTTTGTCAGATTTTTTTGTCTTTTTTATTCGATTACAGGATAATAATCCATTGTAGAATAATATAAAACACCGAAGGGCAAAGCAAACAACCTATGCCTGTGTAGAAAGTAGCCGTGATGGCTCCATAGGGTACAAGTTTTGGATCGGTGGCAGCTAAGCCAGCAGCCACACCACTCGTAGTACCGGCAAGTCCACCAAAAATCATCGCTGCTTTTGGATTATTCAATCCGATAATTTTAGCGATCGGTCCGGTGCCAATGGTCACCAGTATGGATTTGGCTACTCCGGCCGCGATGCTAATGGCAATCACATCCGAACTGGCACCTACTGCGGCACCCGTCACCGGCCCAACAATAAATGTGCAGGCACCCGCACCAATGGTCGCCATACTTTTCGCATCTGTATAGCCCATGAGGGCCGCAAGAATGGCACCGGTGAAAAACGAAAGAGAAATTCCTACCAGCAGTGCAACCATACCGGGTATTCCTGCCTTCTTGATTTCAGAAAAACGCGCCCCCATAGCTGTTGACACAATGGTGAAATCACGCAGCATCGATCCTCCTAGTAAAGCGAAACCAGAAAAGATGCTGATGTCAGCGATTCCTTTTTCGCCTTCCGTGATCACACCACCTGCATAGGCGAGCAACAGGCCAGCAAAAATGGCAATGGCGGCAGCGGGGATTTTTTTATTAGTCAGCGCAGTTGAAATCCACGATGATGCCAATATGATTAATCCTGTTGCCAGTAACGCGACAACGAATCCATTTTTTATTAATAGGTCCTGAAGGGTATATACCATCAATCTGATACGGTTGAATGTTCACCTTCAATTTTTTGAGCATCTTTGTTACCTAGTCGCATTAATAGCGGAAGCATCAGTATACAAAGCGCAACCGGGATGATGCCAGCAAGTAAAGCAATAATTCCACCCGAAGTGGCGGCTTTCACATCTTGTATGGAAGACATGGCTACGATCACGGGAATGTATAAGTTGCTCCAAAACAAAATACCTTTCTCCATTTCTGTGGTTAACCATTTGCGTTGGTGCATCCATTGGTTCACCAGAATGAGCAGCAACATAGCGAAGCCAACGCCACCTACGTTTGAATTAATATTGAGCCAGCGTCCTAATAGTTCTCCAATGGTCTGACCGACCAGGTAGCACGCTGCGAGTAAGGCTACACCATAGATCATATCAAAACCATTTCTTTACTTCGTTCTTGGTCACTTTACCCATAGCGTTGCGCGGCAGTTCGTTTACAATATGAAATTTTCTTGGCAGGCGGTAGGGGGGTAGTTGTTCTTTCAGCCAGGTGCGCAGCAGATCGAGATCAAAAGGATCGACTGATGACACAATGGCTGCCGCAACGATCTCTCCCCATTCTTCATTATCCACACCCACCACAGCACAATCTTTCACTGCAGGATGAGTACGTAGAATTTCTTCGATTTCCAATGCTGAAATTTTATAGCCACCTGATTTAATAATATCCACCGAGTTTCGGCCCATGATGCGATAGTATCCATTTTCTACAACCGCGATGTCACCGGTTTTGAACCAACCATCGTGGGTGAAAGAACGTTGGGTGGCATCAGGTTTATTCCAATACTCAAGAAAAACATTTTCCCCTTTCACCTGTATCTCACCGGGTTCATCATAAACTTCTTCATTGGCTTCGTTGGCCAATCGAATCGAAACTCCCGGCAACGGTAAGCCAACAAAACCAGTTCTGCGATCACCTACATAGGGATTACTAATAGCCATACCCAACTCGGTCATACCATAGCGTTCTAATAACGTGTGACCGCTGATGGCTTTCCATTTTTCCATTACGGTGGCGGGCAATGCGGCCGAGCCACTCACCATTAAACGGAACGAGGAAAGAGCATGAGAAATTTTTTCCTGTTCCTTTACCGGAAGACCTTCCCAATGCGTGATCAGTTTAAAGTAAATGGTTGGAACGGCCATAAAAACATTGACCCGCTGCTCTAGAAAGATTTCACAAACTTTCTTTGCATCAAATTCCGGAAGAAACTCGCAGGTGGCACCGGCCCACAATGAACAACTGACTACATTGATGAGCCCATGCACATGATGAAGCGGCAGAATGCACAGCGTGTGATCGTTGTCACTCCAATTCCATGCGGTAATCAGTGTTGTGATTTGTGCCTGTATATTTTGATGGGTCGTGACAACACCTTTTGGCAAGTTGGTTGTTCCACTCGTGTAGAGTATTAGGGCTCTTTGGTTCAATGATATTTCTGGCAGCTTGTGTGGCAAAGTCTCTTTGTTCAGAGTGCCCAATTTAAGCGCACGCAATTTTTTTTCTTGTATGAGTGGCGATAGTTGTGATTCAAATTCTGGTGAGAAAATCAGAATGGTACTTTTTGAATCTTCGACTGTATGCCGTAGCGAGGGTAATGGATGAGTGAGGCAAAGAGGTACGGCAACACCACCAGCTTGCCAAATACTCCATAGCGTGGCAACATAATCAAAGCCTGGAGTTACCATAAATGCAACACGAGCCTCCGCTAGATCAGTTTGATTATCTAACAAAATATCTGATAGGTTTTCTGCGGCATTGACCAATTCACGATAACGGTAGGAAACGTCTCCCGCGAGGATGGCGATGGAATCCAAGTGTTGCCTGGCCTGTCGTATCGGTTCGATCAAAGCGGTGAATGGTTAAATCGATGCACCAATATAGTATAAATAGTATGACCATAAATGAATCAGGTCTTCCGTGCGAACGAAAGACCTGAATGGAATATGACTTCAAAACCTGATCACCTAGTCATGCAACTCAATATGGGTTCTTCCGATCATGATGCCTCGGCTGATGTGTGGGTTACCGCTAATGTCAATATCCGGTTCACCAAAGGCATTGATACGTACTTCATCGCTCGCTTTCATGCGAAGTCGCCCTTCACCATAGATCCTAGCCGAGGCAGTAATACTCTCGAATCCGCGCGTGTCAATTTTATTTTCACCAAATAAGCGGTACACCTGGTGGGTACTTTCACCTGATTTGATTTTGATGTTATTCACACCATAGAGGGAGGCTTTAAATTTGTGAGCTTTTAGTGACGCCAGATTTACTTCAGATTTTCCATACACCTTCAACTTAAATTTGTCGGTGTTAATTTCACTTTCGCAAGTCAATGTTTCTTCACCCCGCATTTCAAGTTCTTTTAAATAGCGATAGGTAACATACGCTGTTACGGATACATCGTGATACATGCTTACCCGTGAGTGATTATCTGAACTACGCTCTCGTTTGTCGACAAGGCGGGCCTGATCAAGGTAAATCCGAAGTTTATTTCCGACTACCTCTACGTTGATTTTACCTGACGAGATATTGTTGTAGACGAGGCGCACGGATTCTTTGTCTCCTTTTTCTAAAACGAGGGATATTTTAGGTGAAACGGAAATCTTATCGAAGGATGGCACTTTTCGCATCATTTCCTCCTGAGCCAGAGCCACACAGCCCATAGCCAGCATTACCGTTGTTAAGATTGTCTTTTTCATAATTATCTTTCTTTTGCTTAGAGACAACTCAAACGAAATTAACCCCTATTCGAAATAATAAATATTTTATTAAGGACAGCCAGAAACCCGGAAACTGGCGACCGGTAACCCTGAACTATTCGCTCCGCAAACTCTGTGAAGGATTGGCTCGTGCCGCACGCAAGGCTTGTGTGCTTACAATAAGCAACGCTAATAGTAAAGCGGTAGCTCCGGCCAACGGTACTATCCACCACATAATAGAAATGCGATACGGATAGCGTTCCAGAAAATTATTCAAAAACCACCAGGCAATTGGTCCTGATACTAAAAAGCCTAAAATCACGAGCCTTGAAAAATCTTTGGAGATCAACATCACTAAACTTGAAACCGATGCCCCCATTACTTTGCGGATACCCACTTCTTTAGTGCGTTGTTCTGCGGTAAAGGCAGCTAATCCAAAAAGACCAAGACAGGTAATGATAATCGCTATGGAAGCAAAGATGGTAGCGAGTCGGCTAATCAGGTTAATCGTAGAGAATTTTTTCTCAAAGTCGGCATCAGCAAAACGAAACTCAAACGGATAAGTAGGATTAAGTTTTTTGAAGACGGCCTCAACCATATCAATTGACTCTCCCAGATTTTCTGTTTTGTTTAAACGCAACGTGATTGTGCTACTCCAACTTGGACTGAAAATTAATGTCATGGCCTCAACAGGTTGGTACGGTGAGTCCATCACTACGTTTGGCATGACTCCAATAATTTCTAGGTTTTGATTATCATAGATTAGTTTTTGACCGATAGGATTTTTCATTCCCATCAGGTCTACAGCAGCCTGGTTGACAATAACCGCCATCGAATCGCTTTTGAAGTCTCTGGAGAAATCGCGCCCTTCAAGCATTTTTATGCCCATCGTTTCGGTGTAATCATATTCGGTAGCGATGGTAGCAAAGGATACACGTTGATCGGTAGCCATGCCTTCCCATTTCACTTCGTTGTTGGAGAAGATGGAAGTGATTGGGCTGTTACTCTTACAAACAGATTTAACAACTCCGGTGCGCACCAATTCTTCTCTTATGGTCTGGAAGTTGGTTTCCAATTCTCCGTTGGTCCAGATTTGCATCAGGTTTTCACGATCATAACCCATGTCGCGATTTTTCACGTGCATGATTTGCTGGTAGATAACGATCGTGCCAATGATCAAAAAGATGGAGAACCCAAACTGAAGTGTTACCAACACTTTGCGAGGAGTAGTAGCACCTTTGCCAACATTCACTTTTCCTTTTAATACTTTCACCGGTTGAAATGAGGAAAGATAAAAAGCCGGATAGCTGCCAGCGAAAACACCAATCACCAACACCCAACCAATCGCAATGGACCAAAGCCATGGATTGGAGTAATCAATGGAGATGTTTTTGTTCACCATGAGATTGTATGCCGGCATAACTAATTCAACTAATACGATGGCCAGCACGGAAGAAATGAACGTGATCATGATGGACTCACCTAAAAATTGAAAGATTAATTCTTTTCTTCTTGAACCTACACTTTTGCGGATGCCTACTTCACGGGCTCTGCTTTCACTTCGTGCAGTGGCCAGATTCATAAAGTTGATGCAGGCAATCACCAAAACAAAGATGGCAATAGCGATGAACAACCGAACGTATTCAATCGTGCCTCCGGAGTTTATTCCGTTTTCGAAATTGGAGTAGAGCCTCCATTTGCTCATGGGATGGAGGAATAATTTGGCGGTGGGCGCTTTGGGGTTGTTGTCTTTAATAATGTCTTTAATGCTGCTGTTCACCTCTGCTTCCGTGGCATTAGGCTGAAGTTGCACATACATTTGAAAAGAGTTGTTATTCCAATTGTCTTTGGAATGACGTACCCAGCTTTGAGTGGCTTCATAGTAAGTAAAGGGTAATACGTATTCAAAATTGAAGAACGACTGTTTAGGCACATCTTTAATCACGCCTGTGACTTTCAATTCTGGTCCGTTGTCAACTTTGATCAGTTGATTGATAGGATCTTCGTCATCGAAAAAAGCTTTGGCAGTTGATTCAGTAATGACAATGGATGAAGGATCAGATAGCGCTGTCTTAGGATCGCCCTTGATCATATCAAAGCTGAACATGGTAAAGAAATCTTCACTCGTGCTAATCCCAAGTTTGTTGAGACGCTTTTCTCCTACCTGAAGCATGTTGCCTTCGCCCCAATTGGTCATTACCACGTGCTTGATCTGGCTCGACTTATCTTTAATTGTTTCCTTCAAGGGAAAGGGCATCGAGTTTCCTGTTCCAATGCCTTGGGCCCATTGTTGGCTTTGATATAGTTTGTAGATGGAATTGTAATTGGTATGAAACCGGTCGTATGAATATTCGTCTGATACCCATAATAGAATCAACACCGAGCATGCAATGCCAATGGAGAGCCCGGTGATATTGATAAATGAGTACACTGAGTTTTTGAGAAGGCTGCGTATAGCGATTTTGAAATAGTTCTGAAGCATAGGGTCAAGATTTGGAACGTCTTATCCCAAATCAGTGCCAACCCAAAATCAGCTTTTTCAATTGAGAATCATTGATTTACCAAAATCCGTTCGGTCAGTTGTGAACGCATACGTCCGGATTCGATCAGTTATCGCTGTGGTAACGCAATTCCTTTTCGCGCTCGCTTTCCTCTTTTTCGCGCTTGATGCGCACCTTGGCAGGAGGCCCCACCATAATCGGAACTCGTTCTACCTCTACGTTGGCGAGTTCAAGGCCATACATTTCTTCGGTAGACAGGCTGTGCTTCTTAATAAAGCGGTAGCCCTGAATAATCAAGTTATCGAAATTGGAAATCTCGCTGTCAACCGAAGCCAGTGAATGCAGAATGATAAACTTAAAGTCGGAAGGCATACTATGTCTTTGAAGGGAATCATAATGACTGATCAAATCGATCTCGGCACTTTCTGCCATGTCGTGCAGAATTTTATTGAGCAAGAGATTGACGCGATGATCGGATTTAAAACCAAGCTTGATACGAATAAAGAAACACTTACGTGGGATGATTGTATCCACCGAATATTTTGATGTATAAGGACTATCCACGGTATCAACATGCACAAACCAATACACATCAGCACGCTTTGGGCGTTTTTTAAAAATGGAATAAATAATATTTGAATCGATATAGCGCTTGCTATTGGCCACGGCCATATACACGAGGTTTGTAGCTTCTTTTGGAACCGACTTATCTGCCTGCAAATCCTGAATGAGTTGCACGTAATGTTTAAGATCCACAAATTCCGTATGACGGTCGCGCAGGTTACGTGCCTTATAAAGTATAAACATCATAAAGAAGAAGACGCCTGCGATGCTGAAAGAGAACCACCCCCCATGGGTGAATTTGCTTAAGTTCGAAACAAGGAAGGCACCTTCGATGGTAAAAAATGTAAATGCCAAAATACTCGATCGTATTCGTGATTTTTTTGCAGTGGCAAAGTAATAGACCAGCAGTGAAGTGGTCATCAGCATATCAAACGTGATGGCCAATCCATAAGCAGATTGCATAGCGTCTGACTCTTTGAAATATAACACCACCAGAATGCTACCAAACATCAGAATCCAGTTGATGGCAGGTAAATAAATTTGTCCTTTCACCTGGGTTGGATAACGCACCCTTGTGCTGGGCCATAATTTTAATTTCATGGCCTCATTCACCAACGTGAACGTGCCCGAGATCAACGCCTGACTGGCAATGATGGTGGCCATAGTGGCAATGATTACCCCAAATATTAGCATAGGCTTGGGCATGATTTCAAAAAAAGGAATTACTCCTCCCAGTCCTTCCAGGGTATTGCCCTCATGCTCGAGCAGCCAGGCACCTTGCCCGAAGTAGCTTAGTAGTAAACAAACTTTAACAAAACCCCATCCCAAACGGATGTTCGACTTTCCGCAATGACCTAAATCCGAATATAATGCTTCGGCTCCTGTGGTGCAGAGAAAGACTGCGCCTAAAATCCAGAAACCGCCCGGATATTCATACAGGAGGTGGGCAGCATACATGGGGTTAATAGCCTTCAATATGGAAAGATTATCGGCCAGGTGAATGGCACCAATGGTACCTATGAAAACAAACCATACGAGCATGACTGGCCCGAAGGTTTTGCCTACTACGCTGCTTCCAAATTGTTGAAAAACAAATAAGGCAAGAAGAATAGCAATGACTATGGATATAATGGTCTGCTGGGTAATATCCGGATTCAATGACCTTATACCTTCCACGGCAGAGGTAACACTAATTGCCGGAGTAATAAATCCATCAGCAATCAAGGTACAGCAACCAATGATGGCTGGAAAAATAACCCATCCTGCTTTATATCTTCTTACCAGTGCATACAAGGCAAATATTCCACCTTCACCTTTGTTATCGGCACTCAGTGCTAGATAAACATACTTAATTGTGGTGATCAGAGTGAGTGTCCAGAACACACAGGATAGTCCACCCAGAATAAGGTCTTCTGTAATGATATGGTCTCCAACAATAAATCGAAGTGTGTATATCGGTGACGTTCCAATGTCTCCGTAAATAATGCCCATAGCGACCAATACTCCGGCTGCTGATAATTTATGAAGACGTGAATCTTTCGAATCCATTGTAGGAGTATTATGGTTTAACTTCTTCCTGCATTATCTTTTCTTCATTGCGACCGATAATCAACCGGTTGCTTTTATCGTAAGAGAAGTAATTCCACATCCAACTTAAAAAAATAAACACTCTATTTCTAAATCCAACGATTGACATCAAGTGAACAAACATCCATACGTACCATGCGAAGAATCCCTGAAAACGAATTCCCTTCATATCTACTACGGCTTTATGGCGCCCAATAGTAGCCATTGAGCCTTTGTCAAAATAGCGAAATGGGCTGAGCGGTTTTTTCTCAATCAGGCGCTTGATATTTTTTGCTACCAACTTACCTTGTTGCTGTGCCGGTGGTGCCATTTGTGGATGACCTTTTGGAAACCGTTCATCACCTTCCATTGCAGCAACATCACCGATTGCAAAAATATTTTCATGCCCTTTCACGCGATTGAATTTATCCACTTGAATTCGGCTTCCTTTGTTTACTACTTCCGCGTTGAGTCCGCCAACGGGATTGCCTTTGACACCGGCTGCCCAAATTAGCGAACGTGAGATTAATTTTTCTCCATTGCTCAACACAACTTCATATCCATCGTAGGATTTTACAGCTGTGCCGAGATGCACCTTCACACCCATTTCATTCAGGAATTCAAGCGCTTTTTTTCCGGCCTGCTCCGACATACCGTTAAGCAATCGGGGGGAGGCTTCTACCAAATGAATATCCATCTGGCGCATATCCAATTCTTTGTAATCTTTTGGGAAAACGTTTTTCTTTAACTCGGTAAGTGCGCCTGCTAATTCTACTCCAGTGGGCCCACCGCCTACAATCACAAAGTCCATCAAGCTGTTCATCACCTCTTCGTCACTGGTTAAGAGGGCATATTCAAGATGCCGTATTATTTTGTTGCGCAGTTTGGTGGCGTCAACAATGGTTTTCATGGAGGAGGCATGCTTTTCTACTTCGCTCATGCCATAAAAATTAGTAACGGCACCGCTGGCGATTACCAGATAATCGTATTTTACTTCACCTATCGAAGTTTCAATATAATTTTCTTCAGGTTTAATGTTTTTTACTTCTCCCAGGCGGAAATAAAAATCAGATTGATTGCCAAACAGTTTTCGAAATGGAGCAACAATCGAGTTGGTTTCTAAGCCTGAAGTAGCAACCTGATACAATAAAGGTTGGAAGGTGTGGTGATTGTACTTATCAAAAAGTACTACCTGGGCATGAAGACCTTCGAGGCCCTTAATGACTTCCAAACCACCAAATCCACCACCTATTACTATGATACGGGGTTTGCCCAAGTCTGCGATACGCGTGCGCGTGGTAATTAATTTGGGCATTTAAAGAGAATTCTTACTTTAAATTTCGCGCAAGTTACGCCTTATCGAAACATTTCTCCGTGTTTGAAAAAATATTTTGTTATTGAACCAGCATAGAATTTAAACATGTAAATTTGGAATACTTAAACTAACATCTGTATGGTAAAAAACATTCTTTTTGTAGTAGCCATTGGCGCAAGCCTCATGAGCTGCGGAGGTGAGGCTGAAAAACTTAAATCTCAAGTAGATTCATTGAAGGTAGAATTGCAAACCAGTCAACAGTTCGCTACAACGCTACAGGAAGTAAGCGTATTGATGGACTCCATTGATGCTAACCGTCAGGTGCTTCGTGTAAATATGGTAGAAGGCACTACTTACGAAAATTACACAGCACGCATGAAGGACATCAACAATTATGTGAAAGACACTCAAAGCAAAATTGAGAATCTCGAAAGTTCATTGAAGAAATCAAAAGGTAATACCAGTGCAATTTCATCAACCATTAAGAAACTGAAGGCAGACCTGGAGGCACGCAATAAGGCAATTGCTGAACTGAATGAGCAAGTAGATCAACTGCGCAATAAAAACCAAAACCTGATTACCACCGTTGGTTTGCAAGAAGCAGAATTGAATGACAAAGAGGCTCAGATCACTATCAAACAACAGGAGTTGGCATTGATTGAAGCAAAAATTCAGGAGCTTATGGTTGCCAGCAAAATGAGTGAGGCAGATTCTTATTTCGCCCGTGCCCAGGCAGTAGAGGAGGCAGCTAACCGCACTAAATTGGCACCGAAGAAGAAAAAAGAAACATTGAAAGAGGCTATTGAGTTGTACAAGAAAGCATTATCTCTCGGCAAGCAGGAAGCTGAAGCAAAAATCACTGAACTCGAGAAGAAGATTTAATTCGATGGAATCGATCATGAGACAAGGCTCCACCTCGGGGCCTTTTTTATTTACCTTCCCGGGGTTTTCTTATTCCCAGGTAATTCAAAAACAGGACAGACAGAAGTACACCGATAGAATCCAATACCCAGTCCCAGAAATCCGGAGAGCGACCAGGGATTAACCGTTGATAATTTTCATCAAGGGCGCCTATCAAGGATCCTAAAATGAAGGTCGTTGAGCTGATCCTGCTTAGAGTGTTTGACACATACTCCAACCGTAGCCACCGGAATAAAAAGAATCCCAACACGGCATACTCCAGGCAATGAATAAGTTTATCAGGAGTAAAGGAAAAAACTTCAGGGATATTTTTGCCGGGTACTGAGGAACCCGCAAGAATAATTATGACAATAGAAATGGCATAAACTCTGTTCCAGATGAGATCTTTTTTCATTCGCTGATGAGAATCCTTCATCTAAAAAAACATTCTTATTTTCTATCAAACAGAAATATGGTGTAGGCAAAATAACTTGCTAATAGTAAGAATGCTTCCCAGCGGTCTAACTTACGAGTGTTTAACGTGAACATGAAAATCACCAATACCACCGTAGATGCTGCCAGCACGTAAAGGTCAAAATTCATGGCACCATCAAAAGGTAGCGGGCGAATGACACCAGTTATACCCAGAATGAAGAAGATGTTGAAAATATTGGAGCCAATCACGTTGCCAATAGCGATATCCGTATTCTTCTTGTAGGCAGCCACGGCAGAAGTAGCCAGTTCGGGCATCGAGGTGCCCACAGCTAAAATAGTGAGGCCGATTAATTTGTCGCTAAGCCCGTAATTTTTTGCGATGGCAATGGCATTGTCAACCACCATAGTTCCTCCTCCCAGAAGCATAGCTAGACCTAAAACAACCAGGCCAATGGATATGGGGGTGGAGTAAAGTTTAATGGAATCTTCCTGGTCAAGGTCAGTAGCGTGGCTCATAGTGCGGTAGATATAAAGCATAAACAATGCGAAGAAGCCCAGCAGAATGAATGAATCCAACCGGCTTAGTTCATTTGAGTCGGATCCCCAGATGGCGATGTCATTTACGAGAAAATAAAGAACAACCGCTGCCAATAAAGATAATGGCACCTCATACCTGATCGTATTTCGAAGAACCACCAGGGGGTAAATGATTCCCGCTATACCTAAAATAAATAATAGGTTGAAATTATTACTTCCAATTATGTTGCCGAATGCCGCGGCATTATATCCCTTCAGGGAAGAAGTCACACTAACCAGCAATTCTGGAGCAGAGGTGCCAAAAGAAACTACAGTAAGACCTATGGCGATATTTGAGATATTAAACTTTTTTGCCATCGAGGAGGCACCGCCCACAAGAAAATCAGCGCCTTTTATCAGGATGGCGAATCCTACGAGTAACAGGGAAATGGGTAATAGCATGCTAATTTGGCTTAGGGTAGCTGAAAGATATAATCTTTTCTTTATCCACTCAAAAGGTACATGCAAAAAAATAAGACATTTTAACCCCCAAATCTTTTTAAATTTGCGGTTTACCCGATTATGACATTTGATTTATTCATAACTCTCTTTCTCGTCTTCTTAAACGGATTTTTCGTGGCAGCTGAATTTGCCATTGTAAAGGTGAGATCTTCCCAAATAGCGCTGGAAAAAGGGAATCTTGCAAAAGAGGCCGCAAAAAAAATCGTCAATAACCTGGATGGGTTTCTGGCGGCAACTCAACTGGGCATTACCCTCGCCAGCCTGGGTTTAGGCTGGATTGGAGAAGATGTAATGTCCAACATCATTTTGAATGTTATTAGCTCATTGGGTATAGAAATGAGTGAAGCGGCTGCTCACAGCGTTGCCATGCCAATAGCGTTTGCCATGCTGACTGTACTTCACATCGTTTTTGGCGAATTAGCCCCAAAATCCATAGCCATTCGCTACCCGGCATCTACCACGATGCGTGTGTCCATTCCTTTGCGCATATTTTATTTCGTTTTCCGACCTTTTATCTGGCTGTTGAATGGTTTGGCTAATCTTATTCTTAAAATATTTGGGATCAAACCTATGAGTGAAACAGAAATCCATTCGGAGGAAGAACTCAAATTGATTATTGCCGAAAGTGAGGAAGGAGGAGCCATTGAAACCTCTGAAAGGGAGTTAATTCAAAATGTTTTTGATTTTGATAATCGGGTAGCGCGGCAGGTGATGATTCCGCGTATGAAGATGAGTATGATCAAAGCCGAAACTCCCATTGTGGAGGCGATGAACATTGTTTTAAGAGAAGGTTATTCTCGCTATCCTATCTATGAAAATTCGAAGGATGAGATTATTGGTGTGGTTCATTCCAAGGATATTGTGGCATCCCACATTACTAATTCCGGAAAAACATTACGCGATATCATGCGACTGGTTCATTTCATACCGGAGACTAAGCCTATTGACTTATTGCTTAGGGAGTTTCAACGGAGGAAGACCCAGATGGCGTTTGTGGTTAGCGAGTTTGGTGGCGTGATCGGGTTGGTAACGCTGGAGGATATTTTAGAAGAGTTGGTGGGGGATATTCAGGATGAACACGACCAGGAGCAACAAATTGTAGTGCCGCTTGAGAATCATACATTTCAAATTGCCGCGCAATATTCTCTTCATGATATAAATAAACTGCTGGAAGTTCCTTTTCCGGAAGCGGAAGAATATGAAACTCTGGCTGGGTTGCTTACCTACGAGCGCCCCGCTCTAAAAGAGGGTGAGGAGTTTGAATTGTTTAACTACAAGATAAAAATTCAAAAAATAAATCAGACACTGCCTGAAACGGTAGAAGTTCGGCTTATTGATGGAAAGTAGCAGTTAAAACCACTTCTTATAGCGGAAATAGACGATCATAAGGATAAAGATCGAACCCATAATGGCGAGCACTCCAAAATAGCCATTATCCCATCTTAGTTCCGGCATATTGTCAAAATTCATTCCGTAAATACCGGCAATAAATGAGAGCGGAATAAAAATGGTGGTGATGATGGTCAACAATTTCATCACCTCATTCATCTTGTAATTGATGGTGTTCATATATAAATCCATCATGGTCGAGGTGAGGTCTTTATACGTATCCAGCGAGTCGATGAGATGGATCACATGATCATACACATCGGCAAAGTACTTTTCGTTATTCTCATCGATAAAACCATTTTCATTCTTAGCGATCTTATTGATTGCTTCGCGCAAAGGGTAAACGACTCTTCGCAGGTAGATGAATTCTTTTCGGATCTTTTGAATTTGCTGGAAGTCTTTTACCGTAGGATTTTTAGAAATATTTTCTTCAACGGCCTCCACCTGTTCTCCGATTTTTTCAAGTACAGAATAATAGCTGTCGACAATCGTATCAACTAATCGATATAACAGATAATCCGTCCCTCGTTTTCGAATAATTCCGTTCTCTTGTTTGATGCGGGTGCGAAGTGGGGCAAAAATATCACCTTCTTTTTCCTGAAAGGAGAGAAGATAATTTTTACCCAAGACAAAACTGATATGCTCATAATGTATTTTTTCCTCATCAAAGCGATAAAACATTTTCATGGTTAAAAACAAATGATCTTCCAGTTCATCGGTTTTGGGTTGGTGGTCAACATTCGTTATGTCTTCGATAAGAAGAAAATGCAGATCAAATTTTTTGGCAATCTGATCTATTAGGGTACGATCAGAAAGTCCGTCTACATTAATCCAGTTTTTACGTCCATCATTGTATTGCTCAAACAGTTCATCCAGCGGTTTGTTTTCCGCCATGATAACAGTCTCCTCATTGTAGGAAATTAGTTCTATGATAACCTTCTCGGGTATTTTTATTTCCTGCTTCACCCTGAATTCACCGGTAAGATGTTCGGTTACTTTACGTAGAGCTGCCTTTCTGCTTTTTCTATTGGCTTTCATTTTCTATTTATTTATCACTACTCGTACCGGATAACCAAACCCAATCCCTTCTTTCTCAAATCTTTCCTTGATGGATTTATTCAAATCGCATTTCAGATCGAAGCCGTTGTTTGGCGAAGTTGCCCAGGCATACGCTCTGAGCAGAATGCCAAAATCGCCAAATGAGAGAACCCTGACCATGACAGGGTAATTGCCTTTTGTTAATTCATCCGTACTCCGGTTGTCGATGCAAAGCGGGTGGCTGGTTGCTTCTTCCTGCATGATGGATATTGCCTTATCGAGGTTGGCTGAAAATGAAATCGGAATCTCTATAAACATGCAGGTTTTTTCATCGGTTATTGTGGAGTTGATGATGGTCTCATTGCTGATAATGCTATTGGGTATCACCACCCTTCTGTTTTCAAAGTCTTTTATGATGGTATGCCGCAAGGTTATATCTTCTACATCCCCGGTGTACAGTTGGCCTATTCTTACCCGATCGCCTACGCTGAAAGGCTTAAAAATTACCAGAAAAAAACCGCTGATGATATTGGAAAATGCTGACTGTGAAGCAAAACCGACAATGGCTGCCAGCACACCGGCACCAGTAAGCAGGGTGGTGCCTACCGTTCGAAATGCCGGAATAGACCGGAAGATGACAATGAACGCGATGAGTAAAATGATGAAGTCGACCGCGTTTTTGAAAAAATTGTAGCGGGTTGGATCTACATTGAGTTTTTTGGCCGCGCCCCGAATGAATCTTCCAATAATGTATCGCAGAATACGCGATACAATGAACGCGATGATTAAAACAACCACTGTAAAAAATATCTGTTCCCAGTATTTATCGAAGGAATTCATAATCGCGAAAATACTAATAACTTAAGAGCCAAGGGTAGGTCGCTAAGATTTTTTGAAAAACTTGGTTGTAAAGGACGAACTTCCTACTTACTAATTGCCATCATTGCTTATTATTGCAGTCCATGTCCAGCCAATTAGATAACATTAAGGCACCTGTAGCGAGGGAGATGGAAGAGTTCGAACAGAAGTTCAGGTCTTCCATGAAAACCCACGTATTCCTGCTGGATAAGATCATGACCTACATTGTAAAAAGGAAGGGAAAGCAAATCCGGCCGTTGTTTGTTTTTTTAAGTGCTGGGGCATGTGGTCAGACCAACGAGTCAACTTATCGCGCAGCTTCCCTGATTGAATTGGTCCATACGGCAAGCCTTGTGCATGATGATGTAGTTGATAATTCGAATTATAGAAGGGGTTTCTTTTCGGTGAATGCCCTTTGGAAAAATAAGATTGCCGTATTAGTAGGAGATTTTTTGCTTACCCGGGGATTATTTCTGGCGTTGGAGAACAAGGATTATGATCTGCTTGCCATTTGTACCGAAGCAGTAAAAGAGATGAGTGAAGGGGAACTGCTGCAGATGGAGAAAGCCAGACAGCTCGATATCAAAGAAGAAATTTATTATGAAATCATTCGTCAGAAAACAGCTTCTCTAATTGCATCGTGCTGTGCCATTGGTGCACGATCAACCGGTGCTCCTGTGGAGGTAGTATCCAAAATGAAAGAGTTTGGCCAACATGTGGGTATGGCCTTTCAAATTAAGGATGACCTTTTTGATTATGGTGACGATGAGATTGGCAAACCATTAGGCATCGATATCAAAGAGAAAAAGATGACCCTTCCTTTAATCTATGCTCTTTCAAAATCCTCCTGGCTTGAAAAGAGGAGAATCATCAGCATCATTAGAAATAAAAGTGAAGATTCAGCGAAGGTGAAGGAAGTAATCGAATATGTAAAAAAGTCGGGCGGTATTGAATACGCAAAAGGGGTGATGCAACAGTATTATCAAAAAGCAATTTCTATCCTTGATGAAATGCCTGATTCAAACTACAAAACTTCGTTGGCCGATTTAGTTCGATTTACGATCGATCGTAAAAATTAGCCTTTCGCCTTCTTACTTCCTGCTTCCAGTATGGCGTAGTCTTTAGAATGAGAAAATGCATTCTCGTTCAAGGTTTGATTGGCCGGGCCGACATTGGCTGGGGCGAAGTGCCCTTCTGTTTCCCACCACTTTTTGGCATTGGCCCTCGCTTCATTTTTGTCCACATCGAAATAGTTGATCACCGAATCCGACACCATCCAGGGCTTTGATACTGTGGCATATTTCTCGAATATCATGGCACGCATCTGAGTGCCGCTGCTCTGATTATTGAAATGTGACAAAGTATAGGACATGGTTTCCGGTTCGGTCATTACCATATCCCAGTATTTTTTGGAAGATATAATTTGTGCGGTGGTGAGTAAATAACCAAACCCTTTTTCGATCGGTTCTTTGGTGATATTGCAGGAAGCTTTGAATTCTTTCTTCTTCTTGCCAAAAATTGCTTCTAATAATGCCATCGTCTTATTATTTACTCTATTAGATACTTGCTTATAGGTAAATAGTTGCACGAAAGCCGATTTATTTTTTCGCACACTTAAAAAAAACGTTTAAATGCTGTTTTTAACTAAGCATCAAGTACCCGAAGGCTTCTTTGGTTGATTGGCTTGCAGGAATTTCTCGTGTTTAATAAAGAAGTCTTCCAGTTGCTTTACTGGCAATTTCTTAGCTATGATTTTATGTTTGCTGTCAAGTATATATACAGCCGGGGTGGTTTCGGCATGATAGAATTCTGAATAATGCTTGGGCAAATAAGTGCGGGGTCCGTTTACAGTTATCCAGGGAGTTTTAAATTCTTTGATGAAGCTTTTCATTTTCACCAAGGAAGTATCGGACGATACCGCAAATACCTCTACATCAAATTTGGTTTTATTCTTATTGTAAAATTCTACGAGTTTCGGTGTCTCTTCCTTGCAATGGCTGCAATCCGGATCGAAGATGAAAAGAATGGTATACTTATTTTTAATATCATACATCGACCGCTTCATTAGATTCTGGTCTTGCATGATCAGGTTAGCACCGGTTTTTCCAACCAAACTGCTTCTTAGTTTTTCAGCGTAGTCTTTAAGATTTTTCTTCACGGGGTCGCTAATCCAGTAATTCATTTCACCAGAGACAAAGTATTTGTCATAGAGGGAAACGTATACCGCATCCAATCCCATGATATCCGGGTTTTGATAGAGAAAAACACAGTTCCAAACAAGGTAT
>Ga0163151_10004382_pt1 | contig 19016 bp, 16 predicted proteins | sample OliLakLV19MP5IB2_FD_145596 | JGI IMG/M metagenome (GOLD analysis project Ga0163151, IMG submission 145596) | Freshwater microbial mat bacterial communities from Lake Vanda, McMurdo Dry Valleys, Antarctica - Oligotrophic Lake LV.19.MP5.IB-2 | ecosystem: Environmental > Aquatic > Freshwater >... | reverse complement strand
TTAGAACATAAACAAATAGAAATTATCACCAACAGGTTATGTTATCAATTGTTGGAGAGTCCTCCTGACATGGGATCTTTAGCCATTGTGGGTTTGCAACCACGGGGAGTACTATTTGCCAGAAAAGTGCATGAAAATTTAGAAAAAATTACGGGCAAAAAATTATACTATGGCGACCTTGATACTACTTTTTATAGAGATGATTTTCGTCGTGGCAATGAGATACACAAAGCCAGTAGTATGAATATAAATTTCAGCATGGAAGCACAGCATGTAGTGTTGGTTGATGATGTATTATATACAGGTCGTTCTGTTAGAGCTGCCTTGGATGCCTTAAACGATTTTGGCCGACCTGCAAAAGTAGAATTAATGGTATTGATAGACCGCCGCTACAGCCGCCAACTCCCCATACAACCTGATTACGTTGGATATGAAGTAGACTCCCGTGCCGATGATAAAGTAAAAGTAGAATGGGATGAAAAAGGAGAAAGCAAAATTTGGTTATTAAGCAAAGAGAGTGAATAGTATATATATAATATGATACTGTTATGAAAAAAACATTTCTACCTTATATAGTTTGTACTATTTTAATAGTATTTAGTTGTCGTAAGGATCCTGTTTACACAAGAGCAGAAACGTCATTTAAAACTGGCGAAACAGATAGTGCGTATTTTTCGGATTTGAACACATATATACCATCTTATTATAATAGTTTTGGGAACAGTAATGGATTTTTACAAATTGATATAGGTAAAGATGGTATTGGAGATATTTTGATATCGTATACCACATCGCATTCATTAGGGTACCTATCACTACGCTAAATCGACAAATGTTAATTTTTTGATTGAATGCAGACCAACTACTTTATATAATGTTACTCAAAATGACACATCCTTTTCTCCTTCAAGATTACAACCAGATGATACTTCTATTATAATAAAGTACTTTTATTCCGAATCAATTCTGTCTAACAAATATGAAAATAAAAATTTAGGTGAGCCTAAGCCTAAAGAATTCGTAATAGATACAATTAAAAATTGGGCAAGTTCAGTTGATTTATCTCACCTTTCAAGCTTCTATGCTTCTTATTACAATCCACGACCTTCGTATACGTATTACAGGAGATCTGATTACAGTTACGGCTCTGCCTGGGATACTATTCCCTCCAATAATTATCTGTGCATTAAACAAAACTATAAGGGTGTAAACAAATACGGGTGGATACTTTTTAATAATTGGAAAGTCATAGGTTGTGCTTTGCAGAAATAATACCAATTCTTAAACTAAAATAGTTCTCCGCCTGTGGCAGATTTGGTTTGTAGAATGGTGATGCCGAACTACATCCCGAAAGCCCCGCTTAATCCCGATAATTATCGGGATGCGGAGGGATTAGTCCCCCTTTTTTTGGACTATTATATATTGAGTTTCGGTATAAACCCTTGTTATATAAAAACCCATTCCTACATTTGTACCCTTGGAACTCGTGCAAACATATCATTCTAAAAAAGGCAGAAACAATCTCTGCCCTGCACATTGCATTCGCAATACCATCTTTTCCATTACCGCCTACCCACCAATAGTTTGATTAAATAAAGTAGTTACTTTTAAAAAGTAATCCTTTGCTCTCTGCCATGCAGGGGGATTCTACTTCATTTATATTTTTCTAACAATTTAATCAAATTATTATGCATTACGTTAAGTCCTTATTTCCATTTATATCATTTCCCTTATTAGTGAATGGATAGTTTCTAAACTCCGCAAAATATCCATTTACTATAAGCAAGAAACTATTGCCAATATAGTGATAGGCATCATTTCAATGGCAACAGATTTGATATTCTCACTACTTACTTTACCCATCTTATGGTATCTATACAATCATTATCGGTTTATAGAATTGGAGCAAGATTCCATCATTACTTTCTGTGTACTATTCATTTTAATAGACTTCACGGAGTATTGGTTTCACAGGTTAAGCCATGAAATAAATTTATTATGGTCGGCTCATGTAGTGCACCACCAAAGTGAGTTTTTCTACTTGAGTGTTGGGATTCGCACTTCATTTTTTGTACCTCTATTTAATATATTTTTCTATTTAATTTTTCCCGTCTTGGGTTTCAGTCCTGATATGCTACTATTGATTATTTTTATTCAAGGAATATACCAATTATTAATACATACAGAATTGATAGGCAGGCTTGGATTTTTAGAATATATATTGGTAACGCCATCTGCACATAGAGTTCACCATGGAAAGAACGATATTTATATCGATAAAAATTATGGAAAGATTTTTATTATATGGGACTTTGTTTTTCATTCTTACCAAAAAGAAATAGAAGAAGTAATATATGGATTAAATAAAACAATCGAGGTGAAAGGGTTTATTCGATCAATGACAGAACCCTACAGAACAATGGCAAAAGCATATAGAAAACTGGAAGTGAAAAAATATAGGAGAGCCGTTATTTTCAAAAAACCTGATAGAGCTGCTGAATTATATGATAGTGTGTTGAAGAAAGCTACCGACAATTAATCCTCAGAAAGAAACCCATTCACCACCTCATAAAACTCTTGTGGTTTATCCGCATGAAGCCAGTGCCCTGCATTTTCGATAGTTTCTAATATATAATTCGGGAATAATTTTTCTATCATATCCAAATCGCTATCTAATATGTATTTTGATTTGCTCCCTCTAATAAATAAAGTAGGACTATAATATATAGTTCCACTTACTTCGCCACTGATATTGTTATAATACTTTTCTAAAACAGGTAAATTCATTTTCCATATAAAGTCTCCATTTTCATCGCGTGTTAAATTCTTTAATAAAAACTGCCGTGTAGAAAAATCTGCTAAGTCCTGAGCCATCAAATTATCAGCTTCGGTGCGACTTTGCAAGGTTTGCAAATTGATACGATGCAAAGCACGGAACACCTCTTCATGCCCTGGTGGATAAGCCTTTGGAGCAATATCAGCGACAACCAATTTTTCAATTCTCGATGGATTTTCTAAAGCCATTTGCATTGCAATTTTCCCACCCATTGAGTGACCTATTATATATACTTTGCTAATGCTTTCGTGGTCTAAAGTTTCTATAATATCATCCACCATCACTTGCAAACTAAACACATCACTATGCATTGATTTGCCATGGTTACGCATATCCATCACCAATACTTTATAATCTTTTGCAAACTGCTGTGCGAGCAAATGCCAATTATCTCCCATACCCAAAAATCCATGCACTATAATAAGTGGTGGCCCTTGGTTTCCGTATGTTCTAAAATTTAGTAGCAAGTATTATAGTTCGTTATTGATTGGAGGGGACACCAACCATGGAAAGAAAAATTATAATAACTGAGCCCCATTAACCCCGCCGCGGCGGGAACCATTCATCGTTCATTCCGCCGCTGCGGACATTATTTATCATTTATCGTCTGCCATCCCCGTCCGCTTTAGCTGACGGATTAAATATTATACAATCCCTCTCTCCTTTTTCACATACTCCCACGCACTTTGCACCGATTTGAATTTTTCATTCGCATCTTTTTGATATTGATCTCCCAAGTGTGCTACTTTATCGGGGTGATATTTGAGAGCCATTTTACGGTATGCTTTTTTAAGTTCATCATCAGTGGCTTCTGCAGTTGTTTCCAATATTTTGTAAGATGATTCTGTATCTTTCACAAACATGGCTTTGATACTTTCAAAATCGGGTTGTGATACACCCAACCATGATGCAATATTTCGTATCATTTCCAACTCAGTACTATGCACATGTCCATCGGCAGTGGCCACACCAAAGAGTAAATGTATCATTTGTACACGACTTGGATGATCGGTATACTGTCTTATTTGCTGGCATACATCACGCACCGGAATTTCTTTGGCCATCAAATCTTTGAGCAAATGCATTTGCTCTTGTGTATGCTCTTTCCCAAATTGGCGTTTGAAAAATTCTTTCACATAATCAAGCTCGCCCACGGTCACTTTTCCATCTGCTTTCATCACCGCTGCACAAAGCACCATGAGACTTGCAGTAAAATCGGCATTGGTAACTTGCCGCCCATAAGTTTGAGTGGGATTAGGATTGTTTTGAAAAGCTGCTACACTTTCAGTATTGTCGAAAGCTGAACCTAAAACAAAGCCGAGCAAGGCACCCATTGGCCCACCAAGAGCGAAGCCTAGACCGCCTCCCAGCCATTTTGCATATTTTGAATAATTAGTTGTAGCCAAAGTACTATATATTTACGATTTTTGATTAACCTCGCCGCGGCGAGTACGATTGGTGTCAGATAACACTGCCGTCGCGACGTCATGCTGAACTTGTTTCAGCATCTCTATATCTAATTCCAATGCTAAAACTTGTCGCAAGATTACAGCGAATTAAACATATATAAAATATTTTGTGCTTTAAATTTAAAAAATTGGTAGCTGAAGCATCTTATAAATTTGTTGCAACGATATCTACACTCAGAAAATAACAGAAAATCCCTTGTCCTTGGTTACTGCATATTTAATACCGACCTGCAATATATAATAGTCCAAAAAAAAGGGACTAATCCCGAATGCTTTCGGGATGTAGTTCGGCATTACCATTCTAAAATCTAAATCCGCCACAGGCGGAGAACTATTTTAGTTTAAGAATTAGTATAAGAAATGAGGTGTAGAAATGACCCGTATGGCTGAAAAGCCAGGATTAGACCGCGAAGCTATGGGCGGAGACATTTTAAAATACAGCAGTGATAGTGGCGAAACAACAGTTTTGATAATTCCCAAACGATACACACAGTACGCAATACACAAAACGTAAAGAGGCCATCGAAGACGCTACTGTTGTTTCGACCGCGGTTTTGCATTGGGCCTCCCAAGCAAAAAATTACCTCGGTATTTTAAAACACTTTTGCCTACTTTTGGTGTCAAATGTAGGGGCCTTAGCGGCGAGCGAGGCTATATACAAAGTAGTGAAATTGCTAAGAATATATTTTGAAAATTTTTTCTTTTGCAACGAAATTAATATTCAACCAATACAAAAAATTCTTTATAATTGCCTCTCAAATATCCCATTATGGTACAAGTAGAAAATCTCACTTACGATTATCCTAGCCACAGAGCCCTTGATGGACTTAGCTTTAGCATTCCATCAGGCTCCATCACTGCTTTAGTAGGGCCAAACGGTGCAGGGAAAACCACTTTGATGCGTTGCCTTGCAGGGCTTACCCGTCCGCTAATGGGAAGCATAATGATTAATGGTACTGATGTACTGGAGGACCCACGAAAAGTTCACAGACAAATTGGTTTCTTGGCCGATTTTTTCGGATTATATGATAAGCTCACAATATATGAAGCCCTCACTTATTTTGCAAAAGCACACGATGTGCCTAATGATGAAGTAGACAAACGAGTATTAAGTATTATAGAACGCTTGCACCTTAGCGATAAAACACATGCCGATATTGGTCACCTTTCAAGAGGTATGAAACAACGTGTGGCTATTGGACAAACAATGGTTCATAATCCTGGATTTTTAATATTGGATGAACCTGCATCGGGCTTAGACCCTGAAGCAAGACACGATCTCGCTAATTTATTTAAAGAACTAAACAAAGACGGAATCACACTTTTGGTATCGTCGCATATTTTGGCAGAGCTTGATGAGTACTCCAATAATTTAGTAATTATGCGTGAAGGAAAAATTGTAGACAATGATTTCTTCGAACAAAAAAATACAGATACCCGTCACTTATTATTAAAATTAACGCAGCCAAATACCGAACTCCTAAGTATACTAGAAGCAGAAACTCAAATATCAAATATTGAAGCGACGGAAACAAGTGCCAGTTTCGATTTTGATGGTACCGAAACTCAACAAGCTGAACTGATGGTAACACTTATACGCAAAGGGCTTTCAGTATTATCTTTTGCCGAAGAAAAAGTGAATATGCAAGACAAATATTTGAATACTATTAAACAAAAATAATTATGAGCATCGCAATATTTAATAATAACCCGGAACTAAAACGTAATGTTTTACTTGAGCTCACCCGCCAAAGACTTATTTTGATGCCCCTCATTATGGGACTTATCTATTTGATTAGTTTTAATTTTGGCAGCAGTGGTAGTTTTGCTACCAAAGCAAATGCTTTATCACAATTAATGTTTGCTATTATCATATTTGGATGGGGAACTTGGCAAGCTACTACCAGTTTTATTGATGAAATAAATGACCGCACTTGGGACCAGCAACGCATGACCAGCTTGCATCCAATTACGATGATGGTAGGAAAATTATTTGGCAGCACTATATATATATGGTATGGAGCAGTAATGGCTTTGTTTATATATTTCATCACTTCATTATCGCTAGATGAAAGTGTTTTAAAAATAAAGACAGGTATCACGGCTATACTATTGGGGATACTAGGTCATGCCGTCGCTATTATAGTAAGCTTGCTGGTAATTCGTAAAAATCGTGATAAAAGCAAAATAAATACAAGACCTATTTCTATATTATGCGTGCTATTTGCATTGTCTTTTATTAGCTATGTATTTCCTTTTCATATATTTGGCTCTCTGTTTATAGCTGACCCACAAGCATCTTGGTATGCATTTGAACTACCGAAGTCGACTTTAACTTTAATATTTGTTATATTTTATTTGTCTTGGGCACTGTTGGGATTATATTATTTGGTAAGAGGTGAGTTGCAATTTGCAAATAAACCAACCTTGTTTATTATATTTTTAGTTTGCAATGCCATTATTGTAACTGGTTTAATACCCAATACTGGTATTAATAATTCCAGCAATTGGACCCACTTAAATGAAATAGAAATAAAAACTATACCAACGTCGTTATATATATATACTTTTTTAATTTATTGCTTTATTTCAGCCATCATATCATCCTATTTCATTGTAATTATGGATATCAAAGATTTTATTGGATTTAAAAAATTGATGTTCCTTGCCAAACAAAAAACATATAAACTATTATACAATGAAATTCCAGTATATATTTTGTCGTTGGTATTTGCAGCAATTGTGGCTATCATATTTACGATATACGCTCTGTTGGCAAACCCTGACAAGGAAGCGTGGGGTTACAATTATTACAATATCTCCAAGACAGGTATCCCGTTCGTGTTTGCAGTTTTGCTTTTTGCGGTAAGAGATATATGTATTTTCCTGTGGGTGAATTTTACCATGAAAGCTCGCAGAGCAGATACCCTGGCACTCACTTATCTGGTGATATTATATGTTTTAATTCCTATATTGGCCTCGCAATTAGCAGACAAATCCCTTCTTAATTTATTTGTGGCAATGCCTGGCAATGGCCCTTTGCTCACTATGATTCCACCCGCCATTCAAGCAGTTGTAATGGTATATATTTTAAGGCAACGATTTAAAAGTGCTGAATTATTAAGTTGAGCTAACTATTCCCGGTTGGAACTGTAGTGAAACGTTTCTTTAGTGTGAGAAAGTATTTTTCATATAACTCATAACTGATTATGGGTATAAGAATACTGGTAGCAATCAACAATATTATATAAATATATAAGTTCTTTGTGTGCATGTTTGGCATCCAAACACCAAGTATAACAAGAAAAAACAAGTTGCCATACATATATATGCCAAAAGAAACCTTGCCCAAATAACTCCATATTTTATGACCAAATCTGAAAGGTTTTATGGCTCGGTTCAGGTTATAATCAAAAATTAGGATGGCAAACAGTCCGATGTAAAAATACTTCTTAAATACCACCAAAAACCAATCAAAACAATTGCCTACAATATCAAAAATAAGTGTGCCGAATAGTATGATAAATAATACGGAACGTATAGTTGCATTCAAGCTGAAACTTATAGCCTTTGCAAAATGGAGGTACGCTATTAAAGCCCCAATCACCAAAACATCAATACGGCTGAAAGTGTGCAGGTATAGTGTGTACCAAGGCTCAGGATTGGATTGAAATGTATAAAACCTAAATGCACAACATCCCAATATGACAATAGAGAATAAAGCTGTTAAATATTTTTTGGGCGTGAACAAAATAAGCAATGGCCAAACGATATAAAAATGCTCCTCAATACAAATCGACCACAAATGAGCAAAAGGATAATCCCAACGCATGGTATGTATGGTGCTGAAATTATTATAGAAAAACAGATTCGGGATATAATCAGGTTGCGGGGCGTTGGTTATATAAACTAGTAAAGGTGCAAGTGCGATTATTAAAAAATACAATGGCCAGATTCGTAAAGTACGTCTTATATAAAAATTCTTGATATTGATTTTTCCATATCTTTCTTTTCGGCAAGCAATAAATAAGTGATTAAGAAACCACTGAGCAAAAAGAAAATATCGACCCCTATGCCCAAGTTGCGAATAAAACGATCTACATAAACACCCCAAGATGACAACTCTTTGAAAGTCCCGTTGCTCAATGACCCTATATTGCCCATCCAGCCCACCCATCCTTCGTAACCATGCACCACCACAATCATGATGGCAGCCACAAATCGGAACAAATTCAGATGTGGAAAATATATTTTTGTAGCCGTATTGTTTGCTATACTCATACTATTTAAAAGTGCGAATATAGAAAATATTTATGCTAATATATTATTTCTTAGGTGCGTAAACGGCATCTCCTTTGGGCGCAACACGCGTTGATATATTAAACCCTGTAGTCCACATAGTATATAAACCAGCTTTGGGGATTGCATACCCTGGCATCATCCCAAACTCTAAACGGAAATGACCACCAAATGCACGAGTGCTACGCCACTGCCACCCCATTCGAAAACCTGTGTTACGAATGACAATTGTACTCTGGTCATCGGCACCCTGCAAATAGGTTGGATTGATGTTTGTTTTGGGTGAGAACATAAAATCCAAATAAAATTCACGCATTCTTTTCTTGCCTTTTTCTTTCCTAAAACCTTCTACATTAATCTTGAAATCTTGTATGGTTTTTAATAATAATCCTCCGTACAAACTGGTAGTTGCCATATTGTAATAATTGGTATAACTAACATTGTTTGCGTCTTTACCGCCTACCTTTCCATTAATGTTATAACGCATTAAGCCGCCACGAATTCCAAATATTTTACGCACATAAACGGGAACGGGTAAATACGTTGTAGTAGTGGAACTATATCCTTGGCTTACTGCCAAAACAAATTTATAATTTTTTGTTTTCGCTTTATCAACCAAATGTATAGCTCCGGTAAGTTCCACAAAAGCCAATGGTTTAATTCCGTGTACCTTATCGCTGTCATCTCCTAAAACACTGAGCAAAAACCCTCTGGCGAACTTTGCTTCCAAAGACAAACGGCTAATCATATAATTGAACTGCAACCCCACTGGAGCGTCAATCACAGAAAAGTCCAGACCGGTATAAACCCCTACTGTAAAATTATTGACATTATAAGGATTATTGTATTTATAACTATAATTATGCGTTTGCGAAAAAACATTTGATGCACAAACAATTGCAATAATTAATAGTAAAAGTTTGGTGTTATATTTTGACTTCATGATATTTTTGTTTAGTATTGCAAAGGTGATATTGAATAGCCACATGGGAAATACGCAAAAAGTAGTAATTATTAAATACCGCTGCCTTTTGCCGCTTTTTTTACTTTGCATTTTATTTCTCTTTCCCTATCATTCTAAATCTCAAAATTTAAACTTCGATAATTTTTCGGTTGATAATGGCTTAAGTCAAAATTCAGTGACCCATATTGTATGCGATAGTTTTGGACTTGTATGGATAGCTACGGCAGACGGCCTGAATTGCTACGATGGCAATAAAATTACCGTATTCCATCACAATGAAAACGACCCCAATAGCATCCAAAATGATTATATATATTCCTTATTTGTGTGCGAAGGCCAGGATATTATCATTCAAGGTAAAGAAGGAATTGAGTGCTTTGAAAGAAAAACAGGTAAATTCAGTATGATTTTGGGAATTCCAGAAATGGCACAAAAAGGTATTTCGGGAAGACTGATAGGAGCCGACTACTCGAATATATGGATTTTTACTGGGCAAAGTACTATTATAGAAATCAATAAATTCAACCTAGAAAAAAAAGAATTTTCATCCCCTATTATTAAAAACTCTTCAATAGAAAATATTAATATCCTAAATCAACCTTTCAAAAAAGGTCAGCTATTTTATTCTGATATAAATCAATTATTTTGTTTAAATACGACCAATCAAAAAATACAAGTAGTATATAAAAATTCCGAGCCTAGTAATTATATCATTGATGCCAAAGGCTCTCGAATTATTATATTGAAAAATGACAGCATTATTATAAAAAACAATAATGGTACTATTGTTTCTGCAAGCAAGATATTGGGCTTACCAAAATTAAATAATATCAAGAATTTAATGGTTGACCTCCATGATAATATATGGATTCAATCCTATACAGATGGATTGCATATTATTTCTAAAAATTATTTGGGAAATTACTATTTAAAAAATTACCATCTCAACATTTCAATAAGCAGGATCGCGTATGGATGTATTGACATGGCTGGGAATATATGGATAGGGACAGATGGGAATGGTATCTATTTTTTAAACCATAAAAAACTATTGTTTGAAAATTATTCAATCAATCAAAAATCCCTGATGCTAAAATGTTTTTGCCCCATTGCTGAAAATAAAATACTGGTGGGCACGGTTTCAAATGGGCTTTTCGTCTTTAATACAAAAGAAAACGCTATAATTCAAATTGACAAATTAAAAAATATGGATGTATTCTCTTTTTGCAAGAAAAGCCCCACAGAAGTATATATGGGAACCGGAAAAGGAATATATATATATGATTTTAAAAATCATGTGGTAAGACCCAGTGGGCTGCCTGGTGCCGATACAATTTCGGTTGCTAAACATATCACCATCAACAACAATATATTATACATTTCCCATTCAACTGGATTGACGTTATACGATTTAAAAAACAATAAACTTACTAGTGGCTTTAAGTCCTCCTCATATTATCTATGCTTTGAGCCCGACAATAAAAGATATTTTTTGCTTACAGAATATATGGGTATTTGGTTCTTTAATGGTGCAACCCTAATTCAAATTTCCCCTAGTGCATTAAAAGATAATTTCTATTCTGCTCGCCACCTTTATCGAGAAAATAATTCTACCTATTGGTTTGCAACCGAGAAAGGACTTCTAAAATTCGTATTTGAAAATGAACAAAGAACAAAATATACCTCCTTTTTATATACAATTAAAGATGGCTTGCCCAATAATTTTATATATGCGGTAATGCCCGGCATTAATAATAATTTATGGTTAAGCACAAACAAAGGTATATGCGAGTTTGACCCCAATAAAAAAACCTCGGTAAGCTATGATATCAATGACGGTTTGCAGTCGAATGAGTTCAATACGGGTGCTTACTATTCCGACCAAAACGGCAATACATTATTTGGAGGAGTAACGGGCTTAAATTTCTTTAATATACATAAATTGCAAAAATTTAAATTCAATCCAAATATATTTTTTAATGAATTATCTGTTTCTGGTAAAAGCTATAAGTATATTGATATACCCGATATTATTGAAGTGCCATATACTGACAATGAAATAGTGGCTGGGTTTTACTGCAACGATTTTTCAAACCCCACACAAAACAAATATTTTTATCAGTTAGAAGGGCAGGACAAAGATTGGGTAAAAGCCCAGAGCCTTCGCCAAATAAGGTATGCCGGACTTGAACCAGGTAAATATATATTAAAAATAAAGACAATAAATGCAGACGGATTATATAGTCCAGAAAAAAAATTAACTATTGTTGTGCGTCCTCCATTTTGGCGTACATGGTGGTTCATCACCCTAAGTATTATTATTTCATTATCAATTATTATATATGTTGTACAACGACTAAGCAATAGCAGTATCAAACGGAAACTTAAGGAACTAGAACGACAGCGGGAAATAGAAGGCATCAGACAACGCATATCGAGCGATCTTCATGATGATATAGGTTCAGGACTTTCAAAAATGGCTTTGATAAGTGAGCTTGCTAAATCGCAAAAACAAAACCCACTAGAACTGCAAGACAAATTATCAAAACTAGCCAATAATAGCCGCGACATGATTCGAAGCTTGGGCGAAATTGTATGGGCCATCAACCCTCAAAACGACAAACTTCCCAACTTATTGGCATACATGCGTGACTATGCCTCCGAATATTTGGAAACTACTGATATCGTTGTCACTTATCATATTCAAGAATCGCAAGATGCCATCCCCATCAATCCAGATTTCAAGAGAAATATATTTTTAACTTTGAAAGAATCTTTGCACAATGCTGTAAAATATTCAGGGGCAAGCCTTATCGAAATCGGATTCACGCTCGAAAAAAATCACTATACTTTTTGGATAAAAGACAATGGTAAAGGTATCGATCCTGATACAATGCGTAAATTCGGACAGGGACTAAACAGTTTGAAAAAACGGGCCGAAAACATTGGTGCCATTTACAAAATAGAAAGCGATATAGGCAAGGGCGTCAAGATTTCGCTAAGGGGAACTTTATAAATACTACCAAAGTGTGATTGTATACAATAATATTATAGTTGATTTTTGCAGTAAATAATTTTATGCCTATAAAAACCTCATTAGTAGAAGACGATCCCGATTTACAAAAATCAATGGTGGAAATATTAAAATCATATCCCGATATAGATTTGGTTTCTGTTTTTTCTTCGGCCGAGGACTGTATAGAAAACATTGCAAACAACATACCTGAAGTGGTATTGATGGATATTAACCTACCAGGGTTAAGTGGTATTGAGTGTGTTACGCTCTTAAAAATAAAATACCCTGCCATACATTTTATGATGTGCACTGTATATGAACACGATGATGCTATTTTTGATTCTTTGTGTGCCGGTGCCACAGGTTATATATTAAAAACAACCCCGCCCGATGAAATCCTCAAATCTATTTTAGATATTAAAGCTGGGGGTAGCCCCATTACTCCTTCCATAGCCCGCAAAGTAATTAAAGCCTTTAATACAATGCGTGCTCCTGCTGATGAGCTTGCCCTGCTCTCGCCTCGTGAAAAAGAAATATTAGAATATCTGTCGAAAGGATATCGTTATAAAGAGATTGGTTCCTTACTTAATATATCAACCGAAACAGTGAGAACACATATAAGAAATATATACGAAAAACTACAAGTGCAGAGTAGGACTGAAGCTTTGAATAAGATATATAAAAGGTAGGTTTGGGGATTTAGAGCATATATGCTATTGTCAAGACAGAAGTCGCCCTTTAGTGCTTGGTGAATTCCTCCGCCTATGTGCGGCTATCGTGAACACAACCACGGGCAACTGGGAAATCAATTGTGTTCAGAGTAATATATATGCTAAATTAAAGAAAGTCCAATTGCCGCATGGCCCCATTTCCCAAATCCTTACTCCGGATAAACCGCAATCTTATTGATAAACATTACTGTTTTAGCATCCTTAGATTTTTTGTTTTTCTTACCGTCCTTTTCTTTCACAATCTTTTCCCACCCATATACTATATAATTGTTATCATATAATACACCTCCATTAATAAAATTTCGTTCCAACACTTCTTCTCCTTCTATATTCTCAATTTCTTCTTCGCTGGTAAGTTGGCTAATGGTATTATCGGAAGTTAATTTTATAAATTTAATTGTACCATCCTTATGTGCCAAGGTGAAATACAAATCGCCTTCTACTATTTCATTTCGAACCAACAAAGCATTGGGTGAAAATGTTCTATAATATGGCAACTCAATGCTTTGTTCCCATTCCTTCTTACCTTCTTTTGAGAAACCTAGAATTAATAATTTATCATACACATAACCATCGAATACCTGCCTACTTTCTGTTCGTTTGGTAGAAGCATTATAATAATATTCCGTCTTATATGTAGGGTAGTATGTTTCGGCAGTAAGAATAAATTGATCGTCATCTTCAATTATATCATGAAACAATAGAGTTTGTCTAAAAGCTTTCTCCTTTGTTGCTGCTGCAGTAGTATTCTTCTTCTTTTTACTTTTTATGCGATATGTTTCCATTTCATCAAAACGAACCACCGTGGTAAAAGCACACTTGCCATTCTGTATTTTGCTTAAATATAAACCATTTGCCACCATACTCCCGTTCTCTGTTAGATATTTTGTTTCGGGACCATAAGTGCCAAATACTAATTTCTCCTCCACATTGAGTGTATTAATCTTGGCACTATAAAAATCTTTACCAATGGGCAAATCTATTTCAGTTTCTTTTACTTTGCTTGCTTTGCCGTTAGGCGACAATTTGAAATTAACAACATATATTTTATTGTAATTTTTCTTTACTTTATTTTTTAAAGATAAATTGAGTTCTTGTTTTTCACTTTCCAAATCAGCAGCCATAATAGCAGATTGGTTAGGGTACTCCAGCAATTGTTCATCTATTTTTTTACTCTTAAAATTCAGACTTACCAAATAAGGTTTGTAGGGAAATTTGGTATATCCGAATAAAGAAGGAATACCAACCGCACAACAGTTAAGTGTTATTCTTGTACTTAATTGGCCAGGGGTAAGGCAGTCGAGCGTAGTTATGTATGCACCATCGTCGCAGGGAACCAATTCTTGTATATATCTTTTCTTTTCAAAAACACCATCTATCTGCTTACTTTTTTTGGATATATGGTCAAATTCTATTACTTGATAGTTCAGCGTAAACATAGGTGAAGATGAGTTTTTATCGATCACCAACAAATATATATTTTTTTTGTACTCTTTTATAGACCAAACTTTAGAATTATCTGGAATCTTAAGTGTAGTATTATATAGTTTGTTTAAATCTCTATCATACTTATTTATATAAATATTCTCATCCTTGGCAAGGGTAAAAACCAGTAACACACCATTCGTATCAAGACCCACCACTTGCAATTGCTCAGGCTCGGTCTCTAATTGAAATTGGACACGGGTTTGGTCTTCATCAATCACCTGTGCCTTATCGCCATTCTTTTTAGCCTTCTTTTTCTGAGCCTGTGCTTCGTGGCAAGCAAGTAACACTGACAATACAAATAATAAGGTAATAATTTTTTTCATTGATAATTTATTTTAGTTAAGATTTTGCAAATATACCTACCTACGTTAACATACACAACACTATAAAAAGTTTAGAAGTTAGAAGACAGAAGCTTGAAGTTAGAAGCCAGAAGTTTGAAGTTAGAAGTTTTATATATTCCAACCTTATAAAAAGCTAGAAGTCCGAAGTCCGAAGTTAGAAGTTAGAAGTTAGAAGCTAGAAGACAGAAGCTAGAAGCTAGAAGTTTTATATATTCCAACCTTATAAAAAGCTAGAAGTCCGAAGCCAGAAGCCAGAAGTTTGAAGTTAGAAGCTAGAAGACAGAAGACAGAAGCTAGAAGTTAGAAGTTTTATATATTCCAACCTTATAAAAAGCTAGAAGTCCGAAGCCAGAAGCCAGAAGTTTGAAGTTAGAAGTTAGAAGCTAGAAGACAGAAGTTAGAAGCTAAGGGTCAGTTCGCCGCGGCGAATAGAAGCCCGAAGTATAAATCTACTCAACTTCCTTCGCCGCGGCGAACCAACTCCAAACTTCCTCCTTATTCCTTATTCCCACTTCCTCCTTCCTACTTCCCACTTCCCACTTCCCTTCGCCTCGGCGAACCTACTCCCAGCTTCCTACTTCCTACTTCAAACTTCTTCCCTTAATTTTGCACCAATGCAAAGCAATTACAACTGGAAAACCATAAAAGAATTCAAAGAGATTTTGTTCTTACAACTGGGGCAGATGGCCAAAATAAGTATCAATAGGCCACAGGTACACAATGCTTTTACACCACTTACGGTTGATGAAATGATTGAAGCCATGGAACTCGCCCGCCAAATGCCTGATATAGGTGTTATCATACTTACGGGCGAAGGTGGCAAAGCTTTTTGCAGCGGCGGCGACCAGTCTGTTCGCGGACATGGTGGCTATGTGGGCGGCGATGGGGTGCCCCGCCTCAATGTACTCGACTTACAAATGCAAATACGCCGCATACCCAAACCCGTGATAGCAATGGTGGCAGGTTGGGCTATAGGAGGCGGACATGTATTACACGTAGTATGCGACCTAAGTATTGCCGCAGAAAACGCTCGTTTCGGGCAGACAGGCCCTAAGGTGGGCAGCTTTGATGGAGGCTTTGGTGCTTCCTATTTGGCACGTGTAGTAGGACAAAAGAAAGCACGCGAAATATGGTTCCTCTGCGACCAATACGATGCCACAGAAGCATTGCAAATGGGACTGGTAAACAAGGTAGTTCCACTTGACAAACTTGAAGAAACAACCATAGAATGGTGTAATAAAATTTTAGAAAAAAGCCCGATTGCACTGCGTATGCTCAAATCCGCGTTCAATGCCGAACTCGATGGCCAAGCTGGCATTCAAGAATTGGCAGGCAATGCTACTTTATTATACTACTTGAGCGATGAAGCCAAAGAAGGTAAAAACGCTTTCCTCGAAAAACGCAAACCCGATTTTGACAAATATCCGAGATTGCCTTAATTACCGTATTAGTATAATATATAATATCTTTCAAAATAATAAATGTCAAATTTGTATAATACGCCCATTCTTATTATAGCCTTCAATCGCTATGATACAACGGTGCAGGTTTTTGAGATGATTAAAAAATTAAAACCAAAATATTTATATATAGCTGTTGATGGTCCACGCAAAAGCAAAGAGGGCGAAGCAGAAAAAGTAGAAAATGTAAAATCAATATTCAATAACATTGATTGGGAATGTGAAGTACATACACTTTTTCGCAAACAAAACCTCGGGTGTAAAATGGGTGTAAGCTCTGCCATCACTTGGTTTTTCGAACAGGTTGAAATGGGAATTATTATAGAAGATGATATACTTTTGGATCCTACTTTTTTTAACTTTGCAGAAGAAATGTTGGAGTATTATAAGGATGAAGAAAGAGTGATGGATATAAACGCTGTGAATTTCCAACCCAAAAGACGAACAACAGATTCTTACTATTTTTCGAAATATGCCTTGGTATGGGGATGGGCAACATGGCGTAGAGCATGGGCAAAATATGATGTAGCGATTAAAGACTATAATAAGAATATTTTGTCAGCGTTTATTTCCAATAAAAAGGTTCTACAACAATTTGATAAGAAATTTTCTCAAATAATTTCAAACGAATTAGACACATGGGATTATCAATGGAATTATACTATATGGAAAAATAGCGGACTATGTATCACTCCTGAATTTAACATGTGTTATAATATAGGTTTTGGCGTAGATGCAACGCATACAGGAGGTGCAGACTTCCATGCCAGTAAAATGAAAATGGTAAAAATGGAGTTTCCTGTCTTTCACCCAGATACAAAAAACATAAATATAAAAGCAGACCAATATTACGAACTTTTTGCGGTAGAGCCTTCCTTATATAAAAGGTTGCTTGCTAAATATTTTCCAGAATTATATCGAATTTATATAAAATTATTTTAAATATACATTAATGAATTGCAAAATTTGTAACACGACAGCTACCACACTATTCAAAGCAAAGGTGATGCATAAATATCAAGTGCAATACTATCAATGTCCCAACTGTTTTTTCGTTCAAACTGAAAAAGAATATTGGTTAAAAGAAGCATATACCAGTGCACTGAATGTAAGTGACACAGGTATACTATATAGAAACAGAAAACTATTCGAAAAAACATTCTCTATATTGGTTTCAAATTTCGGCAAAAAGGGAAAATATATAGATTATGGAGGAGGTTACGGAATATTTGTAAGGACGATGCGTGATGCTGGCCTCGATTATTATTGGCAAGATATATATGCTGCTAATTTATGTGCAAGAGGTTTTGAATATGACCCCAATACTAAATACGATGCCTTGTCAACATTTGAAGTATTTGAACATCTTGTAGATCCTATTGAAGAAATTGAACAAATGTTCAAATTAGCAGATACAATTATTTTTTCAACTGAAATTATTTCTGACACTCCTCCTTCTTCAAATGAATGGTGGTATTATGGTTTGGAACATGGGCAGCATATAGCTTTATATTCTAAAAAATCATTAGAAATTATAGGCGATAAATTCGGAGCACAACTATATACAGATGGGCGTGGATTTCATGCATTATCTAAAAAGAAGCTATCAAATTTCAGCTTTATACTGAAGCTATCAAAAATAGGATTACCCTATATTCTAAAAACACAATTTAAGACAAAGTATTATACTGACCACCTAACATTGTCGCAGAAGTATACAAATTCTGAAAAGATATAATAATACGCATTAGTGTCATAATCAAACAACACATTACAAGAGAATTATATAGCAAATTATTGCCTAAAAAGCATACTATTCTGCCTGTCTTTAGCAAGAAAACAGTTATATTTAAAAAAAAGAACCTTAGTGAAGCCTATTGTACAATAATCTTCCTACGTAGGGTTCCATTCCTATATATAAATCATCTAACAAATTTGGTAAGTTAAACAAATTTATTGCAGCTGAATCAGTTTTAACTTTGGAACCACTTATATATAATTTATAGGTATTCCCATCATAAACTCCGCAGATATGAACCCACCTACCATTGTTATAAGACAAGGGTGCAGAAACCCAAAAATTCCGCCGGAATTAAAATTTTGCCTTCCAAATGAAGGTTCATTTTTTAACCCTGTAGCTAGCAAATTATATCCTGTTGACCCTATGGGCCGCCCATCCCTAAAATTGCTGTAATTGAACCACTTGTGAACGTTCTAAACCAAGCAGAAATGGAAATTTCTACAGAAATATTCAGTGAACTAGAATTTGTTATTTGAATATTGTTTGAATTGCTAGCATCAAAACTATATGCAGAATTTGCATTACCTTGTCTGTCTGTTGTTAATGATGCTCCATTAATTTTTCCATCATTGGCATTTTGAGTTTGATCTTTTGCATTACCATTAAAT
>Ga0163151_10004380_pt1 | contig 19022 bp, 17 predicted proteins | sample OliLakLV19MP5IB2_FD_145596 | JGI IMG/M metagenome (GOLD analysis project Ga0163151, IMG submission 145596) | Freshwater microbial mat bacterial communities from Lake Vanda, McMurdo Dry Valleys, Antarctica - Oligotrophic Lake LV.19.MP5.IB-2 | ecosystem: Environmental > Aquatic > Freshwater >... | reverse complement strand
ACGGGAGGACTCCCTGGTGGTGGAAGTGGATAAGGAAAACCCGGACAAAGACCTGGACGCCCTGGATATTGCCTTGCCGCGGCTGACCCGCCGGTTCAATCGCGAGTTTAAGGATTTGGCCGAACTGGACCCTGCCTCGTTCGGCAACCCCAAACTGCCAATCAAGCCTTTCACGCCGGAGGAGACACGTGAAATTGTCTTCAAGACGATGCTCGATTCCGAGGTGGATCACACGATCCAGCTCGATAGCAGCGGTATCGCGGATTACCGCTCGGTGGTTGGCTTCTTCGCGCGACAGCTTCTGAAGGATTTGCGCCTGGTGGGCGGATATGACCAGATCTATCCAAAGGTGAAGACCTTTATGCGGGACCACCTTTTTACGAGTCCGGTGGATCTGGATGATCCGGTGATCCTGCGAAACCTGTCGGAGCCGGAGGTGAGCAAGCTGCTGTTTGACCACTTCCGCGCCGCGATGAACGCGTTGACGATTCATGAGAGTGGCAGTTCCCGCATTGAAGGCCATATCCGGCTGCGGGATACGCGTCCGTTCCGCACGGAGCCCCGCGGGTTCCTGCCCGCCAAACGTTCCGTGTTCAACCGGATCGTGGGCGAAGCCAATGCGGACGGTCTGGAATTGCCCTTTGCGGCGTTTCTGGATACTGCGCCCGACGTGCAAGCTTTCGGCAAGAACTACATGGCCGTGGGATTCAAGTTGGACTATGTGAAGGCTAACGGCGATCTTTCGAACTATACGCCGGATTTTATCGTGCGAACGACGGATGGCTTGGTCTGGATTGTCGAGACCAAGGGCCGTGAGGAGTTGGACGTGCCCCAGAAGATGGCGCGGCTGCGGCAATGGTGCGCCGATGCCACCGCGGCCGGCAATGCGGAGAACGGGACTCGCTTCGGATTTGTGTACGTCGATCAGGCAAGTTTTGAGAAGCACAGGCCATCGTCATTTGCGGGGCTGGCGAGCGCTTTTCGTGAATACCAGGGGAGCTGACAATGCCACGCCAAGACAAGAAATCCTATGAGCTCAGCGAAGCCGAGCAGCGTGACCTGGTTACGTTGATTCAGCAAGGCAAGGCTTTGCCGGAGAAGTACCGCTTCATTTTGTTTGAGGATAAGCGGGAGGTGGAACTGGTCTGGAACGGGAAGTCGCGGGACGTTTGCACCACGGTGCTGCCTTTTCAGACGCTGGAGCACGTGGATGAGCCGCGTTCGGAAGGCAAGGCGCAGCAGGAGCTTTTCGATAGTCGAGGGCGGCAATCGGGCGGCTGGACGAACAAGCTGATCTGGGGGGACAACAAGCTAATTTTGTCTTCGCTGAAGGCTGGGGCACTGCGGCAGCAGATTGAAGATGCGGGCGGGCTGAAGCTGATTTATATCGATCCGCCCTTCGACGTGGGCGCGGATTTCAGCATGGATATCGAAATTGGTGGCGAGACATTTCACAAGGAAGCGAACCTGTTGGAGCAGATCGCCTATCGCGATACGTGGGGGCGCGGGGCTGATTCTTTCGTCGCAATGATGTACGAACGGCTAATACTGATGGGGGATTTGCTGGCGATTGACGGGAGCGTTTACGTGCATTGTGACTGGAAGACGAGCGGTTTCATCCGGCTAGCTTTGGATGAAGTGTTCGGCAAGGAAAACTTTCGCAATGAAGTCATTTGGCACTACCCAGGTCGCGAGATGCACATCACCACGAAATTCAACTGCAAGCATGACACGATCTTCTTTTATGCAAGAGGTGAATCTAACAAAATTCGAATGGACCAAGTTGCAATCGCTTACGACAGAGAGGAACGGCTGGAAGGGCTACGGCGCAAAGTCCATACCGATCCCGATGGGCGTGAATGGGTATGGGAAACGCGCGGCCAAGCATCTGGACAAGAACCCTACAAGCGGTATGTTGATGAAATTATCTCTCAAGGAAGGGCGCTGAACGACGTTTGGTCAGACCTGCAGTTTCTAAGAGGAAACCACCCCGAGCGGGTCGACTATCCGACTCAGAAACCTGAAACGTTAGTCGAACGCATCATCAAGGCCAGCAGCACCGAAGGCGATCTAGTCGCTGACTTCTTCTGCGGTTCCGGAACTACTGCGGCAGTGGCTGAGAAGTTGGGGCGCAAATGGATCACTACAGACCTCGGCAAGTTCGGCATTCACACGACACGCAAGCGGCTGATCGGCGTGCAGCGCGAGTTGAAGAAAGCGGGGAAGGACTTCCGCGCTTTCGAAGTGCTGAACCTTGGCCGCTATGAGCGGCAAGCCTATCTAAACGTAGGCGGTCGTCTAACGGGCACACAGAAAGCGCAAGCCCTCGCCCAGAAGGAGAACGAGTTTCGCGAACTGATTCTTCGCGCCTACAAGGCAATTGCCTTCGGCGGCGGCGACGGCGCGCAGCCGCAGGATGGATTTTTTCACGGCGCCCGCAACGGCCGGCTGGTAGTGATCGGGCCGATCAATCTGCCGGTGGGGCGCTTGTTCGTCGAAGAGGTGATCACCGAGTGCCGTAAGCGCGGCGCGTCCCGCGTGGACGTGCTGGCCTTCGAGTTCGAGATGGGGCTGTTCCCGGCCGTGCTGGAAGAGGCACGCAGCAAAGGCATTGACCTCTCCCCGAAGTACATCCCCGCCGAAGTATTCGACAAGCGCGCGGTGGACAAGGGACAGGTGGTTTTTCACGACATTAGTTTCGTAGAGGCCACGCCGCGCTACGACCAACAAAACAAGTTCACGGTTCAGATCGAGCTAACCGACTTCTCCGTCTATTACACCCAGGGCGCAGCCGAGGCCGCAATCGCCGCCATGAAGGAAGGCAAGAGCGACGTGATGTGCGAACTGGGTCACCTCTACAAAGTGAGCAAGAGCAAGGACGGGATCGTTACGAAAGAACGGCTGACCAAGCACTGGACGGACTGGGTGGACTACTGGGCGGTGGACTTCGACTACATGAGCCGCAGGGAAATTATCAAGGTGCCGGTGGACTCCGGTTTCTCGATAGCGCCGTCGCTGCCAGGGATGGAACCGGCGCAAGCAGAACTCGTCTTGCCTGACTTTGAAGAACGTTGGACGGGCGGGTATATTTTCGAAAACGAATGGCAGAGTTTCCGCACGCGGCAGAACCGCAAGTTAGAACTGACCAGCGCGCCGCACACCTATGTCAGCCGTGGGCGCTATACGGTGGCGGTAAAGGTAATCGACATCTTTGGTAACGACACGATGACGCTGGTTCCGGTTAACGTGGGGTGACTTCGCCGCGCGTTCGATGCATCTGCCGAAAACGGGCAGGAATGCTCAGGCGGACTGGCCGAACGGACGTCGAGGTGCGAGAAAAGCGTTCGAGGCGCGGCGGACGGACTATTTTGCAAGCGCCACTCCAGGGGCGCTCGCGTGGCTACTTTGAGCCTGTCGAGAACACTACAACGACCAGTGGTAGGAGTTTTCGAGCTTTCATCAAAGCCGATTGCACACATGCGCGCCTATCACCGGCATCGCTTTGGCGGCTGTCATGGGACGATTCACGTTTATCAGGAAGGTATTCAATTCGTGAGTGAGCATACCTCGATTCGCGCACTTGGCGGTATGGGGAACTGGAGACCGTGGGTACCAAGAACCAATTTCACTTTCGCGTCAGCACTCTAGCCGAAACCGTCAATTTCGACTTGCAGGCGCGGCTCCTTCAAGATGTCTATGATGTGGTCACGCGGCGTGTGTACGCACTGCCTGACAAAGCATCGAACATCAGGACCGCCTCTAAACCGGGCGACTATCTGAATAGAAGCCTTTTGAGAAAGCGATTGCGCCGGAACAGGCGGAGACGCCGTTTGTCAGCCTTTGCGGCAAGCCGGAAATCGGCCAGCGGCTTTAGTCGCTGGCCGTATCGAAATCATTCAGGTGCGGGTAGAGGCCGGAGCCGATGGGCATGTCGAGTTTCACTGGACGAAGAACGACGCCTGGCGGGAGTGGGCGCGGCGGAGTGAGGGCTGCTATCTGCTGCGCAGCAATGTGACCGGCTGGGGTCCGGAGGAGTTATGGCGGGCCTATATTCAGCTGACCGAGGCGGAGGAGGCCTTTCACATTCAGAAAAGCGATCTGCGACTGCGGCCGGTGTGGCATCAGAAGCAGGAGCGCGTGGAGGCCCACATCCTGGTCTGCTTTCTGACGTATGTGCTTGGGCGGACGCTGGGGCAGTTATGCCGGTGCGCCGGTCTGGGCGATGAGCCCCGGAAGGTCTTGCCGAGTTGGAGGAAATCGCCGTAGTCGATGTCGTGCTGCCGGCACGTTCTGGCGTCACCATCCGCAAACGCTGCATTGGCCGGCCGACTGAGCATCAAGCGATTCTTCTGCAGCGGCTCGGCCTCGCCTTGCCCGCATCACTCGAAATGCTGCAATTGTAGTGACGACTTTTATACCTCGGCGTTGCAAATACAGGTAGTTAGTTTTCAGACTGCGGAAGTTGGGCTAGAGGGAAGACAGCGTGATTTGGTAAGGGCGCGAATGTGGCACGAGCCGGTGGAAATATCGCGGTCCATTACAGAACGACGTTCACTGACGGCGAGGAACCAGCCAACCGCATCCGCCTGCTTTCGCTTCAACACCAGCAGCCGCTTGCCCTCCCGCTTTGTCCAATCGCAAAACCCCTTCTTGTCGCTTTCGCTCAGCATCGCCTCGCTGTGCAGAAAAACATACTCCGGCTTCGGCATCCGGCCTACATTTACATCCGCGCAGGACGCCGCCAGCATCCCCACCGCCAATTGCAGCTTCTTTCCCGCCTGCTCCGTCCACGAACTGAAATTCATTATCTTCCGCGCCTTGTCCACGTCACGCGCAATCAGCCACTTCACCGGCGCCACCGCGCTGCACCACGGCCACTGCGTATCGTTCGAATGGCAGTTCCAGCACGACCGCCGCAGAATGGTGTCCATCTCCGGCGGCACCTCCACCTGGTTGTGCAACGAACTCGCCGCCGCCGCCGTTGGATTCGTTTGCGGAAAGACCGGGACCAACTTGCGCCACCACAAAAACCGCCATTCCCGCCAGCAGCAGTCTCCGTAAAAAAGTCTTCATCTCCCAGAAAGCCAATCCCACCTGCCGAAACTTGTGCAACCCATCCACATGAGCCCTTTCCCCGCTTGTTTTCGTTTGTAGTTCGAAACACCCGTTTCAAATTTCGGAGGAATCGTACCCATGTATAAAAGAACCGCCATCCGTCTCGCGCTTGGCCTCACCCTCGCCGCCCTCGCCCCGGCGCACGCCGCCGCGCTTTTCGGCTCTGACTCTGTTTCCGGGCTCCGTGACTGCGGCGCGGAGGGATCTCCCTCCCCCATTGGCTTTGCCAGCGCGAACGTCGTCAACGGCGGAGCCGGCATCGTCCTCTCAGGCTCCGCGTCGAGCACCGGAATCGGTACCCGGTGCATGGAGTTCAATTGGGCCGGCTCCCTGTCCGGTGCCGTCGGCGCCAACCCCGTCGTCCCCGTCGCCTGGGACTTCAATGTCGATTTCACGGACCTGCTGCAGGGCGATATCACCACCCTCCTCACCATCTACGTCAACTACCAGTCCTATAACGACGGTTCCTTCAGGCGTGGCGGCACCGGCGTGATCAGAGATTTTTTTGGCCCCGGTCAATTCACTCTCCCCACTGTCGACCTCTCCTGGCCTGGCCCTGCCGACGGCTCCAATCCGCAATATACCAACTACACGGCGTCCTTGCGGATCGACGCCTCCAGCACCAGCCAGAATTCCGAAACGCTCACCGTCCTCATCCCCTCCGCCACCTCCATCGACATTGGCTACCTGCAAGGCGGCCCGCCCACCGGCGGCATACCTGAACCCGCCACCTGGGGCCTCCTCGCCGCTGGCATGGCCGGCATTGCCGCCCTCCGCCGTCTTAAGGCGTAACCCGCAAAAACGCCCGGAGTTCCTCCGTCAGGTTCTCGTCAGGTTCGCGCTCGATTGCCTGGCGCACCGCGTTGATCAGGGCTTGCACTTCGGCGGCATGGCGCTTGGCGTCCTGCCGCCGAAGGAACTCGGCCATCGATATCTGCACCCGGACCAACCGCCGCCGGGAAAAGGCGGTGTCTTTCGGCGTTGTCGCTGCCCGCGTCGCGTACTCCAGGGCTCGCCGTGCCGCCATCACCGCCGCCGCTGTCCTCCCCGCGTCCGCGTGTACCCACGCCATGTAGTCCAACGTCGACGCCAGGCCCATCACCGCCCGGATGTCTTTCGGGTCTGCCTTGTATGCCGCCTCCCGGATCGCCAGCGCCTCTTCATAGTAGGCCAGCGCCTCGGGCAGCCGCTTTTGTTGCCGTTCCGCCAGCCCCAAGTCGGACAGCGTAAAGCTCATATCAAAGGGCGACGCCTGAATCCTCCGCTCAATCGCCAGCGCCGACTTGTACTTCTCGCCGCCTTCGGCGAACTGTTTCCCGGCCAGCAGCAACGCTCCCCATCGTTTCAGCGCATACGCCTTCTGGGCCTGGTCGCTCCCCGGCGTGCGGTCAAATTGGTCCACCGCTCTCCGGTAGGCTTCCATGGCCCCCTGCCTGTCCGTCCTGGAACGTAAGAACGCAATCTCGCTGTAGGCAATCGCCACATCCGTGTTCGGCCCGTATCGCTCCAGTGCCTGCACAGCCGCCGTCAGCTTTGCCGCCAGCTCCGCCATCCGGCCGGAATCGCCGCGGACCACGTTTACCCGCGCCGCCTCCGCGTAGTAGGTGCACAGCGCAATCAGCGCATCCCGCTCGTTTCCGTTGCGCGCCCGCTCGCCCAGCGCAATCGCTTTTTCGTAGCTGGCAATCGCGGCATCCGCCTCCCCCAGGTTCGCCGTCGTGGGCAATCCCTGCACCGCGCCCAACGCCCGCCACGCGTACGCCAGTTCCAGCAGCAGCACCGGATCTTGTTCCTGCGTTTGGTCGAAATTGGTCAACAGTTCCACCGTGCTCTGCACAATCGGTTTGCGCGCCGTCACTGGCAGGCCCGCGATTGTCCGCAGCATGGCTCGCGAAAACGCCCGCGTCTGTTCAAACTGGTGCAGCGTCCGCTCCCGGTTCAGGTTCGCCCGCCGGGCCTGCCAGCCCGTGGTCGCTGTCCCCAGCAACACCGCCGCCGCCAGCGCGGTCCCCAACGGATGCCGCCGGATAAACTTCTTTGCCCGATAGCCCCAACGCGGCGCCACCGCCGTTAACGGCATGTGCCGCAGCCACCCGTCCAATTCGCGTTCCAACGCCTCCGCCGTCGGGTACCGCAACTCCGGCTCCGGCCGCAGGCATTTCGCGATCACCGCGTCCAATTCCGCGTTTCCCCCCTCCGCCACCAAACGCAGCAACAGCCCCAATTGATAGATGTCGCTCGTCGTGTTCACGGGTTCCCCGGCCAGTTGTTCCGGACTCGCGTGCGACGGCGTTAGCATCGGCGCCGCCTCGACAGCGGCCGTGTTCAGCATCCGCCCAATGCCGAAGTCCAGCACGCGCGGTTCCCCATCCGCCGTCACCAATATGTTGTTCGGCTTTATGTCGCCATGGACAATCAGGTTCCGATGCGCAAATCCGATCGCCAAACACACTTTCCTCAATAGCGCGATCCGCTCTCGGGCCGCTGGTTGCCGCGTCTCCACATACCGGTCAATCGGCAGTCCATCCACAAACTCCATCGCGAAAAACGGCAGTCCCTGCGGCGTCGCGCCCGTGTCATACAGCCGCGCGATATGCGGATGCTCCAGCCGCGCCAATATCGCCCGTTCGCGTAGAAACGCGTGCACCAGTTCCGGCGCGAACCGCCGCCCGCCAATCACCTTGATGGCCACCCGCCGTTCCATCGTCGGATCGCAGTGAAAGGCCTCATATACCCGGCCCATTCCGCCGGCCCCAAGCTCCCGGCCAATCCGCCACGGGCCAAGCGTCTCCGGTAGCGGCAGGTCGATCTCCAAGTAGTGCGGGTCGGCCTCCCAGGCGTCCAGCAGCCGGGCAACCTCGGCGATAACCGCGGGTGGATGGCCGGTGGCGTGCAGCCATTCGCGCCTTCCAGTCCCGGGCCGCTCCGTGGCCTCGGCCAGCAGTCCGGTAACCAGTTCCCAGTCGCTCATGACCCGGCTTCGATGAACTGCTTGATGAACATCCGTGCCGCCAGCCAGTCGCGTTTCAGTGTCGCCGGCGAGACCGATAGAATCTCCGCCGTCTCTTCCGCCGAGAACCCCCCAAAGAAACGCAGGTCTACCTGGCGCGCCTGCCGGGGCGAAAGGAGTTCCAGCGCATTCAGCGCCCGGTCCACGCTGGGCAGGTCAAATTCGGGCGTGGAGGGCAGCGCCACCGGAAGCGCGTTCGCCGGGTTCCGTTTCGCGGCGCCCTTGGCCCGCGCCCGGTCAACCAGGACATTGCGCATGATAATCGCCGTCGCCGTGAAGAACGGCGCCCGTTGCTCGAAGGAGAGCCCCTCCGCCTGTGCCAGCCGGATCCAGGCTTCGTGCAGAAGTTCTGTGGGAGAAAGCGTGGCGTCCGGGGATTGCCCCCGCAAACGTCCCGCCGCAATCCTCCGCAACTCCGGGTATACGTTCTCAATCACCTGCGAAAGCGCCTGCGGATCCCCCTCCCGCCAGTGCCGCAAGAGTTCCGTGATCCCGGCAGAGCCCGATCCACCCGACATACCAACATTGTAGCCACACGGGGCGTCTGGTTTCCTCTAGTCTCGCCATCGCCGATCAGGCGTACCCGTGTCCGGTACTGCCATCGGCGGCGCAATCCAGCGGGATGCGAATCGATCCGGCGTGAAGCCGTTCACCCAATAAGCCACCGTGACATTGCGAATCCCCGCGCACCAGAAGGTCAACGAATCCAGCGACGACTCACAAAGAATCACCTCCGCCCGCGCCTCCAATTTCCGCACCGGGAACCCTCCGTGTTCCCCACGGCCACCAGCAAAGGTCCCCTTTCAATTGCGCACGCCGCTGTGCGAAACCTAACCCACCTTCCGCAGATTGCGATCCGCCCGAAGAAAAGTGAGGGGATTTTGCCGTCGACTGACGACTCAAACAAGAAGGCGCTCTTTTGTTTCCAACGCGGGCTCACGCATGAGGCTGGATAGGAGAGATGAAAGTCGCGTGTAGTGACGACCAACCCCCTTGTCGGCGGAGCTGAAATCCGTAGGATGGCAGTATGTACCTGCGGCGCAGCTACCGGAAAAAAGACGGCAAGCGGCACGCCTACTGGGCGTTGGTGAAGTCCTATCGAATCGCGCGCGGCCCACGGCATCGCGTGGTGTCCTGGCTCGGCCAGAGGGATGACCAGGAGCGGTTGGGAGTGCAACGGACAGCGCAGTGGACTACCGGCTGGCGACAGGATCTATTCGAGGACCGGCGACCGCAGTGGGTCGAAGTCGATGTCAAACGGGTCGCCGTCGAGCGCAGCCGCCGCTTTGGCAGCGCATGGCTCGGGCTGGGTCTGATCGAGCTTCTCGATCAGACCATCACGACCGGTCGCGAGGACATTCCGTGGCCGGTGATGACGCTGGTCCTGGTACTCGGACGACTCTGCGATCCATCCAGCGAACTACATCTGGCGGAACACTTCTTCGAGTTCAGCGCGCTGGGAGAGTTGTTGGGCATTCCCGCCGGCAAGATGAATGACGACCGCCTCTATCGAGGGCTGGATCGATTGCTGCCGCACAGCAAGGCGTTAGAGAGACATTTCGACTACGATCTGTTGCTCTATGACGTGACCAGCAACTACTTCGAGGGTCAGGGCGAACGCAATTCGATGGCCCAGCGTGGCTACTCACGCGACCATAGACCGGATTCCAGGCAAGTCAATATAGCGTTGGTGGTAAGTCGCAGAGGCATGCCGCTGGTCTATAGAATTATTCGCCGGAAACACGGCCGATGTCAGCACGGTGGAAGAGAATGTGGAAGGACTCTATGGCAAGGCAAATCGGATCTGGGTGATGGATCGCGCCATGGCCAGTCAGGAGAATATGAGGTTCCTCCAGCACCCGGCGCCGGATGGGGCCGAGGTGTTCATTCTGTGCCGGAGCGCGCAGCGGACCGGGAAGGAACAGGCGATGCATGACCGGTTTGAAAAAAGATCGAGGAGGAGTTGAAGAAGATCGCCGAGGCTTGCCAGAAAAAGAAGCGGAAAATCGGAGCGATTGAGCGGCGGGTGGGGAAATTGCTGGGCGCCAATACGCGGGCGGCGGGGTAATTCCCCATCTCAGGCTACTTGGCCTTCTTGGCCATATCTGTGTGGGCGGCAGCCATTGCGCGCATTTCCGCCGCCGCTTTGCGACAATGCTCCGCGTAGTATTTGCAGTGATCGGCCGTTTGTCCGCTCATGGGGTGCTTCATTTCATGGCCGGTCGGATTCCTGGTGTACTGGATGGCGAGAGCCTCGTGTTCTTTGGCTTCGTCCTCATGTTTCTCAGCCATTGCCGTGTAATGCCGAGCCAGCTTCAAGTGGTCAGCCGGGGTCTTGGCATTCATCACGAGCGCCTTGACTTCTGAGCTCTTCAACGACCCTTGCGACTCAGCGGCGGTCACCGAAACTGTAAATGCAACCAGCAACAGGCCGAGAATAGCCGCGGTGCTTGTAAGCTTTCGAATATTCATGTTGTTTCCTTGCGCGGGCTTGAGTAATTTCACGCCTTGCTAACAATATAGTGTGCAATTGGGTGACCAGTTCCAAAATCATGACTTTCTTGGGTTTCCTTCATGCAGGAGCCCGAGCAGCGCCCAATTTCAGGCGGTTCGTGGACGATAGCGGCCAGTTGCGGAGTGGATTGAAACGAGGGGTAGGTTGACGAGCCGGTCATCGCCGTGGTTCTCCGGCAAGCAATGGCGGCGGTGGATTGAAACGGCAATGGGAGTGGGAGTGGGCTGGGCAAATAGCGGACTCTCCCGCCGGCGATGGCGTTGGACTTGGAGGGCGGGCCAAGTGAGCAGGGCGCGTGCCGAAAGCCACAATGACCGGTTGAGGTCACGCGACAAGGGGGTAGTAACGGCGCGGGATGGGATCCCCGAATCAGAGCTTTAAAGCGTTTGGCACGCAAGTTGCAAGAGTTGATTGTGGCCGAATCGAAAGGATACTCAACATGAAGATATTGGCGACATACACCACTTGGGCCGTACTGATTGGCGCGGGCTTGTTGGCGGGGTGCGCACCGGAACGGGTGCAATCAGCCGACGTTTCCGAAAGCGTTCGCAAAACGTTGGATCAGGCCGGACTGGCCGATGTGACGGTAAAGCAGGATCGTGAAAAAGGCGTGGTCACCCTGGGAGGGCAAGTATCCAGCGAGGCGGCGAAGGCACAAGCCGAACTTCTAGTGAAGCCGATTGCCGCCGGACAAGTGCTGGCGGTGGAAATTGCCGTGATCCCAGTGGGCATGGAGACAGACGCCAAAGCGATAAATTCCGCTTTGGATGGCGGCATTGAGAAGAATCTGGACGCGGCGCTCATTCAGCACAAGCTACAGAAGCTGGTTAAGTATGAAGTTAAGAATGCGGTCGTTACTCTAACGGGCGAAGTGGAGTCGGAAGCGAAGCGCGCGGCCGTCGAACGGACGGCGGCGCGGGTGCCCAATGTCAAGCAAGTGGTAAATACCCTGCAAGTGAAGAATCAAAAGGCGACGTCGACGTTGTAGTTCGAAGGAAGAGATAAATAACATGCTGTTACTGATTATTTTGTTGGTGCTATTGTTTGGCGGCGGCGGAGGGTACTACGGCTACAACCGCTGGGGGACCGGCGGCGGCGCGGGAGTGGGCTTGGGCACAGTTCTGGTGGTGCTGCTGGTTGCCTATCTCGCCGGAGTTATCCGCTAGCGAAACGCGGATACCGATGCAAACGCCCCGGCTGAGGGGCCGGGGCGTTTGCGGGTTGAAGGCGTTAAGAGTTTAGAACTGATTCCAGAGGAACTGGTTATAGACCTCGTGGTGGAACTGGAGTTCGGGGGTCTTGACGACCGTGCCGAGCAGACGGGAACAGCGGTCGGCGGAACCTTGCTTCAGATCGGCGTAGCGGCCCTTGACATCATCGCCGAGGAGGGTTCCGGTCCATTCCGCCTTCCTGAAGTTTTCGAGCGCGTCGTAAATGTTGTCCGGCAAATAGCGTTGGGCTTGCCGGAGGTTCTTAACTTTTTCGATGTTGCCTTCGAGGCCGGTCTTAAAGATCGAGAAAAGAACCATGTAGGGGTTGGCGTCGGGACCGACGGAACGGACTTCGACGCGGGAACTTTTCTCGTTGCCGATGGGGATGCGAACCATGGCGCCGCGATCGACGGCGGAAGCGATGAGCTGGTTCGGGGCTTCAAAGTGGGGATCGAGGCGGCGATAAGCGTTGACGCTGGCGTTTAGCAGCAGACAGATGTCGTTGCCATGGGTGAGGATGCGGTCCACGAACTGCCACGCCATTTTGGAGATCTTTTCCTCGCCCTTGGGATCCCAGAAGAGGTTCTTTCCCTTCTTGGAAACTGATACGTTGGTGTGCATGCCGCTCCCATTAACGCCGACGACGGGCTTGGGCAGGAAGCTGGCGGTGAGACCCATTTTTGTCGCGACCTGGCGGCAGATGAGCTTGTAGATTTGAATCTGGTCGGCGGCGGTGACGACATCGCCGTAGCTGTAGTTGATCTCGAACTGCGAGGGGGCAACTTCGGGGTGGTCCTTTTCGTTCTCGAAGCCCATAGCGCGCTGCACTTCGGCGACGGTGTCGATGAAGGTGCGCAGCGGGTCGCCGGGAAGCGAGTGATAGTATCCGCCGGTATTGACGTATTCGAACTTGCCGGTTTCCGGGTAACGGCGTTCGGCGTTTATGCCCTGAAAGAGGAAGCCTTCAATTTCATTGGCGGCGTTAAGGGTGTAGCCCTCGGTATCGTACATCGTCTGGGCGTAACCTTTGAGGACGCCGCGAATGTCGCCTTTGTAGGCCGATCCGTCCTTGTCGATGATTTCACAAAAGATGAGAACTTTACCGGAGCCGAAGATATCGGCGGGGGCATGGTAGAAAGCGCCCCAGTCGATGCCGAGGCGGAGATCGCTCTCGCGCTGGGCGGTGAAGCCGCGGATGGACGAGCCGTCGAACGTGAGGTTATCCCAGCTCTTCAGCAGGAACTTCTTGTCGTAGTCGAGCATGTGGAGGCGGCCTTCGAGGTCGCTGAACAGAACGGTAACGGCTTTGATCCGCGTTTCTTCGGTGAGATATTTCAGCCGCTCTTCCCGAATCTGATCCGCCGGAACATGGTCCTTCCGCTGTTGCTTGATCGCAAGGTTTTTCTCTTCCAGCTCTGCGTAAGAGAGCTCCAAAAAGTCGCGCAGGTTACTCAATTCAATCTCCTCAGGAAACGGGGTGGGGACGGCGCAGATCGCCGCATTTTTAGATTATAGGCGTGCGGCTGGGGTTAGGGGCTACCTGGCGGCCAACTTTTTCGAACGTATTTATTTATGGACCCTATATCCGGGTTTGATGGGGTCGCCGGCGATGGCCGCAATGGCGCCTTCGGCGAGGCGGATTTGAAGGGTCGTGCCAGGGGGGGCGTCGGCGGGCCGGCGGAGGACCTGGCCACTGGGGAGCGAGACGACGGCGAAGCCGCGCTCAAGTATTTGCAAGGGGTTGAGGGCTTGGAGCCTGGTGGTTAGGACCGTGGCCCTTGATTGTGCGTGGGTGAGGCGGCGGCGGACGGCGGAGTCGATTCCTGAGGCGGCCTGTTGGGCGCGGGACTTGGCGGTTTGCAGGCGGAGGCGGAGATCGAGGCGGCGGAGGCGGAGATCGGTTTGGGTCCAGCGAGAGGCGTTTTCGGTTAATTTGGCGCGGATGGCGGCTTGGATCGATTGATCGGCGTCGTCGAGGCGCTGCCCGGCGCGGAACAGGCGGCGTTCGATGGTAATCTGGGCGCGCTGGGCGCCAAGTTCGCCCAGGCGTCGGGCGGCGCGGGACAGTCGAAGATGGATGGCCTGGGCAGTGCGAGATTGTGCGGTGAGGACTTGGCTGTAAATGGCTTCGCGGGACTCAGTGACGATTTCGGCGGCGGCACTGGGGGTGGGGGCGCGGCGGTCGGCGACGAAGTCGGCGATGGTGAAGTCGGTTTCGTGGCCGATGGCGGAGATGACGGGGACGGCGCAGCGGGCGATGGCGCGGGCGACGGGTTCCTCGTTGAAGGTCCAGAGATCCTCCAGCGACCCGCCGCCGCGGGCGAGGATGACGACGCCGGCCCAGGGGTTTTGGCTGAAGTAATCGAGGCCGGCGATCACCTGTTGAGCGGCCTCTTTCCCCTGGACGAGGGCGGGGAAGAGGCGAATGTGGAGGCCGGGAAAACGGCGTTCGATGACGTGGAGAATGTCACGGATCACGGCTCCGGAGGGGCTGGTGACGATGCCGATGCGGCGGGGCAAGCGGGGAAGCGGGCGCTTGCGGGCGGCGTCGAACAGGCCTTCGCCGGCAAGTTTAATTTTGAGTTGTTCGAAGGCGGCCTGGAGTGCGCCGGCGCCGACGGGTTCGATGGACTCGACGATGAATTGGTACTCGCCGCGCGGTTCGTAGACTTCGATACGGCCGCGGACGAGGACTTCGGCGCCGTCCTTGGGTTTGCATTTCAGCAGGCGATAGGGGCCTTTCCAGCAGGCGCAGCGGAGAGTGGCGCGGTCGTCCTTAAGGGTGAAGTAGGCGTGGCCGGACGCGGCGAGCTTGAGGCCGGAAATTTCGCCGCGAACATAGATGCCGGAGTAGGCATCGGTGAGTAGTGCGGCGATTTCGGCGGTTAGTTCGCCGACGGAATATTCGCGACGGTTGGTGTCGTTCATTTGCTAGTCTGGTCGAGTAATCATACCTATTCTTCCACGTTGGAGGTTCCATGAGTCCGAAGGATGTTTTGGCATTCGCCAAGGCCGAAGGCGCGCGGCAGGTGGATATCCGGTTTACCGATATTCCCGGGTTGCAGCACCACATCACTTATCCGATTTCGCAGTTGACGGAAGACTCCTTCGAGGAAGGATTCGGGATTGACGGATCGTCGATCCGCGGCTGGGCGGCGATCAATGAGAGCGACATGCTGATCATTCCGGATCCATCGACGGCCATTTTAGACCCGTTTTTCAAAGTCCCGACGCTGATTATGTTAGGGACGATACAGGATCCGATTACAAAGCAGAAATACGACCGGGATCCGCGTAACATCGCAAAGAAGGCGGAAGCGTATCTGACTAACTCCGGACTGGCCGATACGTGTTACTTCGGCGCGGAGGCGGAGTTCTTTGTATTCGACAACGTAAGTTTTGAATCCAAGCGGCACGCGGCGTTCTATGAGATAGGCGCTGAGGAAGGGCAATGGAACAGCGGGCGGCGGGAGAATAATCAGGGTTACCGGCCGCGTTACCGGGAAGGCTATTTTCCGGTGCCGCCGACGGATCATTATCAGGATTTGCGGGCGGAAATGGTGGAAGTGATGGAACGGGCGGGGCTGGTGATTGAGTGCCATCATCACGAAGTGGCGACGGGCGGGCAGTGTGAGATCGATCAGAAGTTCGACACATTGGTCAGGTCCGCCGATAACATGATGACTTACAAATATATCGTGCGGAATGTCGCTTACCAGTACGGCAAGACAGTTACATTCATGCCGAAGCCATTATATGGCGACGCCGGGAGCGGGATGCACTGTCATCAATCGTTGTGGAAGGACGGGGCGCCGTTGTTCGCCGGGGACGGATACGCGGGGATGAGCCAGATGGCGCTGTGGTACATTGGCGGGTTATTGAAACATGCGCGGGCGTTGTCGGCGATCATTGCGCCGACAACGAATAGTTATAAACGGCTGGTGCCGGGTTATGAGGCGCCGGTGAATTTGGCGTATAGCCGGCGGAACCGGTCGGCGGCGTGCCGGATTCCGATGTATTCGGCGAGTCCGAATGCGAAGCGGGTGGAATTCCGGCCGCCGGATCCGAGTTGCAATCCGTATTTGGCGTTTGCGGCGATGTTGATGGCGGGCCTGGATGGCGTGGCGAATAAGATCGATCCGGGCGAGCCATTGGACAAAGATTTTTACGATTTGTCGCCGGAGGAGTTGAAGCGGGTGCCGTCGATGCCGTCGTCGTTGGAAGAGGCGCTATTCTGCCTGGCGGAGGATCACCACTTCCTGTTGAAGGGCGACGTGTTTACGGAAGAGTTGATTGAGACTTATATCGCTTATAAGAGCAAGCATGAGGCCGAGGCGGTGCGGTTGCGGCCGCATCCGTTTGAGTTTTCGCTTTATTACGATATCTGATGGTCAGAGTTGCAGGATGTGAAATGCGTCGGCGGCGGAATCGTATTCCAGTACCTTGCCATGTTCAATGTCATAGACCCAACCGGCGATACTGAGCGTGCCGGCTGCTAGCGCCTCCCGCACGACGGGATAGGTTCGAAGATGTTCGAGCTGATTGACGACGTTGCGTTGGGTGATGGCCTCCAGTTGCCGGTCTTCGGGCAGTTTCATGGCCATCACCTGGCGGCGGGCTTCCTTGCCGTTGGCGAGCCAGCGTGTGACGGCAGGCAGGTCTTTGGTCTTGTCGGGATGCCAGACGGCCTTCATCGCGCCACAATCGGAGTGGCCACAGATGATGATGTTGGGAATTTTGAGTACCTTCAGGGCGTACTCGAGACCGGCGGCTTCGCTGGCGTTTTCGCCATGGAAAGGGGGCATGAAATTTCCGGCGTTGCGGTCGACGAAAAGTTCGCCGGGGGTGGAGTGGGTGATGAGGGTGGGATCGACGCGCGAGTCGGCGCAGGTGATGAAGAGGGCGGTGGGGGTCTGAGCGAGGGCGAGGCGGCTGAAGAGCGCCTTGTGTTGGGGAAATACGTAACGCTGAAATGTAACTACACCTTTGCGGATCGAGTTCATAGACCTCCAGATTATCCGATATACCGTGAGAATAACTGGACGCGATTTGTTTAGCGCCGATCGGTAAAACCGACGCTGCGAACAAGCGCTTCATAGCGCGGATCCCCGTGAAGCCCATTCAGCCAAGGCTCCAGGCGAAGGTAGATCATGCAGTCGGCGCGGTCGGCAAGGCCTTTATTCATCCAGTGGAAAGCCTCATCGTTTCGACCGAGAGCGGCGAAGGCGGCGCCCACTTCAAAAGGGCAGACGTACTGCTTCTCGGCCATCTCGACCAGTTCACCGATAATGCGTTCGGCATCGGATGTCCGACCGGCGCGGGCATAGCCAATGGCGAGAAAGCCGAGAGTAGTGGGGACTCGCAGTGATTTGACCGCAGCCTCCAATTCCCGAATCCCTTCGGGAATTCGGTTGCTCTCCACATACCCCACACCGAGGCTCGAGCGGATAAAGCCGAAGTCCGGTTCCCATTCGAGCGCACTCTTGGCATGAACGATGGCTTCGCCGTGCTGCCCGGAAAAGTTGTGAAGTATTGCCGAGAAAAAGTTCGCCCATAGGGACCTGGGACTTAGTTGGACGGACCTTTTGATGGCTTCCAACCCCGCGGCTCGCTGACCACTTGCCATCCTGAGGCAGGCCAAACTGCGATAGGCTTCCGAGGAGTTGGGATTGAGGTCGATCGCTTTCTGAATCTGCGCATCGGCCGCCGGCCAGTCCCAATCGTAGAAGAGATGAATACGGCCAAGCACGGCGCGCGCCGCATCGGAGCGGGGATCCAATTCGATGGCCCGGCGCGCGGCGGCTTTGGCGTTTGGCATGGCTTGGGCGGGCGGCAGGTAAACGCTGGCCATGTTGAACCAGGCTTCGGCGGTCGCGGAATGGGCGGCGGCATGAAGCGGGTCCCGCTGCACAACCCTATCCAGAATCGCAATTCCCTTTTCCAGCGATTCGCGGGTGGGTTCATTGGTTAGAAATCGTCCTTTTAGATAGTCGGCGTGTAATAGGGAATCGACGGGACGGGCGGTGGCGGCCAGCCGAATCTCGTCGTCCGGCCGAATGCTCGCGCCGATTTCGTTGGCAATACTCATGGCAAGCTCGCTCTGCAGGGAAAGAACTTCGGCGGCGGCCCGCTCATAAGTTTTTGTGAAGACAGCTTGTTCGCCGGGAAACCGGACGAGACGCGTAATAATACGCACCCGGTCGCCGGCGCGGGTAACCGAGCCATCCACGATTGGCATGGGGTCGTCCACATTATTTGGCACAGCGCCGGTCCGGGACGGCGACCTGAACGGCCCGCTTTGGTTGGTACGGCGGCTCGGCTCGTACCAATCCGCTGCCCACTGCGCCGTTACACGCGATCTATTCAAAAAGAAGCGCAAGCATGGTATAAGAGTTATATCAACAATGCGATTTGGATTCGACGCCGAAAAGAACCGCGAGGTCTTGCGGAAGCACGGTGTCAGCCTCGAGGGCGCGCAAGAGATTTTCGACCAAGCGCACTTGGTGGACAGGAAGAGTGACAAAGCCGAGCAATTTCGCGCCATTGGATGGAGTTGCGGCGGGTTGTGTTCCGTTATTTTTGAGATCCGGAAGGACGCCGACGGAGAGTTTTATCATCTAATTACGGCGTGGAAAGCAACTAAGCAGGAAGAGGAAGTCTATGCCAAACAAATCTAAGCCTTCGCCTTCCGCCGACGAGATTGCCGAGTTGGCCACTCGCGGCGAGGATGTATCAAAGTTCTTCACAGACCAATTCACCGTCGTCAGGCCGGTTCGCCGAGTGAATGTAGACGTGACCCAGGGAATGTTGCGTGAACTCGACGAGCGCGCCGCGCGCCTCAACGTGAGTCGACAAGCCGTGATTAAGACGCTACTACGTCAGGCCTTGGACCAGAGCACCCCTGCTCGGTCACGGCGTACTGGCTGACCCGAAGAGATCACGTGCGCAATCGCCGTTTGAACGAACCCGCTGGCGCGAGGGACGTTGCGCGTAGGTAGGCTTCGGCTGCACGTCTTCGCACTTGCTTCTTTACCACCGCAAGAGTAGATTCTTACGTCTGAAATCGTAAATAAGAATACTTCAACACTTCATGCAGCCTCCAGCAGTTGAATGATATTGCGAATAGAATCATCAGCTTTGTGAAGCGCTGTTTCCAGTTTGCTTTTTGGAC
>Ga0163151_10004379_pt1 | contig 19029 bp, 19 predicted proteins | sample OliLakLV19MP5IB2_FD_145596 | JGI IMG/M metagenome (GOLD analysis project Ga0163151, IMG submission 145596) | Freshwater microbial mat bacterial communities from Lake Vanda, McMurdo Dry Valleys, Antarctica - Oligotrophic Lake LV.19.MP5.IB-2 | ecosystem: Environmental > Aquatic > Freshwater >... | reverse complement strand
CTTTTGCTGGACGGGTTGAACGAGGTTCCGACGGCAAAGCGGGCGGCCAAGGCTGGTGGGGGGACGGCGCTGGCGGAGCGTACACCGGCGATTGTTTCCTGACCGGGAGTAGGATTACACGGGCGAGTTGGACTTGGGCTGGATACGCTGACGCTGGCGCCGTTGTCGCCGCCGCGGGTGAGGGCGGCGCTGCGGCAGCGGGTTGCGAATGGCGGGGTGGCGCCGGAACTGGGGGAGCAGATTTTCCGGGAGTTGGCGGGGGACGCGGGGCTGGCTGGAGTAGTGGGAAAATTCCAGTCCGCGGGGGCGACGGAGGAGGAGTTCCGGTCTTTGACCGATCCGCACGATCACAAGGAAGCGTAAGGGAAGACGAGTGGGTAAGACGACGCGCTGTGGCGTCGGCATGTGCCGACTCCGAGGAGTTTATTGCAGTTTGCGGGGGACCCGTTCCTGCTGACGATGCTGTACCAGGTTCGCGTAAGAGAAGGCTCATTGCCGAAGAACCGGGGCGAGTTGTTTGACCGCTTCACCGGTCGTTTGTTGAGCCGGAGGGACTTTTGGCGAAGGATGCGCAGACTGTGGAATGGCTGATGCACCCGGCGGGGCAAGAGCTGTTGGATGGTTTGGCGGGGGCGCGGGGATGTTGACGGTGGTTTCACGGGCGGCGGCGAATGCGGAGTTCGAGCCCGGCTCTGGCACCCCCCGGACGCACGTCCGGGGGCAGAACGGTAATGAATACCTCTGGGTAGGATAAGAAATAAGAACTTTGGTGCCTTGGAGGGCGCCAGAGCCGCGGAATTACTTCTTTGCCTTGGCCGGCATGACAATTTTTGAAACGGTGATGGTGTCGCCGCTCATTTCGCCCGTTAATTTCACGGTGTGACCGGCGTGTTCCTGCAAACCGCCGAAGTCCTGGTTGCCGACGCTGTAAACCTTGCCGCCGCTGACGAATACGTATTTCGCATTATGGTCTTTTACGCAGGCTAGGGTGCAGTCGCGATCCGACATCTTCTTCGCGCCGGGCTCATTCTTGGCGCCATGTTCAGCCGCAGCTTTATGCTTCGCACCGCACATACTATCGCTGATTTTCCCCGTCCATGTCTCGTGAGCGGCGGATGCGGACAATGCCCCGAGCATGCTCGCGACAACGGCAATACATAACTGCTTCATAACTTCTCCTTATTCGTTTTCCAGGTCGTAATGCTGCCGCGTAGTGGTGACAAATAGGGTCGGCGAACGCCGATACCCTTGGTCACGTCTTGACAGCCTACTATCTTTACCTTGCAAGTCAATGGCCAGTCGGTGTCGCCGCCGGCACGCTCCGCCCGCCGAAGAACCCGCTGGCGATCCGGTGAGGTAACATTCGGCCGATTGGGCCAATCCAACTTGATCAAAAGAGAGTTCACCATGAAATCTAAGATTTTCGCGGCATTGGGGCTGGCCGTAATAGACCTCCGAAGGACAAACAACGAGGGGGGGCCAGCCGCTGCGAAAGCAGCCGAACGGGGGAGAACGCTGGCAAGGTTTGTAAATGCGGAGCCGACGATTGACAAAGAGGACCTGTGGTTTGGCGATAATAAGGCGTTTTCAGGCGTTGTCTTCAAGCAGATTACTGCCTACGAGGAGTTGCCCGGCGATCGCAAGGATTTCCGCATGCGCGGTACGGGGATGACCAAACGATCTGGCGGCGAATAGCGAGGGGCTGACGGCCGGCCGCCACTGGAGATAGGGCGCTGCCCGTTAGTGAGTATTCCGCCCTGCGGGCGGGGATTTTCAAGGCATGCGGGTCTACCGATCCGATGTGGTTCTTGGGAGAGCAGAAGGGAAACTTCCGCGCTCCGATCATGGTCTCGATGATCGGAGCGGTTTATCCCTCGGCATGGTTGCGTCCCCGCATTGCCAGCTTCCGCTTCGCGCGGCAGGATCATTGTAGCTCCGCCGCGACCTGCCGTTTCTCAACTTCCGGTTTGCGTGTCACTTCACTCGACCAGAAGATGGACGCGATCCACATTCCGGGAACGGCGCTCTCCCGGACCTGAGTGATCTCTGGCCCCGCGCGTCGCAGGCACATCCGCGTATGGGCGACTATGCGGACGGGTGGAAATGGCAACGGTACGCCGCTAGACAAGTTCAGTTTCTTGTTAGACTGCTATCGTGGAAGTGGCGTATGTTGGGGCGCCGCTACGCTACATTGGAAGTCTCAGAACTCGCAATTCACGCGCCAAAAAACGAAGGCATTAAGTACGGTAGACGCAAATCAACTTTCACTAGGAGCCGATTCCAGGCCAAGTCCTATGCTGAACAGATCCATCCATTTGGCGCTTCGCTTTTTCGTAACAGCGTCCATGTTCGTTATGCGTCCGACCGCCCCAGTATCGGCGCAGTCTTTGGCGCCGAACGCATCCGCGCAAAGTCCCTCCGTGCAATCTGTGACCGTGCAGAAAGACGTACAACTGGAGGTTCTCGATTGGGGAGGCGACGGGCGCCCGGTGGTCTTGTTGGCGGGCTTGGGAGGTACAGCCCACGATTTCATCGAGTTCGCGCCGAAACTCACGAAAAGCTACCACGTGTACGGGATAACGAGGCGGGGATTCGGGGCTTCGAGCACTCCGCCTCCTCTGCCTGAAAACTACACAGCTAACCGGCTCGCTTACGATGTGCTCGCGGTATGCGCCACCTTGAAGTTGATTCGGCCTGTCCTTGTAGGACACTCTATTGCTGGTGAAGAGCTGAGCTCAATAGGCTCCCGGCATCCCGGGAAGGTTGCCGGCTTGATCTATCTGGATGCCACCAGCGCGTACGCGTACTACGATCGCACTCAAGGAGATTTCCTGCTCGACCTTTTCGACCTCCAGGAAAAACTTGCGCAGTTAGGGTCTCGAAACCCGGTGACGAACAACGGCCCGGTGGATATCAGGCCCATAGTAAACGAACTGCGCGAAATACTTCTGCCCCAATTCGAAAAGGACCTGCAAAGGTGGGAAAGAGATACACAAGGACTTTCTCCTCCACCTCCCGCGCGGCCGGGCGAAAGGACACCGCGTGAGTGGGCAGTGCCTTTAGTGCTTGGGGGTCAGCAGAAATTTACCAAGATCGAAGCACCTGTTCTCGCCATTATCGCTGTGCCTCATGATCTCTCCCACATTCGCGACTCCGCAGTTCGCGCGAAAGCTGAAGCATGGGATGAAGAGCGCATGAGCATGTAAGCCAAGGCGTTTGAAGCCGGCGTGTCGTCGGCTCGTGTGGTGCGGCTGGCGCATGCGAATCATCGCGTTTTCCAGTCGAACGAGCTAGAAGTACTTCGCGAGATCAACTCCTTCATTGCTTCGTTGCCACGGTAGGCGTTCATTCTTCGGCCCCGTACAGCACAAGGCTCTCATTTGACCGTATAACGCCCATCTCGTTGATTGGGCCAGAGGACGAAGCGACTTCAGTCCATCTGGCGGTTTGGCGACTACACGTCCAAGTGAATTGTTAGATATCGCGGAGTTCAGCGAACTAGCATTGAAATTGCGCCGCTAGCGGGGTGTGCCGACGCTGACGGGTCAAACGGAAGGGTCGACTATACTTTGGACCCTGGTAATGAAGTTCTGGAGTTTTGCGTCGATTGCCTGGATAGCGAGACGTGTCATCTCCAGTACCGTTTCTACTTCTGCTTTGGTTAGTCTCAGCGAAGGCTGATGGACCACTGCCATCGCCCGCCCGTTAATCGCGACTGGGCGAACTCTATGCAGTGCAACATCCGAGTGCGCGTATACGTTATTGCGTAAATTCCTCAACTTGTGGTGCAGCACTAATTGGTGACTATCGTACGGGGCGAGTTTCATCGACATCGTCGGAAACCCATTCGCTCCAGCAAAGGGCCTTCCGTATGCCGTGACGAGCGCCGTTGTGAATGCCGCTTGCTGCATATATGTTGTCCACCGTATCTTCGAATCCCACGGATCAAAGTGCCAGTTCTTCTTTAGCAGATGTCCTGCATAAAAGGCCGCCTGACGTAGATCGTCTTGGAAGACTACTAGGCGCTCATATAGCAAACGCTCCTGTTTCGTTCGTTCAATCGTTGACGTGGCCATCACAACTCGCTCTTTCGAATCCTGCTACGAAATTCGTCAATAACATCCAACGTTCCCGCAATTCTGCGCGCCAACCGTATCTCGGCGTAAATTGTCGTGAGCTATTACAAGCACTCATTGTACATACTGGCTTCGAATTCGGGGAGCACTTGACATCCGGCTATTAGCGGTCACTCGAGACCAGACTATTTTTTTGTCGAGCAAGGCGCACCATTTGCTACGCGCAACGTCGCTCGGCTTGTGGGGTATCGCAGCAGGGCACCCGGCTTTAAAGCATTGAATGCCTGACATGGGAAAAGAAATTTAGATCCAAAAACAGCCTGCCTGTAGACCGCCAGGTGCTTTGCTTAGAGGAGCCGGCGCGGCAAATGAACGGATTGCCGACTTTTCATCCAAGTGGCTGCCTCTTCGACAAGCGACTGTGACCGGCGTTTCACGAACGTCCGCTCTCCGATACCGAGACGGCCCCAGAAGGAGTGGCAACTATTTTGTGGAAGCGCCCCGATGCCCAGAAGACAAGTTGTTTGTTACAATCAGCCAATGCCCATTCAAACGCGGTTCGGCCAGCCTAGGAATGGTATGCAATTCCTGATGTATGCGTGCCTTACCCTACTCGTTTTAACGCTTGCCGCTATTGCGCAGCAACCGCGACCTGCAATCGACACAAAAGCTGCGGCACCTCCACCTGCAAGTGTCAATGGGCAGCAGCCCAATCCTTCCGTGCATGCTGATTTGGAGAGGGAATTGACGAAGTTAGCGGCCAAAGTGAATGTCCTTCTGGAACCCAAGAAGGAGGACACAAAGCTTGCAGAGACTTTTATGGATTTCCTCAGCAAGCTAGTAACGCTTGCGGCAACCATACTCGGTTGCTTTGTTAGTTATAAGGGTTTGAAGAAAATACCAGTTGTCAAAGACAACTCTGAGATCGTCATCCTATCCCTCAGCGCTGTAGTGCTTCTCGTTCTATTCTACCTGCTGTCTGGTCTCGTGACATCGGTCTTATACGTATTGATAGCTATCATCATTCTGTCGATCGCACTGGTCTTGGCAGCGGCGCACCTCTTAAAATTCATTGACGACAAGTACCCCGAAGTGAAAGATTCCATTATTGCCCACTTCGAAGGTACAAAGACCGATGCCTCAGTTAGGAGGATGGCCCGCGACAATGTCCGCCGAATGGAAGACTGGTTATCGTCGCTGGTTTTCATACAGCAGATCAAGGGAGAGAAGCAATTGGAACTGGCCGGTTCATTCGTTGAAGGCTTTGACCGATCCCTATTTCAGATACACCCAGACAAAGGTATCGCCGCTCATTGGAAGAACCTCGATGACAGAATGCTCGTGCCCGTGATGGCGAGCGTGACGATCTACCTGAAAGACGAGTTAAGGGGCGAAGTGGTTAACATTCAACCAGGGATGGTCGTGATTACAGTCAGCGGCGAGGTTCAATATAAGCGCTTCAGTAATGAAGGCTTCACACTCATGGGCGAATCGCTGTTGAATATGCAACATGAACAGCTGAAGAAGCTGTTGGAGCAACAAACCGCGCTCAACAATGATCTCAAACTCTACGGCTCTCAATCGATCTAGGTCTGTGACCGCGTGGTTTGTACGGGTCCAGGACCGCCATTAGTCCGGAACATTTGTGCGTACAAATGTTCGAAAGTACTTTTTCATGCGGTCAGAGACCTAGAGAGCAGGCTTATCGTGGGCAATCCGGAGGTTGTCCGGCGACTGTCGAAAAAGGGTGGCAGATTGCCCCCGTCCGCTTCCACTTGGCCGCATAACGCCCTACCGGGAGAAGTGCTTTTCCTTCGTCCACACAAAGGCGGGTGAGGTTCTCAATGCGAAAAGGTTACTTCTCTTCAGAGAAGCGCTTATCTTAACGCCTATGAGCGCGGTGGGACATACTCAATGGGGACAACACCGGAGGTAGTGTCGGACTTGAGCGGGAATGTGTGGGAGTGGTGTTTGAATGAGTTCAAGAATCCGGAGTGGGTTGAGGCCGGCGGACGAGAGTCTCGCGTGTTGCGCGGCGGTGCGTGGAACTTCATTTCCGACTTCGCGCACGCGGTCAACCGCGGCAGCAGCGAACCTGACGACCGCTGCAGCGATATCGGCTTTCGGGTGGTGTGTTCGCCTCCTATACGCTGCGTACTGAAGCGCTGACCGCTGGGCGCTGTTGCGCTGTTCACTGACCGCGTGAAGAGCGGCGAAATTCTGGCGTTATGACCAGTGCGGATTTGTGGGTGCGACGCCGACTAAACAGGAAGCACGCGCGGTTGGGCTATTCTGTCGACTGGGCGCAGCACGGCGTCCGCGACGAGAGCCCGCAGAACGAACGATGGAGGAACAGCTATGACTGGAATTCAGTTTATTACCGACGCGAAAGGCCGCAAGACAGCGGCGGTAACTGACCTCAAGAAACACGGCGTCTTGTGGGAGGATATCCAGGATGTGCCGGTTAGCCGTTCGCGGCGTCTGGAAAAGCGAATCCCGCTTGAAAAGGTAAAATCCGGGATGGTTGCGAGCGGAAAGTCGCTTGGTTAAACAAAGCGTCGTATTGACTTCGAGTGCTGAGCGAGAACTCGGAAAGCTGCCCCGGCTGACGAGAAGCTAGCCGCAAATCTTCGCCCGTCAGGCGACGGCGAGCGGCGGATTCGAATTGGCGACTAACGCGTCGTCTACATTATCGATGACAGGAAATTGCTAGTGGATGTGACGCGAATCCGTCATCGAAGCGAGGTCTACGAACGATGACCTGGACGCGCTGGAATCAAGATCACGGTCGTGAATACGCTACCTGCGGATGGGTTTGTAACGGCGGGCAGCAGTTTGACAGCATTCACCGCTACGCCGCAGCCGGGCGGGCTTTTCAAGGACGCCGTATTCACGGTGCTTAACCGCGCTGGCCAGCCCGTCTCGTTTACGCGCACGACATTCGCGGGTTTTTCGTATATTGTCTCGGCGCCGAGCACGATTCACACGAGAGTTCCGGCGGGAACGCCTTTCGTTCTGAGTTGACGGTGGAGGTGACGGGTGCGAATAGGAACGTTGTAGCCGGCAACCGGGCCGTGGGTCATAACAAGCCGTCGTGTTGACGCCGATTCCGTTATGAGCGCTGGATCGAGCATGGGGTACATTAACGATTGATGCTTAGCAGACGCGCATTTCTATCGACCATGGCGGCTCCGCTGACCGCTCAGCGCCGCGCTCCGAATGTGGTTTTCATCCTCGCCGACGACTTGGGCTATGGAGACCTGGCCTGTTACGGACAGAAGGAAATCCAGACGCCGAATCTGGACCGCATGGCGGCCGAAGGCACGCGCTTCACGCAGGCCTACGCGGGTTGTACCGTGTGCGCGCCTTCGCGCTGCGCGTTGATGACGGGATATCACACGGGCCATGCGCGCGTCCGCGGCAACAGGCGGAATGAGGAACTGCTGCGGCCCGAGGATTTCACCATTCCGGAGATGTTTAAGAAAGCCGGGTACACGACGGCGATGTTCGGCAAGTGGGGAATTGGCGGCTTGGGCTATCCCGGTTATCCGACGAAAAAGGGCTGGGATGAGTGGTACGGCTTCTTCTCCCAAATGCACGCGCATACTTACTATCCAGAACATCTGTTGGACGGCGAACATGCGGAAATAGTGCGCGGCAATTGGGGCGCGGTGAAGAAGGGGTATGCGCCGGATCTGTTTTTGGAACGGGCGCTGCAATTTCTGGACAAGAACAAGGCCCAGCCGTTCCTGCTTTATTTTGCCAGCACAATTCCGCACGCCAATAATGAACTGGCGCGCGATACTGGCGATGGCATTGAAATCCCGGAGGACGCGCCGTATTCGGGCAAGCCGTGGCCGAAGCTGGAACGCAAATTCGCCGCGACGATTACGCGGCTCGACCGCGACATTGGGCGCATTTTCGAGAAACTGAAGGCATTGGGAATCGATGAGAACACGCTGGTGCTGTTCTCGAGCGACAATGGGCCGCACAGAGAGGGCGGGCACGATCCGGGGTTTTTCCACTCCAGCGGGCCTCTTCGGGGGATCAAGCGAGACCTGACCGATGGCGGTATTCGCGTGCCATTTCTGGCGAGGTGGCCAGGCAAAGTTCCCGCCGGCCGCGTCAGCGATCACCCATTCGCTTTCTGGGATATGATGCCGACGCTGGCTGAGGCCATTGGCGCGCAAGCGCCTGGCGGGATCGACGGCATCAGCATGTACCCCGCCCTGCTGGGCCAGCCGGCCAAAGTACACGAGTATTTCTATTGGGAGTTTCACGAAGGCGGCTTTTCCCAGGCGTTGCGCGCGGGCGACTGGAAGCTCATAAAATCCAAAGGCAAGACGATGCTCTTCAACCTGAAGGCCGACGTGAATGAGGCGAACGATGTGGCGGCCGCCAACGCGGATGTTGTGCTGCGGTTGTCGAAGCTGATGGCTAGCGCGCGGACGGAATCGCCGGACTTCCCAGTAGCGTGATTTTCTCGTTTCGCAAGTAGCCGTAACGATTTACCCAGACGCCATGCGGCGACGCGGCCCGGCCCGCGGCCAGGCTCTGTTTGAAATCGCCGACCGGGCCGTAGCCATGGAGGCAACGCCGGGCCGTACCTATTGCGGTGGCGCAAACGCCCTAATAGGAGTGAAGCTGTTTGACGGAGTGATCCTTAAGCCCGTCGCGACTAAGAAGACCCTGCTGTTCTGTGCTCGTATAATCAGTGTGCCTTGGATCCCGACTGTCTCAGCCGACAGAACGTGTAGTGATTGTAGTTGAGACTCTGCGGCTTTCAACGTCATATTTACCGTGCGCAACAGCCGGCCCTAACTTCTGCTTCGAACGCCGCCGAATGGAAGAATAGGGTCGTGGAGATTCCTCAGCCGTAACCGCGAGACGCAGTGCGAGTTTGAATCCCGCCTGGACTCTTGACACCCTCACCATTCGCTATACGGCGTGCCTTCCAAACTGGTCTTCTCCGACGAACTGCGTACATCGAAAATTCCCGGCTCAGTCTGGCTCGCCGACGCCGAGGCGTCTTCCATAATCACTTTCCACGACGTGCTATTCCCCACTACCGGGTCCATCGGCATCTGCCGCAAATACCCCTCGCGCACCAGATCTTCCAACTGCTGCGGCGCCTTCTGCTTGTCGTAGGTGTACTCGTCGATCACCAATCGCATGGACGACAGATTTTGACGCAGCACGCTCTCGCGCGCCCGGAGCACCGACTTCTGATACAACGGCACCGCCACCGAAATCACCACGAGCACGATGGCCATGGAAACCATCAGTTCCATGATCGTGAACCCAGCCTGTTTACCACTCCGCATATGGCGTCCCATCCGCGGCTTTGTCCATTGTCTTGGAAAAAACCGCAAACACATTTTGCCCGCCCCACGCCGTCGACTTCGGGTCGTCCTGCGTGCTTCGCATCCCCCAATCCGTTGTCTTGGTAAATGGATCTTTCGGAATTCGCCGCAAGAAGCGGACCTTCTTCTCGCCTTCCGTCCCTTGCCCGTTCACTTTCACGCCTTCCACCAGCACTTCCAGCGATTCCGGATACCCTTCCTTCGCCGCATTCTGCTGCCCGAGTTGCCCTTGATCCGCCATGTCCTTGTACTTATCGATGGCTGTGTGAATCTCCCGTAGCGCGATGCGCAACTCTTTCTCCCGCTCCCGCCGTACCCGGCTCCGCGCCAGCGGCACCGCCATTGATGCCAACAGCGCCAAAATCGTAAACGCCACGATCAACTCCACCAGCGTCATTCCCCGCTGGCCGCGCCGCCGATTTGCACTCACCCGCAACATTACCTGATCTCCACTCCCACGCTCGGCTTCGGCGCCGGCACCGGCTGCAATTTCGAGTTCCGCAGCGCGCTGTCGATCACCGAAATCTGCGTCGTCCCCGCTTCCAGCGTCTGAAACGTCAAGGACAGCACCGCCCCGCTCCCGGTCAATCCCGGCGCGCCCGCCGCACGGCTCATTTGAATCGCCACTTCGCCCTTCGCCGGTTGATCGTCGTGAGTGAAGTTCACGCGCTGCCCGTCGTTTGACAGGAACGCTCCGGGCGTGGCCGCGAGCAGCTTCAGTTTCTTCGGGTCGTACTTGACCTGTATCGGCGCCTGGAACAGGTCCACCGCGTCGCCAACCTGCAACGTCACCACAACCGGTGACCCTGCCCGCGTCACCACTCCCTCCGGCTGGAACGTCAGTTTCACGGGCGCCGCCGGTGGCAGCGCAGGCTTCGACGGCGACGCCGGATCGGGCGACGCCGGCATCGTCAACACCGGTCCGCCGGGAATAGCGCCGACCGGCGCCTTTGCGTCTTCCGGCGTGGAATACGTCAGCCGCACCGTTTGGTCATTACCAGCCCCCACGCCTCGCAAATTCACTGGCGTGATTTCCTGCGTCCGCACAATATGCGGGACCAGCGCAATCACCAGTTCATTGTTCGACGTTTCCACCGTCTCGCTCGAAAACAGCCGGCCCAACCAGGGAATCTGCATCAAGCCGGGAATGCCGGACACGTTCCGCGTCGACCGAGTCTGCACCAAACCGCCAATCAGGTTCATCTCGCCTTCGCGCAGGCGAACATCGTGAATCACCTTGCGCTGCCCGATGACCGGCTGCCTGATTCCACCAATATCGATTCGCTCCACAACGTTTGAAATTTCAATCTCCAGGTGCATCGACACCTCGTCGTCGCCATGAATGCGGGGCACCATATCCATCACCACACCCACTTCAATATATTGGAACTGCGTGTTCACCAGCGGGCTCATGCCGCCGACGCCCCCGACGCCCAGGCCGGAGCCAAAACTGCCGCTCGCCGTCGGCACTTTTTCACCGATGCGCAACTGCGCCTTTTGCCCGTCCGCCGCGCGAATCTGCGGCGTTTGCCGCACTTTGCTGTTCCGGTCCGTCATGATCGCCTGCAGCAGCGCGCCCGGCAAATTCACCGTAAAGTCGTTATGCCCCAGTGATTTCAATTGCCCCAGCGGCAATGCCGCCGCCGCCGCCACCGGGGAGATGTTGAAGCGCAGTCCAGGTGTCTCGCCGGTCACAATCGTCGCCGCCAAATCCCGCGTGCGCCCCGTCGCCGTTTCCATCACAATCACGTCCACCAGAACTTCCGGCTTCGGTTTGTCCAAATCGCCCAGCAGTTTCTCCACTAGCGCCACTTGGTCTACCGTGCCCCGCGCAATCACCGCATTCTGCGCGTTGTACGTATACAGCCGCCGGATTTCCGTCACGGACCGCACCGACGTCGCAATTTCATTCAACTCCTGCACGGTCGTAATGTTCTGCAGGTAAAAGACTTTCACCACGTTGTCTTCGTAGTCCCGCCGTTTCGTAATGTTGTCGTTCGTGAGGAAAATGGTGTTTGACGACAGCGCTTTCCAGTACGTCTTCGTCATCACCGACAAATGATCCAGCGCCTCCTCCAAGTTCGTGTTCGTCAGGTCCACGTTGTAGTTCTTCGATGGCTGCTGGTACTCCGGATCCCAGATCACGTTGATCCCCGTCAGCTTGCCCAGCGTCTCGTAGAGAACCTTCACGTTCTGGTTGTTCATCTTCAGCGATGTGACTTGCCGCGACAACGGCCTTAATTCCGGCACGGGCTGTATAGTGCCGATCTTCTCATCGCTCCGCTTCTTGGCGATCTGCGCCGGCGTTTGCCCCTTTTCGTCGTCGCGCACTCCCGCGCCCTGCCGCCGCTGATAGTCGAGCATCGCCTTCGTCCGCCGGATCTCCTGCACTGCCAGTGACGATGATGGGTCAATCAAAAACGCCCGCTCAAATTCGAGCATCGCGTCTTCCACTTTCCCCTCTTCGCGCAACTTCTGCGCCCGGTCAATGCGCCCCGCCGCCGTGGCGAATCGCGACCGCCGCACCGCCATCTGGAATGCCGTGTCGATCGGATCTTCCTTCAGGGCGAGTTCATAGAACTCCAGCCCCTTCTCGAAGTCCCGCCCAAGCTCGGCTTTCTGGCCGGCTTTGTAATATTTGTCGCCTTTACGGGTTTTCGCCTCCGCCGGGACCACACTCGTCCAAAGGATTGTGGCGCAGGCCAGTAGACTACTTAACTGTCGAATATTCAGCATCTTGCAGAGGGTTCCCGTTTAGTCGCGTGCTAAAATGAAGCTTCGGTGGAGCGAAACGCAGTCCACCTATCAATAGTTGACGGCGTGCGACGCGCCTCCGTTGAGAACAAAGTACAGGAGAATCGTTTTGAGCGCCGTTAAGGCCAAATCCGCTACCGGTTTTAAGATAATTAGCGACAACCGTTCCGCCAGCCATGATTACGAACTCATGGAACGGTTTGAGGCCGGTCTCGTCCTTACCGGCACCGAAGTCAAGGCTTGCCGCGCCGGCAAAGTGCAGCTTAAGGACGGTTTCGCCAACGTCGAAGGCGGCGAAGCGTGGCTCGTAAACGTGCACATCAGCGAGTACTCGCACGGTAACCTCAACAACCACACGCCGAATCGCAAACGCAAACTCCTCCTTCACCGCCAGGAAATCACCAAGATCCACGGCAAGACCCGTGAAAAAGGCCTCGCCTTAATCGCCACCAAAATGTACTTCAAGGATGGCCGCGTGAAGGTGGAGATCGCCGTCGCCCGCGGCAAGAAATTGCACGACAAACGCGCTGCCGAGAAAACCAAAGAACAAAACGCCGAAGCCCGCGCCGCGCTCATCAGTTCCAAAGCCCACTAAACAAATCCCATGCAGGTCATTCTTACTAACCAGCCCCTCACCGCCGTCGAAGCCGACGCGCTGCTCATTCTCCAGTTCGAACCCGAAGGCCGGCCGGCCACTCCGAGCTATGACGCCATTCGCGACTCCAACGCCGCTTGGCTCGATGAAGTCGAATCCTCCGGTGAAGCCAAGGGCCGCCTTTTCGAAACCACCGTCCTCCACCGCCCCGTTGGCTTCCAGGCTAAGCGGCTCGTCCTTGCCGGCGCGGGCAAGGCCAATAAATTCGACGCCGCCGTCCTTCGCCGCCTGGTGGGCGCCGCCGTCCGCAAAGCCAAGGGGAACGGCGCCGCCAAACTCGCCCTGGCTCTTGACGACGATTACGCCACCGGCGATTTCGCCGCCGCCATCGCCGAAGGTGTCCACACCGGAAACTACGAAGTCGACACCCATAAATCCAAGAAGGACGAACGCACCGAACTCGTCGAGTTCAAAGTCGTCACCGCGGAAAAGCCCGATGATTTGCAGGAGGCTTTCTACCGCGGCAATATACTTGGCGAAGCCCAAAATTTTACCCGGGATCTCGCCAATGAACCCGGCAATATCCTCACACCCGCCGTTCTCGTCGAGCGTACTCGCGCCATGGCCACGCTGGTCGACGGCCTCGACGTTGAAGTCCTCGACAAGGATCGCATGACCCAACTCGGCATGGGTTCGCTGCTCGGCGTCGCGCAAGGATCGCCACTCCCGCCATTTCTGATCATCGTCCGCTACAAGCCCGCGACGCCGTCCACTTCCACTGACCATCTCGCGCTAATTGGCAAGGCAGTTACGTTCGATACTGGCGGTGTCTCCATTAAGCCCGCCGAAGGCATGGAGAAAATGAAGTACGACATGGCCGGCGGCGCGGCCGTTCTTGGCGCCATGCTCGCCATCGCATCGCTAAAACCCACGATCCCAGTCACGGCTTACGTGCCGACGGTTGAAAACGCTGTCGGGGGTAGCGCTCAGCGCCCCGGCGATATCGTTACCAGCCTCAGCGGCAAGACCATTGAAGTCTTAAACACCGACGCCGAGGGCCGCCTGATCCTGGTTGACGCTATTGAATACGCCAAACGCCAAGGCGCGACTCACATGGTCGATGTCGCCACCCTCACTGGCGCCATTGTCGTCGCCCTCGGCCACATCCACGTTGGCCTGTTTTCCAATAACGACGCCTTCCGCCAGCAAGTGCAAGCGAGTGCCGCCCGGCAAGGCGAAAAGATGTGGCACATGCCGCTCGACGACGAATACAAGGAATACCTGAAGTCCCCGTTTGCCGACATTGGTAACATCGGCGGCCGTTGGGGCGGCGCCATTACCGCCGCCTACTTCTTAAAGGAATGGGTCGGCGACACTCCGTGGGTACATCTCGATATCGCCGGAACTGGCTGGCTCGATGAGAACAAGCCGTATATGCCCAAAGGCCCTTCTGGCGTCTGTGTGCGTACTTTCGTGGATCTGGCTCTTAACTGGAAGTAGGGGCCGCGTACTGCCAGCGACGACCGGGACCGTCGCCCAAATCTATCTCAACTCAGCCACGAAGCAGGCGGCGAAGAATTTTGCCGGACGGAGATTTTGGAATGGTCTCGACGAATTCCCATTGCCGGATTTTCTTGTGTGGGGCGATGCGAGCGTTGATGAATTCGGCGAGATCGGCGGCGGTGATTTCGCCGCGGCGAACGATGAACGCTTTCGGAATTTCCCCGGCTTCCTCATCGGGGACGCCGATAACGGCCGCGTCGGCGACGGCGGGGTGGCTCACCAGCAAAGCTTCGAGTTCGGCGGGCGGGACTTGGAGCCCTTTGAACTTGATGAGTTCTTTGCAGCGATCAACGATACGGATCCAGCCGTTCGTGTCGATTTCGGCGATGTCGCCGGTGCGGAGCCAGCCATCGGGGAGCAGCATTTCGGCTGTTTCGACGGGCCGGTTGAGATAGCCCTTCATGATTTGCGGGCCGCGGACGAGAAGTTCGCCGTTGTCGAGCTTAATTTCGCAGCCGGGAACGGCGAGGCCGACGGAGTCGAGTTGGGGCGGGGTTGTTCCCGGAGGCCCGATGGAGATGATGCTGGCTGTTTCGGTCATCCCGTAGCCTTGGCGGATGTCTACTCCGATGCGTTCGGCGCAGACTTTCATCAACTCCGCTCCGAGCGGCGCGGCGCCGGCGACAACATTGCGAACCGAGGAGAAATCGTATTTATCAACAATGGGGGATTTGCCGAGGGCAAGGACGATGGGCGGGACGAGGTAGAGGCGGGTGATGCGATATTGCCGGATGGATTGGAGGAAGGCTTCGAAGTCGAAACGGGTCATTACGATGAGCGTGGAGCCTTGCCGGAGGCCGGAGTTGAGGATGACCTGTTGGCCGTAGATGTGGAAAAACGGGAGGAAGGCGATGGTGATGTCGTCGAAGCCGGTCGCTTCCACATGGATGGTCTGGCAGCAGGCGGCGACCATATTGTGGTGGGTCAACATGACGCCTTTGGCGGTGCCGGTGGTGCCGCTGGAGTAGGGGAGCGCGGCGTGGTCTTCGTGGGGATCGTGGTTGATGGCGGGCGGCGGTCCGGAGGGTTCCAAGAGTGTTTGGAAAGGAATCGCACCGGGCGCTTCGCCGAAGACGAAGATTTCTTTCACGCCGGAATCGGCGGCGGCGGTGAGGGCTTTATCGAGGAACGCGGGGACGGTGATGAGGCGGGTGGCGGCGCTGTCGCGGAGTTGTTTGGTGAGTTCTTCGCGGGTGTAGAGCGGGTTGGCGGGAGTGGGGACGCCGCCGGCCATTTGGATGCCGTAGTAGGCGATGGGGAATTCGAGGATGTTAGGGGCGTAGATACAGAAGGTCTCGCCCTTCTTCATGCCGCGGGCGGCGAGATTGGCGGCGACGCTGTTTACGCTTGCGGAGAGTTGGGCGTAGGTGAGGGCGCGACCGGTGGCGGCGTCAATAAGGGCGGGCTTGCCCCCGTAGCGGGACCAGTGCTCCATGACGAATTGATGAAGGGCGAGAGCGGGGATTTGCATGGGTCTTTCCGGTGTAGAATCGGCGAATCAATTCGGCCAACCAATTTGATCGGCCCTTGACAGGCTGGATGAGTGTATCTATCCTGCCACAGACTGAGGTGTTTTCGGGAGGCTAAGTTATGCGAACTGTTAGTGGCTCTATCGTCTTTGTACTTCTTGTCTCGCTCGCGGCCGTTGGCCAGACCGGGCAGGGAATCATTACAGGAATCGTGACGGACGCCAGCGGCGCCGCCATTCCATCCGTATCGGTTCGTGTAACCGATAAATCGACGCAGTTCGTCTACACGGCGACCACGAACAATGAGCGGCTGTACCGGGCTCCGTATCTGAATCCGAGCGAGTACGAGGTTTCGTTCGAAGTGCAGGGATTCAAGCGCGTGTTGCGGCCATCGATTCCGGTTCGTTCGACGGAGACGGCGCGGGTGGACGCGCGGATGGAAGTGGGGAACGTTACGGAGCAGGTAGAGGTATCGGCGCCGGTCGCGCTTCTGGAAGTGGAGACGTCGGTGACGGGGCATCTGGTGACTGGAACGGAGCTGGTGAAGCTGCCGACGCCGCAGATGAAGATCGAGAGCATGCTGTAGCTGGTGCCGGGCGTGACTTCGCAGAGCGGCGCGGGACATGCGGCGGGCGGGCGGGCGCGAGCCTTTACGCTGGCAAACGACGGCGTCTCCGGCACGACCCCGGGGACGGGAGAACTCGGCACCGGGCGGAACATGTCGACATCGCAACACGCAATGGAAGAGATTAAAGTACTTACGACGGTGTTGCCGGCGGAGTATGGACATTCCGGCGGCGGTCTGATGAACGTCACCTAAAAGGGAGGCGGCAATCAGTTGCACGGCATAGCCGAGGAACGTTATATGGCGCGGCGCTTCATACATCGCAACTGGCAGGACGCGCAGGTGCCCACGAATAACTTCGGATTCCATTTGATGTCGGCGATGATCAGCGGACCGATCGCGATTCCGAAGATCTACAATGGCCGGAACAAGACGTTCTTCATGTGGGCTTTTCAGCGGCACCACGAGAAGGCGTCGGAGAATGTCAACACGGTGGTCCCATCACCGGCGATGCTGGCGGGGGATTTCAGCTTTGGCGGTATTGGGCAGCCGGTGTTCGATCCGGCGTCGTTAACCCGGGCAGCGGATGGCACCTATAGCCGGACGCAGTTTCCAGGGAATCGAATCCCGATGAGCCGTGTGGATCCGGTATACACCAAGTTCATGAGTCTGAATCCGTTTACCCCGGAGAGCAACCGTTTCAACCAGGCGTTTAACAGCGCTGTGGGGCCGCGCGACACTTTGAGCGCGGATACGGTTTACCGGTCCTATCGCACGAGTTTCGACACCAAGATCGACCACTCGTTTTCAGACCGGCACAAGATGTTCGGCCGGTGGTCGCATTTCCGGCACCGGTCATTTAATGGGCGGTGGCAGACCGCGGCGGCAAACCGGGAGTTCGATTTCAATACCGTGCCGATACCGGTGAACCATAACCAGGTGGTTATCTCCGATACTTTTACGGTGAGTCCGACGGTGGTGAATGAGCTGCGATTGGGATTCAACCGGCGGTTCAACATTCGTGAGCCGGGCAGCGTGGGGCAGAACTGGGCGCAACAGTTCGGGATTCCGAACGTAAGTGCGGATACGATGCCGTCGTTCGTGTGCGCGTCGGTATTTACGGCGGAATGTCCGGCGGGCCAAGCGGGCCGCAGGTTGATCATCGACTTTCCGGGCGGGGTTTCGCAGGATGTGAACGAGAGCTTCAGCTTGCAGAACAACGTGACGAAAGTGTCGGGCCGGCACGTGTTCAAGATGGGATATGAGTTGATGCGGACGCGGCACAACGTGCGGGTGGCGGCGAATCCGTGGGGCGTCTATCACTTTGGCGGGACGGACTTCCCGTTCCGGCCGAACACGGGGAACGCGTCTGCGGCGTTCATGCTCGGATCGGTATCGAGGGCGGATTTCACACGGGAACTGGCGACGTGGCTGCCGCGGTGGTGGGGCCACGCGTTCTATTTTCAGGACGATTTCAAGGTGAAGCGGAACCTGACGCTGAACATTGGGCTTCGGTGGCAGTATGAATCGCCGTTCTCGACGAAATATGGCCAACAGACCCAGTTCGATCCGCAGGCCCGCGATCCGCTGACGGGGCTTACCGGGGCAATTATTCATGGGAAGGGGGCATTATCGACTCGCGATTTGAACAACTTCCAGCCACGGCTGGGAGTGGCGTATACGCTCAACCCCAAGCTGGTGTTCCGCGGCGGGTTTGCGTTGAACACATTGGATTTGTGGACGGCGGGACTCAACGAGAACTTTGAGGAGTACCTGGCGTCGGCGGCGGTGGAGCGGGAACCGGGCAACCCGGATGTGGCGTTTTATTTACGGAACGGGCCACCATCAACGACGTTTCGGTTGCAAGCCGAGGGGACGGCGCCGTTCATCGGCACCAACTATGGATCGAGGAACGCCTCATGGCGCGACCCCGGGATGCGGATGCCCTACATCATGAACTGGAATGGCGGGTTTCAGTATCAATTGAGCAACAGGATGGTGATGGAAGCGACGTACCAGGGATCGGCGGGAGTAGGGCTTTTGAACCGGTGGGATATTAACCAGATTCCGCTCAACGTTTCGACGGACCCGACGCAACTGAACAACATCTTCCGCGCGGTCCAGAACTTCAAACCATACACGCAGTTCGGTTCGGTGTTTCATTACTCCAACTACGGTCACAGCTCGTTTCACTCAGGTACGGTGAAGCTCGAAAAGCGGATGGGGAACGGCTTCAGCGTTACAGGTTTCTATACGTTCGCCAAGTCGATAGACGAGGCCTCGAACGATGGGGCCGCGGGAGGCGTGACGTTTTATAACCGGCGATTGGAGAAAGGGCGGTCGAGCCACGACGTGACGCACCGGTGGGTGACGTATGCGCTGTTGGAACTGCCACTCGGAAAGGGGCGGAGATGGATGAACAACTCTAACTGGTTCATGAATGGCGCTTTGGGCGGGTGGGAGTTGAATGTAATCCAGACGGCGGAGAGCGGCGTGCCGATGAGCTGTAACAGTTCACCCCCCCCTCAAAATCGACCTCTGACGGTTCGGGCAGGCTATTTCTGCTGAGGGAGGAGCGAGGGAGGAGGCTGGCGGCGGCGATAGCAAATAATGGCTTCGGTGAGGTAGCCCAATGGATTGCGCC
>Ga0163151_10004378_pt1 | contig 19046 bp, 22 predicted proteins | sample OliLakLV19MP5IB2_FD_145596 | JGI IMG/M metagenome (GOLD analysis project Ga0163151, IMG submission 145596) | Freshwater microbial mat bacterial communities from Lake Vanda, McMurdo Dry Valleys, Antarctica - Oligotrophic Lake LV.19.MP5.IB-2 | ecosystem: Environmental > Aquatic > Freshwater >... | reverse complement strand
TTATGACGGTCTGTAAAGATTTCTTTGCGTTGAAATGGCGTGAGCCGTGTCTTTTTGTGGATGTTCATACGTTGGACGACAGTGTGACACAAGGTCACGACTGTATACAACGCGAGGGAAGGTCACACCTTAGGTGTGACTTTACCGAAGCCGACCAATCTTGTGGTCGATTTTCCTTGTATTCCTCTTAGCTTCAATTGCTGGCTGGCGAGTTTTTGAACTCAAAGCGGTGACGTATACGTGGGACAACGAAGCTGGCGATGGCCTGTGGAGTTCGTGTACCAACTGGACTACGAATACTTGTCCAACGTCTACGGATATTGCCCAGTTTGATCCAGCTATTTCTGACACCAGTTCGAACATCAACGCCGCCTTTGTCGGTTCAGTAGCCGGTATCAACATGATATCTGGTTTCACCGGAACGATCACACAAGCTCGAACACTAACTGTAGGCTCAATATGTCGCATGCTTGCCTTAAGTATCTGTTATAATAGGTACACTATAAGAGATTATGAAGAAGTTGCTCCATAGCCTCCTTACTACCGGATTCGTTTTGAGTTTTGCCTTGACCGCCGTTTTAGGGTGGCATATTTTTGATGCTGCTGGCGCAAACTACACCTGGGATAACGGCGGCGGTGACGGTCTCTGGAGCACCTGCACAAACTGGTCGAGCAATATCTGTCCGGGCGCAAGCGATACAGCTATTTTCAACCCCGCCACTTCCAACACCAGTTCAACTATTGATCCTGGTTTCACTGGCTCAGTTCTCGGCATCTCCATGTTGACTGGCTTTACAGGTACGATCACGCAATCACGAAGTCTGACCGTGGGTGGCAATGACCTTACCGTAACGGGAGGAACTTTTGCTGGCGGTTCGGCTGATATCGATATCAACGGTATTCTTGCAATTACCGGTGGCGACTTCACTTCAACAAGTGGCACGTTATTTATTAGCGAGGATTTGATCCACACCAGTGGTACCTTTACCCATAATTCCGGAACCGTGACCATGGACAGTGCCGCGTCCAATAGTCAGATCGATGTCCCGACTACAGCCACATACAATAACCTCAACGTCAATCTGGGTGGCGATAGTATTGGTCTATATAACTTCGACAGCGACGTCATCATCGTGGTTGGCACGCTGACTCTCACAAACGGCAATATCAACACTACCCTAACGGTTGATGCTCGGGGCCCTATCACCCACACTAGTACCTTTGACGGCGGAACCGGCTTGATTCTCATTAGTGCCGGGGCTACCGACATCAATGCGGTCACGAGCGGACAATTTCCACGGGTCACACTTTCAACCGCCCGTAACCTCAACATGACCGCAGGCTCAGTTATTTTTGACGGGACTCTGACTGTTGAGGACGGCGGTATCTTTAATGGCAGCAGCGGTACCACGGAAGTCCGTGGCTCATTCGCCCTAACCGGGGCTTCGACCTTTGAGGCAAGTAGCGGGACTACTTTTATCGGGAGTACCACCGTCAACGCCGCTCACGACACCTTCACTGTTGGTAGCGGCACAACTTTTGACGCTAACGGTGGTACTGTCGAAATCGGTAATCGCCGTATCGTAGATATCAATGTCGACACCTCACTCACCATGTTCAACCTCAACATTGACATGTTTAGTGACGGAATGGATTTCAACATCGCTACCGGTGACACTCTCGTAACTACAGGTCAGCTCTTGCTGGAGGAAGGCATTGTTTACGGCGGAACAATTGAAGTGCAGGGCACCTACAGTCACCTGACTACGTACGGAGCCTGTTCCGGCCTCGGCGCGGGAACTACCATTATTCACGTCACCGTACCTATTACTATCGCCCCCGCTCTGGACGAGAGTAATTACGTGTGTTTCCCTGGTTTAAATCTTGATGATGTGGGGGCCACGTTCACCGGCGCTGACACTGGCAATACCAACTTGTTTGGTGGCAACCTTACGCTTACGGCCGGTACTTTTGATAACACCGAAGCTACTACTTGGGTGGCCTCGGATGCAGATTTTGATTTAGTCGGAGGCACCTTCAATCACGATAACGGAGCCTTCCTGTTCCTTGGGGGCGACCAGAGCATTAGCGGTTCGCCGACTTTTGACGACCTCACCATCAGAAGCACTAGCATGATTTTTGAAGCCAACGAGACCACCACCATTAATGGCGACTTCAGCATGGTCGGACAATCTGGTGTAGCCATGACCGTGCAAAGTAGTAGCGCCGGAACTCAGGCCAACATCGACTTCAACGGCGCGAGCTATACGCTCAACACCCTCAACGTTCAAGACAACGAATGGATAGCCGCCTCCCCCGCCGAATGTATCTTTGCCTGTACTTCTTCCGGCAATAACACCAATTGGACCTTCGATAAAGAAATCGTCGTGGGCAATATTTCAACGCAAACAACCGAGGCTAGTGGTACCGCGACATTCACCGTCGTACTTAACCAAGAACCGGATGCTAGCGTCAGCATCGGCGTAACGAGCTCAGACCTGACTGAAGGCACTGTCTCCCCCGCCTCCCTGACCTTCACAACCGTTAACTGGGAGACCCCGCAAACAGTAACCGTAACGGGTGTTGACGACGTACTGAACGATGAAGCTATCGACTTCACAATTGTCTTAGCGGTTGCAACTTCGACTGATATCACTTACAGCGGTCAGAACCCCCGCGACATAACTGTTCGTAACCTCGACAACGATGAAGTTGCTGATAACATCGATTACGACTTCCCGACTGACTATCTGGAACAGACCCCGGCCAAAACGGAGCTAAACGGCTTCGTGGCACGCATGTCTGAAGACGATTTTATTGCTACTAACGAAGTCACTGTAACTGGAGCCGGTGGTGACATTATCTATGATTCCCTCAACAACTCGTTGTGGTTCGGAGGTGACAATGACAATGTTTATCAGTACGAGATTACCACCGATACCCTAAACTCCCATGTTATCGGAGGCGTCGGCGGCACAGCCCTATATGTAACCCATGATACCGAACCCACACGTAATCGGATTTGGGTTTCGAGTCCTGACGATAACGAAATTGTGGCTTTTGATGACGATGGCACTGTCTTTGGTAGCTTTGCAGTTAATGTACCGGTCAATTTCAACCCTACCCCCAACCGTATCTTATTCGTGAATGCCAATGACGCCAATGCCGCCAATGACAGCATCTGGGTGGGTAATGAGAACGTGGCCGGCCTAGCGGCTGTAACCAAATATAATGCCGCTACCGGAGCCCCCTACATCACCGACCTCGCGACTAGCACTTTTGCTCTCACTGCCACAAATACCGTCGCCGCAAGTGTACAGGCCCTGGCATACGACACTGATAGCAACGTCGTCTGGGTGGCCAGTACCAATGACGCCGGTGAAACAATCTTGATAGCCTTCAATCAAGCCACGGGTGCGCCCCTAAGCGGCAGCCTGGCTACGAGCACATATGTAATCCCACCTATTGTTGTAGGCCAGATGGAATACGATAGCGCCAATGATCTGCTGTGGATCATGGGGAATGACGTTGTGCTCGCCGTTGATCCTGATGATGGCTTGGTTAATACCATCTTTGAAACCGATGCAGCGCTCACGGACGCAGGTATCAACACCGGTTTACTTGTCGACACCGCTAACAACATCTTGATTATCAGCGACATCGACGGGAATATTTACCGTTATGATATTGACGCGCAGTATTTCCTGGAGACCTACACCTCGTCTGACGGTTCAGGTGACATGACGTTCGATAGTGAGGGTGATATTTGGGTCATCGAAGCTGAGTTCATCGCCGGAGATGGCTTCTCAAACATTGGTGATCCCGCTATCGAGGAGGTTCGTTACGGTGTAACTGTAAACAATTACTACACCGTTCTCACCGACACCGCTGCCATCGTTGATTCTTCGGCTTGGGCCGACCTCTCGGCGGTTACGGTGACCCAAACTCTCGATAGTGGTTTTATTTACTACTCACTCGCTTTTGGTTCGGGCAATACGTATGCCGTTTACACCGCCGGCTGGCGTAATATTGCCTCAAGCTCAGCCGCGGTTCATGGCGGAGTTGATGGCACCTGGTACTACCGCAGTAATGCCAGTGTCTGGACAGCAGCTTCATCAAACAATGTTCAGACCGCACTATCACAAGCTGTAGCGGCCGGTGCAAATAATCAAATGACCGGAGCTGCACTTAACGCTCTGACGGGCGCCAACCTTGTCTCTGCCGGTGGCTGGACCTCTTCAATCGATGAAGTGCGCGTTGGGACCACCTTCTACTCAACTGATCACCGTAACAACCCTGAAGTTGATAACATCCTATTCACGACAGAGGCGGAAGTAGGTGGCGGCGGTGGCGGCGGTGGTTCTGTGCCCACCTACACCGACGACGAAGCTATTTCGAGCGTTAGCTGCACCGCTTCCCAACTTGTCGAGCTCACCTTAAGCGGCCTGCGTGTTGACGAGTATCTAGTAGCTGAAACAGCTAGTTTCCTGAACACCACTTGGGCCACTTTTGTCCCCGATGAAGTTGGCGGCACCAGCATGACTGTTCCGTTTACTCTCAGCTCTGGAGATGGTGAGAAAACTGTCTACGCCAAGTTCCGCAGCACCACCGACGACCAATCGGGAGTCATCAATACCGTTATCGAACTCGACGAAGCCAATGACTGCACGGATGTGGTCCCGCCCGGTGACGAAGAACCTGAGACGCCCGTAGAGGAAGACCCAGGCGAGGATGGAGATTTCGGAGGCCCTGATCCGCTAGAAACTCCGGGCACCGATGGGCCTTCTGAACTCTCTTACATTGGCTGCGAAGGCGTCCCCATGCCTTCAATCTCGATCGCGGACCAAGAACGTTACCGCCTTGGTGTTTCACCGATGGAAGGCGAATATGTTCCGATCTCCTTCATCTACCCGGGTGACTACATGCGCTCGGCTAACTTTGATACCGTCTACTGTATTACTGAAGACCTGGAGCGAAGAGCTTTCATGGATGAAACCACCTTCTTCACTCAGACTCGTACCTTCACGCCAGTAAAGTGGGTGGCCGATGAAACCTTGACCGAGTTCCCTCTCAGCTTCCCCATGCTCCCCCGCCAAGACGTAAACTTCCTCAAGTTCGAGAGCGACCCGAGCATCTATCATTTCATTCAAGACCCACTCGACCCTGCTCATGGCATTCTGCACTGGGTTACCACCGAAGACTTAGCCGCCTTTATCGCCGGTGAAAATTGGTCAGACTACGTAATTGATCTGAACCCTACCCTGGTTGACCGCTTCATTTATTCTGCGCCACTCCTAACCATTGATGACGTCTTAGCTCTCGACATTGAACTCACAGACTTCCGCGCCCGCGAGCTACTCAATGAAATCTCTTCTGAAGAGGTCGACGAAGGCATTATAAGCTCTCTCCTTGAACAAGGGCGTGAACTTCTGAACGCGGCCGGTCAATTCTTCAAAGCTAACTACCGACAATTGCAAGCCACATTCCAGAGGCGCTAATAACCCAATAAAAAAACATCGTTCTCTGCGACGGTGTTTTTTTATTCACAACTTTACAAGCCTTAACTGAGGTATATATACAAAATATGCGTATTTGAAAAAATCTTCCACAATTCAATGACCAATCGGCTTTGCTCGTGGCCACCGGTCGCGTGTCAGCCAAGCCATATTCAGCACACCAAGGCAGGTTGAATCTCGTGCGGCAGCTGGAGGAAAAACCAGTATATTTCTCAGATAATGAAAGTCATTTTGAAATTCGCTCAGTAAGACTAGGGCGAGGACGAGCACGAACGCTAGCTAGCAGCTCAGTGCCCGAACCCCATGAGGACGAGCGTGTCAATCATTTTACGCGCAAATTACGCACTGAACTTTGGCGCTTGATCCAGAAAGAAGCTATCGCTGATGTATACATCTTCACCCCCAAGGAACACGAAATAGTTTCCCAGCTACAGACCAAACTGCAATGCAATGTAAAAATGGTAGTAAAAGATGATTTTATTCACGAGCATCCCTTCAGGTTGCTTTAAAGCCTCCAAGTAGCCTTGGGTATCCGCAAAGTAAAACCAGCTCCCCCAATCGGCGCTCGACGTCTGCTACGAAAGATACGAAGCGCGCGTGAAGCCGGCGTCATACCCAAACGAAAATAAACACAATACTCGCTTGATGTTAGAGTGACGATTTTTTAAATTTCTTTTAGGATTTGAGTCCCCGCTCTAAAATTCATAACAGCTTCTCACTATGGAACTTATACGTCGCAACCTAAAGCTAGACAGGCTGCCAGCAAAGACAATGCAGTCACGCCACCGAAGACGAGCAATACCGTTGAAAAATTTCTCGACGGCTTCCGGCAGCCTTTTGCTGTGATGTCTCGTCTCAACCAATGGATGCCCCGCATAGATGTTGCCGAGACTGACAAAAACTTTCAGATTACCGCTGACATTCCGGGCGTTGGTCCAAATGACGTAACGGTAGAGGTCGTCAGAGATACTCTACAAATATGCGGTCAGAGTTCTCCCGATTCTTCACACTACCGGCCAATGCAGATCTGCAAAATATCAACGCAGAAATAAAACACGACACACTGATAGTCACGCTTCCAAAAATGGCTCAGGCTCAACCTGAACGACGTAAAATCGACGTTCATGCCGCTGAAGATGAGCAGAAGACCGTTGCTCAGCAAAAAACTAGCCACGCTTCTAAAAATCGTTAAACCACTAAGGTCAGCTAAGAAAAACATCAAGCCATCAGGCACCGGTGTTTTTGTTTACCCTGTGTATCGTGGAGTTTGTATATGTCTTTTGAAGTCCATATAAACACTGACCGTGGTCATGTTGACCACGGTTGGCTAAAAACCATTCATTCTTTTAGAATTGCATGTTTTGTCAATGAAAAGCGCATGAACATTGGAACACTGGTCGTACTAAATGAAGATCGAATTGCTCCAGGCATGGGCTTTGGCGAACACTTCCATGACAACGAGGAAATCGTCACTATCCCCTCTCAGGAGCGTAAACATCCAGTCCCTCAGGGAAATCAAAATGATTCAAATCCCAAATCTGCTGGATACCCATGTCCTTACCAGCGGCCAACATGGGGGAAAAATGAGAAAAATCATACTCCCCCGGCCCTTGTCAATCTCGTTCCAGGATAGGCCCTCACGAACCGTACGCATTCCTAAGCTTGAAACCAAAGCGTAATCAGCTCGACAACAAGCATCATGACGAGTAGCCGAAAGAATATGTAAACGTGGTCCGTCCTTAGGCGAAGCGTAAGTACACTCAAAACCAGCTTGAAAGAATGATGCAAAAGATGGAGGATTCTTGGGCATATAACCTAAGCTAACACCCTTTTCCAAGATGAAAAAGGGTGTAAAATGAATCTATGCAATATAAGCGCGTGCTCATCGGCTGGGTGATTATTCTCACCGTTATTGCGTTTGTGTGGGTTTGGGACCAATATTGGCCTTATAAGTAATCTCAACAAACACTATGAAATGCCCTGAATGCGACTACGACATGGGTGTTGAAAACCGCAAAGTTACTCGTGGACCAACAGGCAAAACGTATAACTGGACACGCTATCACTGCAAACGTGACGATGTTTGGGCTGATGTCGAGATCCCTAAAGAAGAGGAGGGCAAGTAAAATAAACTCCCCTAAACGCACGAACACCCTGGCTTGAAAAACCAGGGTGTCCCGTTTAGTGGCGGCAAGGTAGGCTCGAGGGCCTACCATCCAGCGGAACGGGCCAAAGAAATGTGTGCGTGGCACACCTCACGCGTGAGCTCGGCCTGATTCTCGCAGACCTGCTCGGGATCATAGGCGATGTAGTACGGCGTGTAGACGTACCACAACCAGCCTCCCACACAGAGCAGCGCCAAACAATCTCTCAATGGTCTCGACATGGGTAACCTCCGTGCGACAGGTTACCACTTCTCAAGTAGGCTTACAAGCTTTAACTCGTCCACGTAGAGACCGGAATACCTACGCTTAAGACCACGGATACCGTTTGGCAGCCTGAGTTCGCCCGCTAGGAATAAACTAATCACCTTGGGGTGAATATAACATTTTCTACAAACAGCCACGGTGTTTCCCAGAGCTTGCGCCGTCACCTTTACAGCCGCTACCACGTCGCGCTTTCGATCAGCCTCGGTTTCACCAACCTCACAGCTCGCTAAAAAGGTAGTTGCCAGCACAGTGCCGTGCCAGGTTCTAAAATCTTTGGCGGTGATCTCTGTCTGCGCAATTTCCTGCAAATAGGCGTTCACATCTTCAGAACCTATACCATGAGTCTCGCCTCCATCGTCGCGATACCCAAAGAGGTCCTGGCCGGGAAGATCCTGACATTGAGCAACTATTTTGCGAATGCGCTTATCTTCAATGGGAATCTCATGCACGACACCACTCTTGCCCTTAAAAACAAAACGCATGCTCGTGCCCCGGCCTTTTAGGTGTCGATTTAAGAGGGTCGTGAGGCCATACGACTTGTTCTCGCGCGCATATTCTTCGTTACCGATGCGAATGTAAGTAGTATCGAGCAACTTTACAATGGTTGCCAAAACTTTCTCTTTTGGAATCCCTGGCAATTTTAAATCTCGAGTTACTCGACTGCGAATTGCTCCGAGTACACCCGCTAACTCTAATAAGCGATCGTACTTGGTAGCGTCACGATGTCTGTTCCAAGCGGCGTGATAAATATACTGCTTACGGCCACGATCATCCCGAGCCGTGGCCTGCAGATGTCCGCGTGGGTCACGACAAATCCAAACGTCGGTATAGGCTGGAGGCACGCCCAGCTTTTGGCAACGGTCAATGATCTTTTGATTTTTTATTTGTCGTCCCCGAAGGTCGTAAAAAAAGAATTCCTCCCCCACTAATCTGCGGGTAATACCAGGAACGTCGTCAGTAGTATGGCGGAGCTTGGCTATAGACATAAGTGACTAACGAGTCTGAGACTGATACAGGGCCAGATTATTATAGCGGTATTTCCAAGTCTTGAGGCGTTTCAGCTTTCGTTCGAAGATTGTAAGCAAAGACAGGTCAGCAAAGGCGTTCAGTATACAAAAACCATCAGGCGCGAGCGCCTCAGCAATCGATTGCACCATCGCATCTTGATAAAGTATGAGCGCGGGTTGCTGGCCCGTATACAGATCGACCATGATCAGATCGAACCGGCCCTTCAACTGAGGTACAATTTCCGCGGCGTCGCCCTCAAGAATCTCGGCGGTATCGTTTGGAAAAAACTCTCGAAAGAGATTTGTCATGACCGGATCCCACTCCACGACCGTGATCTTGGCCTTAGGAAAACGCTTACGAATTTCTGGGAGTGAGGCGCCAATGCCAAGGCCAAGCATAAGCACGTGATCGACGGACGCGGATGATAGTTGCTGAAGTGACTTACGCCACAATGACCGCATGTAGGCCGTCGACTGATCGTAACCTGCTACAAAAACTTCTGGCCGGCCAAAAAATGTCTTAACGGTAATAGCTCCATTGCGGAGCGAAGTGACGATGCGTTCGTGTGTAAACAATCTCATACACTTTGACCTGGTTCCATAAGTGGACCGATAGGACCAGTTATGGAACCTCCGGTAGACGTATCGACAGGTATGGTATCAGACGGTATAACGTTAACGCTATGACTATCGACATTATTTTCACCATCTTCGTGTTCCTCGGCGTCATGCTGAGCTGTATTCCTACTCTGCCGGGAATACCCGTCATGTTCGGAACCATCTTCATCTATGCCCTCCTCGATAATTTTGAAACGATGCAGCCATGGCACCTGGGCGTCTTTGGAGCTTTAGCACTTTTGTCTATTGCTATCGATTACTCCTCGGGCCTAATTGGAGCCAAACTTGGTGGAGCCAGCAAGAAGGCCCTGCTCTTCGGCATTGTAGGCCTCTTCATCGGTCTCATCGCCTTCCCGCCGTTTGGAGCGTTTATTGGGTTGTTCTTGGGCGTCTTCATCGCCGAAATTATCCAATTCAAAGACCGTCAGCGCGCCCTCAAGGCAGCCTCGTACTCCATGGTGACTACCCTCATCGGCGCTCTCGCGAACGTAGCTATCGCTATTGGCGTCTTTGTTGGCTTCTTGATTATTGTTTATTAAACTCTGGCAGCAGAAAATATACGGGCGGTTGTCATTATCGTTTGACGGCAGGAGCCTCTAATCATAAAAACACCTGGTATACGCAGGTGTTTTTACTATCCTCCAAAGCCGCCTTTACATGTTTTTGAATCATGCTAAGGTAAAAATATCTTCTGATAAAGAAGATCCCTTGATTTTTAAACCAAACGCATATGGGTATCATTTTATGGATCATCCTAGGCGCGCTCGCTGGTTGGGTCGCCTCGATGATTATGCGAACCAACGCTGAACAAGGGATACTAGGTGACGTGTTAGTAGGTATTGTAGGTGCTGTGCTCGGTGGCCTGATCATGAACACGATCGGCCAGGAACCTGTAACGGGCTTTAACCTTTACAGCTTTCTCGTAGCCCTCCTGGGTGCCGTACTTCTGCTCGCGATTGTCAAAGCTTTCCGCGGAGCCACAGCCTAGCAGCCAACAAAAACACCAGTCCCTATGGGCTGGTGTTTTTGCCTGGTTTAAGGTATCTTAGAGATTCATGCAAAAACGTAATACTACCATTCTCAGCTTCTTTGCGGGTACAGCCCTGACTACCCTATTCCTCATGGGCTACATTATGTTTTGGATCGCTACTAAGTAACTTTCAGCCCTTAAAAACAAACACGCAGCCTGTCTGGCTGCGTGTTTGTTTTATTGCGTATCAGGTAAGCTACGCGGCCATCGGACGCTGAGGTCTGACAACTGCCAGAATCTCTCGAGCCTTGTCTCGGCCACCAAGACCAAAGGCTAAGCCACCAGCCAAAGCCATCATAGCCACCAAGCCAATAAAGGCGATCTGGATCAGGGTCTCCGCGATACTTTATATTGACTTGATCCAAGGTACCCGTATCCGCGTCTGCTGACTGAATAAGTCTATCCACACGTGACCAGACTACCAGTCTACGCACTAACCGTCCGAGCGCAGAGGCAATGATCCAACCGACAATCAGCACTACCAAAGCTCCGAGAATCTCAGGTAGCTGCTGCATCAAGTCAGTACCGAAGGCCTGTACACTCTCCAAAAGAGCTCCGCCCCCACTCTGCCCATCACTAACGTTAGTCCCGTTAACGACTGGATCTGTCGTTGGCATAGGTAGGTACTTTTAAGAATGAGCTTCTAGGCCCAACTTAGTAATCTCCATCTTACTTGTCAACCGATTTTTCAAGAGTTATGTGCTTGGATGATGTGAAACATCGCGAGTGAGCTGACGCGTAAGCAAGATCATGATCAATTGCGTACCGACAATAGCAAAGAGACCGTAGCGGATAAGAATCTCAGGCGCCTGCTGATAAACAAGCACTACAACCACAAGTGCCGAGACTCGGCCAACATTTAAGACGAACTCACGATCCATGAGATACGCGTATCGCTCATTAGTTTTCTTGCAGGGTTTCTGTGCGTCCAAAGTCTCGTACAGCACGGCAGCCATCGAAGCCCAACGAAATGACCTCGTCAGCCCCTCAAGTGTCTGGAGAATGATGGCGCCAACCGCCGAGTAAAGCACGGCGAAGATTATCTTGCCCACCAAAGTGACCGCCATCCACAAACCCAGAATTGCCGCGTGATCTCTGTGCTTAGCTCGTTTTCCAAGCGTGTACATGCCGAGCACGGCCAAGATGGCCGTAAAGGATAAGAGTGTGCCGATAGCATTCTCTTCATCGAGAAAAACTAACAGAGCAAAAAAGAGAATTGAAGCCTCAACACCGCTTGTGCAACCATTGAAGAAATCGAGCACGCGCATCCTGTTCCAAGCTTGACTCGGTCGACTCAAGAAAAGACGTTTAACAGGAGCAAAAACCTGAGCTACGCCGGCCACACACCAACCACTGAGCAGCAAGAGAAAAAAGCCCACGATCGCCGACCATTGATAGGCCGACTGTACCGAATATGCTCCCGTCTGTTCACCGAGAACTAAGAACCAGCCGACCGCTAACGGCGCCAACACAGCCGCAGAAATCTGCAAAACGTTTTCTAAACTGATGAACTTAAAACGGCTTTCTCCTTGAGAAACTTGCGAGGTCAACAAATTACGGTTACCCCAATAAAAACCTCCTGAGATACCCAGAGTAAGTCCGAGCGCGACGACATAGGTCTCGGCCTCGGCCCCAAGAAATACCAGCACCATGGGTACCAGCCCCTGTAATAAACATCCCACAGCACACAACTTTTGTGGAGAAAACCAACGAAGTAATAAGCCGTTCAAAAAGACCCCAATCGATAAGCCCGCAAAGTACCCAATGTTGAAAATAGCAAGTACCACCGGATCTTTAGACTGACGCCACAAATACGTATTCGAGAAAGTCGTAATCGTCGGCAAGGCTAAGGCGTACAGGAAGGTCGAACCTAACAAGAAACGTTGATCCTGAGAAAGTTCACGCAGGTACACCAGTTCCTTTCTGAAAAAGCCTGCCAACTTTAGTAAAATCATAGGGAACGTGCCACCGTAATCCACTGACGAATCCGCTTTTGAAATTCAGTACTACAGGCTCCGCACCAGCGCTCGGGAAAAGTCTCTTTCTCTCCCCAATACTTATCCATGCTCATCCATTTAGCCTCAGCCACTTCCCCATCGGTGAAATGGAGATCACTCGGAGTGCCATTAAAACGGTAGGCGTAAAGTTCAAAAAAATGTTTCTTCTCCTCATTTCTACCACTGGCAATTAAATGTAACTCTTCTGGGGTTACTCGAATGCCAGCCTCTTCTGCCAACTCTTTAACCGCATTCTCGCGAAATGAATTCCCAAGACTCAGATGGCCGCCAAAGTAGGATTGCCACTTCCCAGGGTTGGCCGGTAAGTGGTCAGAGCGCCTTGAAACCATGAGCTCAGCCCGATCGTTCACTAACCAAACATTGGTAATCCCATACCAGTAGCGATACGGTTGTTTTTTCACAACTGAACGCGGACGTCCTTGCGTAGGATGGCCACGCTCGTCAAAGCACTGTAAAAGCTCTTCCGTAGCTGCAGTTTGAAGCATATCGAGAAACATTGTATAACGAGAACGACTTATGAAGAAGGATTTGGTAAAAGAACGTTTGCGCTGGGCCAATGACCAGTGCCCATTGCCGGGTTCTCCCATCCCCTCGCTCCACCATACGCGTTGGTATGCTGAGGCTCATAGCGACGAGCAAAGACGCCTGTGGCAGCCCGATGGCTTTACCACAATCGTCCTACAGACTCGTCTCCTGAGCTGGTATCGATCATTCACCATCGACTCGCCCAAGCTTCCCTCCCCAGCCCCCTCCTTCTCGGAGTTGATGGCCGGAGGGGCAGTCATTCCGCAGTCGCTCATCACCATCAGCGAATGGCTTCCCCGTTACGAACCCCGGCCCCAAACAGGGTGGTTCACGTTTGGTGGTAATTACACGAGTGCCTACGCCCGGCTCCATAAAGAGTATCTCGATGATTGGCGTGGTCACGCTAAACGCCATCTTAAGATCTTTGAAAAATCAGGCTGTACACTCCGCCTTGGGATAAAGGCTGACGTCGTGACGCTTTATTCAACCTCGCAAGTGCCCAAATCCCTGCAAATCGCCTTGCTGAGAACTCTCGATAAACACCTCACAGTTCACCCGGACACCATCGACATTCTCATCGCGGAGAAAGACGGCCGAGCGATTGCTTGCCACGTGGCTGGAAATTGCGATGAGGCCGGTCTCAGTGAATATATTATCGGCGCTTTCCATCCTGACTATAAAAAAGAAAATCCCATGGTGGGACTGGTTGACTGGTGGTACAAGCGCTCACTTGAGCGTGGCTACAAGACGCTCACCTTTGGGCATATGGAACCCCCAGCCACTGCGTTGCCAGCCTCGGGGAACGGTTACTCTTTTTTTAAAACCCATTTTGGCGTTGAACGGATTTGGTTCCCAAAAAATCGCTGGAAATTTACCTTCAATCACAAGCTGCCCTTTTCGAAGCCGTAAGATCAAGCTACAATACTCAAGTTCACAAACTCAAACCTGACTTTCTATGGACAAGAAACTGATCGGAGCTCTAGCCCTTATTTTGCTCCTGGGAGCTGGCTGCACTGCAACTAGTGACATAGATGGAGACCTGAATGAAACCTCAGACATTACCGCAGATACACAACTCGCAGACGAAGGCGGCGCTGCCAGTGGGACCGTGGAAGCTGGTACTGATATCGATATCAGCGGTGACATGATCGGCGGTGACGCGGTAGCGGGAGTAGAGGTAGACGGCGTTAAAACGTTTACGGTAACCGGTGGTAACTTCGAGTTCACACCAGCCACGATGAGCGTCAAAAAGGGCGACACTGTTCGGATTACGTTCATGAACGTCGAAGGCTTCCACGATTTCGTACTTAATGAATTCACTGTCGCTACTAAGCAAATTCAAGGTGGCACCGAAGAAGTAGTCGAGTTCGTAGCTGACAAGACAGGTAGTTTCGAATACTACTGCTCAGTTGGTAAGCACCGTGAGATGGGCATGAAGGGTACCTTGATCGTTACTGAATAACTTCCCAAGAAACACCGCTTCTAGCTTTGCTGGAGGCGGTGTTTTGTGTTTTAATAGGTTCGTTATGATGAACAAAAAACACTTATTAACAGCCATCGTGGGAGTCATTTTTGTCGGCGGAGGGCTTGGATTAGCCATCTGGAACGAATCGCGTCCAGAAACCTCGAGCGAGGTCTCAACAACCACACCTAATGCTGAGGATAGCTACACTATGGCCCAAATTTCTGAACACGGGGACGCTGCCAGTTGCTGGACCAACATCGAGAATAAGGTTTACGACCTAACCAAGTTCATTCAAGAACATCCGGGCGGCTCAAAGTCGATCTTGGTTATTTGTGGCAGTGAAGGTACCGGCTTATTTAACAGTATGCCCGCCGCCGTTATGCCCGTAGCTCGCATGACACTCGCTAAGTATCAAATTGGCGTCCTAGCTGAATAACCTTTCACCGCTATGCAAAAACTTGATCATCTCGTGCCCGTGGTATTGCGGCTCGGCCTGGCCATGGTCTTTGTTTGGTTCGGTACTCATCAGCTGCTCGATCCAGGTTCCTGGGTCGCCTTTGTACCAGCCTTCACAACCAACCCCTGGATTTCACCCGAGACCATCATTCTCTTGAGTGGTTGGCTCGAAATCGTAGGGGCTGCTCTGCTTATCACCGGGTTCTGGATGCGCCCAGTAGCCTTAATCTTAGGACTCCACATGCTCTTCATCGCTATTGAAACCGGTGGAGCGATTGGCGTGCGCGATTTCGGCCTCACAGTCGCCTGTATCGCTTTAGCGCTCTCTACCCCCGATTGCTGGACGCTTGATCACAAGCTTGATACCGAGCCCGCTCGATCAGCAACTTAAGTAAAAACAAAAAACCACCAAAACGGTGATTTTTCTAGCACAAAATGCTTACGCCTGTGCTGGGGTCTCAGTAGCGTCGGCGGCTTCTTCAGCAACCTCTGCTACCTGCGGCTCATCAGTGACGGTCTCCTCTACCTCTGGAGCGTCAGTGGCCGGTGGAGTGATGGTCGTATCTTCGCCGTCGTACATAATATATATGTTTAAAGAATCAGACGGTGCCCAATCCACGAAAGGACTCGAGCATCGTATGCGACAAAGCCGCTAGCGTCAAGCTTTTTTCTTCTTTTCAAGACCGGCCCCGGCCAATATGGCAAAGGTGATGTTTTTATTGGATTAACTGTTCCAGCCCTACGTAAGCTCGCGCTTGAGCATGGCGCTCTTTCACTAAGCGAGGTTACCAAGCTCCTCAAATCCCCTATTCACGAAGTGAGGTTCCTAGCGATCGTGCTACTTATTGATATTTTTAAACATGGTGACGATAAGCAAAAGACGCGTGTGTTCCAGCTCTATCTGAAGAGCATCCATAAGCACATCAACAACTGGGATCTCATCGACGTCTCGGCACCTCACATTGTTGGGGCCTATCTTGAGCATAAACCGCCAACAATTCTTTACGACCTAGTACGATCGGAGTCACTCTGGGAGCGTCGAGTGGCCATGATCGCAACTTTTCGCTATATCCGCAAAGGCTCAGCTAGCGTTGCTCTGGAAATTGCTGAGATGCTCGTGCACGATAAACACGATCTGATCCAGAAGGCGGTAGGCTGGATGCTCCGCGAGATTGGCAATTACTGCTCCCCCAGCCAAGCGCTGTTATGGTGCGAAATACCTGAATGCCTAGGGCAAACGCTGATTATCCTCAACGGATACCTGCGTCTCTCAAAGGCCATCAGGCGCACCATGACCGCAGCTGAAAATCCACCAGCATTGACTGGTGGTTTTTCAATTGCATTGGATTGAACTATCATCTATTCAATTAACCGGAATGAAAAAAGAAAACTCTGACTTACTGAATAGGTACTATTGATATGGAAAGAGCTAAAGTCAATGAGTGCGAAGAAGCTCTTTCAAATGGCATCAGCAAACTTGCTCAAGGCGATGGCTTAGGTGCGCTTCATTATCTAAAATCGGCGTTAGCTTATGCTTGTTCCAGCAATAACAGCGAACAAATTCTACAAACTTCCTCTCCAAAATCTAACGCAACGGGTAAGCTCTTGCCCGTATGCCAGCACCCTACGTTCGGTTAACAGACAAAGACCGAGAAGAAATCAGTCGAGGATTGGCTTCTAGCGAATCTTTCACCGCGATTGCTGACAGAATTTGCAGATCAACAAGCACTATTTCTGTTGAAGTGGGTAAGAACGGTGACATCTCTGGATATCGGGCGAATCTGGCGGCGCGTCGGGCACGACGGAAGGCTGCATCTCGGAAGTTAGGTTGCCGGAAACTTGCTCAGAACCCGGCGTTGCTGGCCGAGGTCATCTCCGGCCTCATGGCAAGGTGGTCGCCAGACCAAATCGCCAAAACGCTCCGAAGTACGTACCCTGGAAACATCAGTATGCATCTTTCTCCAGAAACTATCTACCAATACATCTACGTGCGGATATGCTCTCCATTGAGGAACGTCCGGCAGAAGTAGCCGACCGCACGGTGCCAGGCCATTGGGAAGGCGACCTCATCATGGGAAAATATAAGCAGTCCGCCATGGGAACACTTGTCGAACGAACGACAAGGTACACCCTCATGGTGCCGCTCAAGGCGAAGGATGCCGTATCCGTCCGTAAGGCGTACGTCAAAGCCATTCGTACACTGCCAAAGGAGTTCGCAAAGTCCCTCACCTACGACCAAGGCAAAGAAATGAGCGACCATAAGAAGTTCACGTTGGCGACAGGTATGAAGGTCTACTTTGCCCATCCAGGAAGTCCATGGGAACGTGGCACAAATGAAAATACCAACGGACTTATTCGTCAGTATTTTCCCAAAGGCACAGACTTCCGCACAGTCTCAACGAAAGAGATTAAGCGAGTACAACGTGAACTGAACGGACGGCCACGGGCAGCCATTGGCTACCGAAAACCTGAGAACGAAATTAAACAAGTCGTTGCGTTAAAAGCTGGAGACTAAGTCCGAAAAGAATGTTATCTCAGATAGTCTTGAAAAAGAAGAGCGACACCCGGAGGAGATGCCGCCCTTCTTTGAGGCAGCATTTCCGGATGTCGCGAGTCCGCTTCGCGGACGACAGCCAAGGGACAAGTCCCAAGGCTCACTACCGAGTGCTCTACTCCCGGAGGATGGGGACCGAATAGCACGAGTCGTCGTCGCTGCCGCGCCAGCTGGCGCACAACATGACGTCGTCGCTGCCGCGCCTCCAGTACACGCACGGCACGCTCTGCCACGGCCCGACGTCGTACCCGGGGACGTTGAGCTCGTAACCCCCGGCGAAGAGGCCCGGGTTCGTCTGGTAGTTGATGTCGCGGACGTATTCCGTGAACATCCATGCGAAGGCGAAGAGCTCGTCGGCCAGCGACTTCGGGCCACGGACCGCCGTGATGCTGTCACGCCCGCGATTCGCGTCGAGGTCGATGACGACCCACTCCAGCGTCGGCTTGTGCGTGTGGTTGCCGACTAGGATACGGAGGCGATCCACGTCCTTCCCACCGTGCGGAGCCTTCCCCGAGAGGAGCAGCTCCCACCGCCAGAACTTGGCGCCGAACACGGCATTGATCCGCTTGGCGTGCGCCTCGAAGGTCTTGGCCACGCCCTCGTCTCCCCCGCCGAAGCGGATGCGGAGCGAGCGGAACGCGAGGCGACCCTTCGGCCATTCGGGGGCGGTCTCGGCGAGGCGATTGATGTCCTCGACCGGGATGCCCCAGCCCTCTTCGTAGTTGGCACGCCGCAGGGCGGCGAGCTGCACTACGAGGCTGAGCTCGTAGGGGTTCTTGTCCGCGTCGAGAAGGCGTACCATGGGGCGTACCTCTTTGTTGTTACCGCTTGGCGTACCGATTCCGGGGTAACTCCCCGTTTATCGGCGTACCTGATTGTTGAAAGCGGCGTTCTGACGCCTGTCGTAGCGACAAAACGCCACTTTCAACTGATAGCAGTTTACAACGAACGACTGAATATAATAGCACAAAATGGCCGGAAAGTCAATAACTTGGCTTACATCAGCTCATTTATAGACCATTTTTGACTTGTAGGATTTCAAGGTGAACCCGGCGCTGTAATAGCGCGTACCTGCCCTATGAAGCCATGGCAAGAGTTCTAACGTCGTGTACCAGCCCCTGCCACCGAGCTCAGCTCGGTTGTCGTCGCCAGTAGCCGTCGCTCAGCGTCGGCGCTCCGAAAACAACTTACCAGCTGAGCGAGGTGCGGTCTGCTGGGCGGACCCACTTCGCCAATACGAGATGCTCTCGGCAGCCAAAACCAGTCACATAGGTGACTGGTTTTGATTTACAATAGATAAGCTGTGACTTTACCGCGCGTTGTTTATAGTTCTACAGGATAGAAGTAATGAATGAGTTGTTCAAGGGGTGTGTTGTCGTTGATGCCTGCATGGGGTTTTACGGTGTTGTAGTAGTTCACCAAGCGAAT
>Ga0163151_10004376_pt1 | contig 19055 bp, 10 predicted proteins | sample OliLakLV19MP5IB2_FD_145596 | JGI IMG/M metagenome (GOLD analysis project Ga0163151, IMG submission 145596) | Freshwater microbial mat bacterial communities from Lake Vanda, McMurdo Dry Valleys, Antarctica - Oligotrophic Lake LV.19.MP5.IB-2 | ecosystem: Environmental > Aquatic > Freshwater >... | reverse complement strand
AACCACCTCGGCCTACGCCTGCCGAAAGGCTCCCGCCCCAACTCGCATGTAGTGCCGAAAACAAGCCCCTGAAATCCACTAATCGTTTATCATCAACAAACTCACTTTTTGAACTGCGGAACTCGGGTTAAGGATGGGTGTGGCAGCATTTTATATTATCGCCTCTTTTAGTAGGCTTTGATGTTGTATAACCAACCATTACGCCTACTTTGATAGGCAATGAATAGCCTCCCTCAGCCCGATTCAAATTCAGTCGTCCAAGGCGACCGGGAAGCTGTGCGCACCTTGTTGGATCGTCTCCGCCAACAGCGGCTAAAGCACAACTGGTCGCAAGTCGAAATGGCCCGCCGCGCCGGACTATCCCGTCCGGCTTACCAGAATTTCGAGAACGGCTACGGCAATATCACCCTCAGCAACCTGGTAAAAGTGCTCGGGGTGCTTGGGCTCACCAATAATCTCGCCCAAATGGTGCCGGCTCTCACCGAAGAACCCACGCTCGCATCGTTGGCCAGGCCGGCGCGCCAGCGCGCACATGTCCGTCGCGCTGCCACCGCAAAGCCGGAGCCGTCACCATGAGTCGCGCCTTGGCCCCCGCGCTCAACGTCCGCTGGTATGACGGCCGTCTGGTCGGCCGCGTGGTAACAACTGGCCCCACCTACTTCGCCTACGCCGACGAATGGCTCGCGAGCGGCTACAATCTCTCGCCCATCGCCGTGCCCTTGGCGAACACGGCCTTCCGCCAACGCGTCGATGGCTTCGATCAGCTCCCCGGTTTTCTCTCCGATTGCCTCCCCGACCAATGGGGCCGGCGGATCATGGATCGCGAATTCAGCGCACTCGACGTGCGAGCGACACCGATGCGCATGCTCGCTTGGGTTGGGCGACGTGGCATCGGCGCGCTGAACTTTGAACCGGCTCTTGATGGCGAGCACAGCGCCTCAAGTTGGGCAGCGGTCACCTCCGTCCTGCTCACTCGCGAAGCCCAAGCCGTCATGCGCGAGGAACCGGCCCGCGCGTTCCAACATTTACAGCGCGCCGGCACGGCCGGCGGCGCGTTGCCCAAGGCCACGGTCGCGCGGCTCCCCGATGGCACGCTCTTGGTCGGTGGCGATGTCGCTGCCGCCGCGACGGCTCATCCCGATGCCCGACTCGGCATCCTCAAACTCGACTGCGAGGACAACCCCGTAGGCAGAGTCACCGACGGTCGTCTGGAGCACGCCTACATGACCATGGCCCGCGCGAGCGGGATTCGCACTGCGGCCACCGAAATCATCACCGATGTCACGGACACACGGTCATTCCACCACCTGTTTGTCGAGCGCTTCGACTGCTTGCGTGGCACGCCCCGTCGTTTCCACCTGGTCACGCTGGCCGGCGTGCTGCACACGCACCGTCTCAGTTACAGCAACCTGCTTTTGACCACCCGCCAATTGACGCAGGATCAGACTGAGGTATCCGAAGCCGTCCGCCGGATGATCTTCAATGTGCGCAGCGCCAATGCCGACGACCACGGCAAGAATCACAGTTTTCTGTTCGACGATCACGCCGGGCGTTGGACGCTGTCCCCCGCCTATGATCTCACGCTCAACGCCGAATCGGGCAGGGAGTATCAAGGCCTGTCCCCGAACAGCTTTGGCACATCTCCTCGTTGGGCCACGCTCGCCGGGCTCGCCGCCGATGCCGGGGTGCGTCGCGATGAATTCGACGCGATTGACGCCGAGGTTACCGTTGCCATCCAACGCTGGCCGGAGTTCGCCGCGTCGGCGAATCTGGCCCCGGGAGTCATCGAGCGAGTCACGTCAATCCACGCGGGACTTGCAACTATCCTAGCCGCCGAAACTCCGGCGAAGCGTGGCCAGCGGCGAAAACTTTGGGAGTAAGGGAGTGCTGCTGAAGTCAGGCTGCCCCCGTCTGCCTGCCCGCCGGCAAAGGACGGCCGGAGAAAACCAAGCACCCCGGATTAAGTGTCACCTATCCTGCCGGTTCATACCGCGCACTCCTCCCACATCCCATGCGACGAAGCACACAGTGCAAATCTAACCTTCATGCACGTATCGCTCTGCAAAAATCCGCCGTGGGAGTAAGCCGTCTGATTAAATTGGAACTTGATCTCGGCGCGCCGTTGCTTTGAAGATTAGCGACTTCCGAGCGTCCACACCCATGACAGCAATCTGTTCCAACGCATGAGAACGATCATCGCCGCGATGTTTACCTTTGCAGCTTCGACCGTCTACGGATGCACGATCTGCGACACAGCAGCGGGCTCTGCGGTGCGCGCCGGCATTTTCAACGGCTCGTTTTTTATAACGTTCATTGAGGTTGTATCGGCCTTTCCGGTGCTCGGACTCGCCCTTTACGTAGTCGACCGCTGCCTACCTGACTAAGCCATGAACACATCCATCGTTACCAAACCTCTCACGCGCGCAGGCATCTTTCTCGGGATTGGCCTAGGCGGCTTTGTGGACGGCATCCTCTTCCACCAGATTTTCCAGATTCACGCCATGGTGTCTGCTCGCGTGCCAAAAGATTCAATCCGCAACATCGAGATCAACATGTTCTGGGATGGACTCTTTCACGCCTTCACTTGGATCATTACGGTCGTCGGTCTGACTCTTTTGTTCCGCGCCCACGCGGTGCGCAACATCCTCTGGTCGGGACGCCTCTTTGTCGGGGCGTTATTCCTCGGCTGGGGACTTTTCAATCTGGTCGAGGGCGTTATGAACCATCACATCCTGCATCTCCATTACGTTGTCGAGGCGCGCGGCCAGTCGATCTTCGACGTTCTTTTCCTGCTGTCCGGGGTCGTTTTTATCGTGGGCGGCTGGATGGCGATTCGTTCGGCGCGAAGGTCTGCGGATGCAGCCAACGTTGCCTGACCCAAAAGGTTGTGCTAACGCGAACCCGCTAGCACGACCCTTGAAAAGGCAGAAAGGGTCGGGGCGTGGTTTATTGATTTTTACCGCCACAATCAAAGGCCACAATCAAAGGGGTAAGGCTTTGGGGTTTGGGGTATATCCCAACTTCCTCGCCCACTCCGCCTCCGGCTCTTTCTGCCACGCGCTTACCCCGGAGTTCGCCGCACTGAAGGCTGCCGCTTGGGCGGCGTTCATCCGTCGCAACGTCCTCGCGCCCCTTGAAATGGCCGCAACGTTGGACACCATCCGCGCTTTCGCGTGGCCCGTGATGGCAGCGGCTATAAAAGGCATGGCCTTCACTGAACACTGGACTCCAGCGAAAGGTTGTCATCTATCTGAGAAATGCCCAAATATTGGGCTGAAAACCTAAAGTGCATTGATTTACCTCGATAACAACGCGACGACTCGACCTCACCCCTCAGTGGTGGCGGAGATGATGGATTATTTGACAGAAAAATGGGGCAATCCGAGCAGCGCGCACGCCTTTGGGCTCCAGTCCAAAAATGGAATGGATAACGCTAGGCGCAGCGTCGCAAATCTGGTCGGTGCCGAGCCGGATATGGTCGTGTTCACCGGTTCAGCTACCGAAGCAAATAATACGGCCATATTGTCGGCGTTACGTGCCGCGCCACAAAAACGTCGGATTGTGGCCGCTTCTACGGAGCATTCAGCAGTAATTACGATGGGGCGTGCTCAAGAGTCCGCCGGCTATGAATTGGTGCTCGTTCCGTCTTTGGACTCGGGGTTGGTGGACCTTCAAGCACTCGCCGCAGCGATCAATGCGGACACGGCAATTGTATCCATAATGTGGGCAAACAATGAAACGGGGGTCATCAATCCGGTTGCCCAAGTTTCGGCGTTATGCCGAGAACGTGGAGTTCTGTTCCACTGTGATGCGGTGCAAGCTGCGGGAAAGCTGCCGATAGACCTCAGATCGGTGCAGATGGATTATCTCACGCTCAGTGGCCATAAGATTCACGGACCAAAAGGCATCGGAGGTTTAGTCGTCGCACCAAATGCGCCTTTTTCCCCGATGCTCTATGGAGGGCACCAAGAAAATGGACGGCGAGGTGGAACGGAGAATGTGCCGGCCGCTGTAGGATTCGGTAGCGCAGCCAATGCGGCCATGGCCGAACTGAACAATCGTAGCCGGCACGTTGCTTCATTGCGCGATGAATTGGAAAGCCGGGTGCTTGCCGAGGTTTCTGGGACTGTCGTCAATGGCTTCGGGTCGCCCCGCTTGCCGAATACCTCAAACATCGGATTCACGGGAGTAGATTCGGACACACTTGTCGCTCTTCTCGATCTAAGAGGAGTTTGTGTTTCCTCAGGCTCTGCCTGTCTGTCCGATGCTGTAGCGCCCTCGCACGTTATTCTAGCGATGACCGGATCATACCAAAAAGCGTCGGAAGCGATTCGGTTCAGCTTGTCGCATCATAACACGGCGGATGAGATTGATCACACTGTCGAAGCGGTGAAACAGGCAGTGGCTACATTGCGATAATACCGACTAGCCGCGGAGGCTTGCGACGATTTGGGTGATCTCCTCGTCCGAGATCAAGGGCACTTGAGCAAAGATGATTGCTGGAACGTTTACGAGCTTGGCGGCGAGATGGCCTTTCCCCAGTAAGCGCTCGGCGCCACCGTTACGCTCACCCAAAGCGATCTCGGAGGTTCCTTCGGCGTCAACTTTCAGCACTAACCGGTTTCCCAAATTTGCGCGCAACTGCATCGGCATCACATCCGCGTCGGGCCGCTGTGCTGCAAAGAAAAGGAAAATGCCTGCGGCTCTGGCTTTCACGCCCAGCCGACTGACAATGTTGGTGACCGCGTCGCGGTAAGAATCAGTCATCATCCATTCCGCGAACTCATCGTGGATCACCCAGAGATACGGCAGCCGTTCCGTGGCATCGGCCTTTGCGTTCAAGCGATAGATGTCGCCAACCTTGTTCTTACGTAAAACTTCATACCGACGGTCCATCTCTCCAACCAGCTGGGTCAGCTTGGCGGCGGCAGCCTCCTGCTCGTCAATGATCCCGCCCTCCAAATGAGGCAGGTCGGCAAACGCGAAGTAATCGACGCCCCGCTTGGGGTCGATCAGCACGATCTTGGATTGGGCCGGCGTGTTGGTGCACGCAATGGCTAGCAAAATATTCTGCATGAGCACCGACTTACCACTGCCCGTGGTGCCTGCGATCAAAGTATGCGGAGCATGTTCAGCCGGCGAGACGAAGAGCAGATCGCTGGTCTCCTCTTGCACGCCGATGAGCAATTTGACGTTACCGTGGGTTGTTTCGGGCTGCCAGCGGCTCCAGACATCCAGCATCCGCAACACTTGGCGATTCGGCCGGGCGACCGCGATGGAAACAGCGCCCGCTTCCGGCCGCACCGAAATGATGTTGAGTCCATGCGTGGTGAGGAATTCCGAACGCTTCTTCAAAATCTGCTCGACGGTCAGGTTCGTCGCTCCCTGGAACTTCAACAGCACAGCGTTCGGCGTGAGCACTGTGCTCAGCAATTTGGAATTCAACTGAAACTGTTGCAGGGCCGAGCGCATACGGGCAACCGTGTGGGTTTGCCATTCCGCTTCGTCGGCCGGTGCCGCGCTGGCGTGTTGACGCCCGGCGATAATATGCGCAACGCCGGGATTTGACCATTCGGGCATAGCCGCAGGTTGAGCGGACGCGGGGGCGGGTGTCGATGACGCGGCTGGCAAAGAAGCCGACGGCGAGGTCGATATTTCTGGCGCCGTTGGCTTTGGTTGGCTGTCCGGCTGCGGTGTGGAAGCGGGCACGGAAACGGGGAGCCGAGTGATCTCAGAGGTCTGCGTGAATTCGCGCCGACGCACCACATCGTTTTCCACCACACTGCCGCGTAATGCTTCCGGCGAGGCATCATCTGCATAGGCGGCCAGTAGCGCGCGGGTCTTCGCACGTGAATAGACTTCCTGGAATGAATTCTCGCACTCCGATACTTCGACAAAGTCGGAGAGATCCCCTGTATCCGACGGACCGGAAACAAACACATGCGAATAACCGCGCACGTTAATGTGGCATGAACCGTCGCGCAGCGCCCGACGAAAATCACCCAAACTCAGAGTATCCGCCGCCGCGTAAGGAATGCCTGAAAGCAGTAAGTCGGAAAACCGGGACAGCCACAAAGTGCGGTCCAGCCGCTTGGGCGCACCGAAGAGCGCGTCACGGATACGGCGCACCGTATCCCGTAGTTGTTTTTGAGATTCGCGGCGGCATTCGCCCAGCGCGGATTCCACGATATATTTGGACTCGGTGACAATGACCGTGAGGCGCATGACTCCGTCAACCACCTCGGGCTGGAGCACCAGCAGGTCGGCGATCTGCTCTTCCCGTTGGCCCAACCACTCCGAATAATCGTCCAAGAAATACCAGCCCACTTTTTTGGTGGTGCCCAGTTCGTGCCGCACGAGGTAGCTGCTCAGGACGATGCCCATGAGTTCGCTGGCGTTTCGTCCGCGTTTCGCGGCCCGCAAGACGATGTCGCCGGAAATCCGATTGGCATCGTCGATGAAACGCTGGGCTAGTGCGTGCGCCCGCACGTCTTGAAAGTCTGGGTTCAGGTCCTTGATCCGGTTGAAAAGCATAGATCGGAGTAGCCCCAAGTCGGCCTTCGATGAGACCAGAAGATTTCGACCCTGGGTTGCGGACTGCTTGTAGCGAATCACACGGACGCCTTGATTCAGCAGCTGTCTGCGGTCCAGCAGTTCGTCGTAGTTCACCACCCAATTGCCCAGATTGTGGCTCTCATTAAAAATGTCGGCAGTCCCGGGGTCATTAAATTCCAACTGTCGAGCCGGTAGATAGCGCCGGGCGGCGTCTTCATCCCAGTCACCTTTGAAGTAGGACGTTACCGCCGTCATGTAAGCCCAACCCGCTTGGGATTGGACCGGGCAACAAAGATATACGATGGACTTCTCTTCATCTACAGGCGACGGCCGGCGACGCGACCAGCGCGACGGCACCAAGTCGTCAAGCGCGTGAGGCACGCTGGATTCCCGATACCACTCCAGCTTGGAATGCCGGGAAATGACATCATGCAGGAACACTAAATCAGTCTTAGGCCCGTCCTGTGGATCGGGCACGGGGGCTTGGTCGGCCATAATGCCAATCCGCAACCGTGCCATAAAATCCTGGCTCGCCTCGCTGGCCACGAATGTGTCCGCATCGCCCTCGGCAGATTCGGTGATCCGCTCGTAGAGCGCATGCAGCCGCTTACGGTCCCGGTGTCGGAGGATTACCTCACACCGAATGTCGGACTCGTCCTCGTGCATTTCATTGATCTTTCCGACGACCGCTTGTGGCAAGCTTGCGGAATCGCAGTTATAGAGCACCACCGACAGGTTCGGTTTTTCGTGGGGGAATAACGCGAGGTAACGCCGGACCATCTCGACGATTTGGGTGGCAGACTCGACTGGATCCTCGTTGGTGTCCGCGCCGTGAGCGTCGTCTGCAATCGGCAGCTCATGCAGAGAGTAGTCGAGCAAGGCGTCAGTCAGGGAGAGTAGCTCGGCCTTTTTCTCGCGCCAGCCGATGATGACTTCGGGGTAATGCGGATGCTGTTGTTCGTCCCGCAGGTCCTTGAAGTATAGTTTGGCATCGCCGAAGAGCACATTTTCGTCGGTTAGCAGGTGGCCAACCAAAGAAGCCAACCGCAGAGCCTTGATGGCCACGGCACGCAGTCGCAACGGATGCCACGGCGCAACCATCGCGGCGGTGGGTCCGCCCAGCACAGGGATCACACCGATAGCCAGCAGTGGTTTCAGCAAAAGCTCGCGGTTGCGGTCGCCTTTAGCCTGCCGACATATCGTGTCCATCAGTTCGCCAAATGCATCGAACTGAGTGGCTATCTCTGGGCACAGCACACCCAGTTTTGGAAAGCCGGCCGCCGCTGCGGCGTAAGCCTTGGTGAACGCCTCGAATTTTGTCTGTAACGCCGGGGCAGTTGCGGCACTCACCGTCCCGCGACTTAAGGCCTCTTGTAGGTTGGTTTCCCACTGGAGCTTGAGATCGTGTTCCTTGCGATAGGCCGGTAGCAGCGATCCGCGATTCTGTCCGGGCCGCGCACCTAGGCTCTTCACATTGCGCAAATCGAGGGCCTGTAGTCCGCCCTTGCTGGCCACCGTCTGTCGCTCAACTGTGCCCTGTAGGAAAGGATGGTCGGCCAGATGATCCACCCAGTCGCTCTGGAATTCACTGGCAATGGACTCCGGTTCAAATCTCCAGATGAGCTGCCGATGGGCGGCTTCATCATTGTCGATTTCGAGCGCGACGTAAAACTTGATCTCCACAGCCTTTCGCGCCGTGGACGTATTAGGTTTGTATTTGGGCTCGCCCGCCCACGTCGCGACCAAGGTGTCGAAGTCGAACAGCGAACCGACATCGAAAGTTACGCCTAAGAACAAGTCCTTCAGGCCGCGGTAACGAAAAGCAAAATACTGACCCGCGGCGACGTTGAGATTCCGCAGGTCCTTCTTGGCCTTGCGCTCCGTTGAGATGACCAGCTTCCGTTCCGTGCCAAGAATGTCCTGATCGAATAAGGATTCCAGACACAGTCCAAGTCCGAGGAGAAAATCGTTCGTTTCGATGGGCGAGCCGAAGATGAGTCGATCCCAGCGCGACTTTAACGGCGGATGTTCCTTCAACTCACCGCGTCGGCGGTTGTAGAATTCAACGTCATCGTCGAGCGCTTGGCTGATCCGGCCACGCTTGGTCAGTGCATCCAGATACTCAGCCTCGCTGTCGGACAGCTGGATGTCCGGCTTCCGCTCGTCATAGAACCGCAGTGTCTCTCGTCCCAAGTTAAAGCTCTCGCGTTGCATTCCGTCGAAGATCGGCGCGATGATTTCCCAATCGAGCTGAGCCAGAGCCTCGGCCTCGGGGTTCCATTTGGGCGGGGCCGCAATGAACGCTTCCACCTTGGCGTGGAGTTCATCTGGTATCTGGTCCTTAACCTTGGCGAACGCGGAAGCCAGCTCGTCGGAAGAAAGAGTCTGATCTTTGGGGTTCTTCTTTTTCAGGTAGCAAGCGAGCTTCTTGCTCACGTGCAGGTAAAGGGGCCGCCACTTGCTGGGCTGCCCCAGAGTCTTGTCATTTAGCGAACGAAACAATGCTGGATGCCTCGGCCATTTCAGAGCTGGCAGCGCATCGCCCAGTGCCTCTGCGAGAATTTTGCCGTCCTTGATCCGCTCTCGGGTGGCGAGGATGTAGTCCGCAAACGCATCGAGGCTTAGGGACGAAATATCCTGTAAGGCCGCCAGCGCAGTCTCCCACCATCGGCGCTGTTGGTCGGTCAGCGGCAGGTGATGCGCTGCGACCTCTATCCACAACGCCGCGTGCGCCCGGATTTGAGTGGAGTCAATCGGCGTCAGGTCAGCGAGCGAAACGCGTTCGTCGTCACCGCGCGTGGCGATGAGCAACACCGGCTTGTCGCACGGCGAATTGCGGAAGAAAGTAGCCCGGTCCTCGGTCAGACAGTCGGCCGGCAGTCCGTAGCCGCCCACCCAATGTTGCGGCAGCTTGATCTCGATTTGGGCGGCCAGAGCGGTGTCCGCCAGAATGGCTTGCGCGATGCCGACCGTCTGCTCGGGGGAAAGCCGGTCGAGCAGATAGCGTGCGGTGCTGGCTGAATCTTCCCGTGGCAGATTGTTGTGTAGGTAACGGGCTACCACCTTACCAATGAGTTCGTAGCGTTTCATGGCTTAGCGGGCGTAAGGGTTTTCCACGTAGGCGCACGCATCCGAAAGGCGACGCAACAAGCCGAGGCTGCTCAACCGCTGCTCGAGCCGCAGGCAATTCGCCTGAAACGGCTTCTTGTCGATGTCCTCGCTGCGGAGGACTAATTCGGCCTGAGTCTCGCCAAAGACGAGGCCATAACGGTCAAAGAGCAATTGGAGAAACTGCCCGAGTTCCATTCGCCGTTCAACATTGGCGAAAAGCAGCGCCTTGAGAAACGCATCGGTCGGCGCGTAACGCAGCCGATTTGTCCCCCGCCGCGACACGAGTCCAACGCCCCGTCCATACGTGCGATGGACCTGGCTGAAATGCTGCCGGTGCCGAGCCCGGACCTTCTCCTTAAAGGCGACCCACAGTTCGTCCGGGTCGGGAATGGCCGTATCGTCTTCCCACTGAAATTCTCGTTTCAACACATCGCGTCGCCGGGCGAGGATGTCCGCGACCGACCCCGGCAGGTTCCACTCGTCGAGCTTTTCAATCCGCGTAAGGATAGCGTCAAGCGCCTCGCGGGATAGGTCATTGTTGCCTTCGTAGCTTTCCACCGATTGCTCACGCACCAAGCCCCGCCGCGGCGCGACGACTTCGCAGATAATCGAGGGATTTTGGGTGCGATCCAATAGCGCCGAGCTGGTGCGCAGATGGTAGAGGAAAATACCAAAAGCTCCGGTCGTAACCAGATAGGGCACAGCGTCGAATCCTGGCAGGTCACGGCTTAATAATTTGAGCCAGTCCCCTGCGATGGTCTCGAATACGGGATGGCTGTCGTAGGGCAGATACGACGACACGCCTGAGCCGCGTTTCACCGTCTTGTCTTGAGCTGAGTCCGGCTGCAACCGGCGCACTAGATCATCCCACTTGTTTTGCCGGAACATCCGGCCAGGAAACACCCGTGCAAGTTCCGCAGCCTGCGAACTGCGGGCTAGCATCTGGTAGAGAAGTTCGCCGGTGCGGCCGAAGTTGATGTATTGCGAGGACTCGACCTTGCCATCCTTCGTGACATCGAGATCAACAAACGTAGATGCTTGCCCGAACGGAAAAATGAAGCGGGAACTCCAGCGTTTGTTCGCATCGCTTTCCACTGCGCAGGACCTCAGTGCACGAATCAAAAGTGCGAAATGCTGAAAAGAAGAGAATCGCGCCTTTAGGTAGGAAAAGTCGCGTTCATCAGGATCGAGACCGCGAGCATTTTCCTTCATCCACAGCAACCAGTCGCGCCACGCCGTGGCGCTGTCGGGCACTCGGTCGGCCAGCTCTGCTAGTTTCTGTTCCCCGTTGAAGAGAATGTTTCGCAGGTGGAGTCGCAGGAAAGGGTGATAGGCAAAAGGATATTGCGCTTTAGCCGGGAGGAACAGCTCGGCAGAACGGTGGGCGTGCTCCGCGACGGTAAGGAATTCCAAAAAAAGCAGCCACGGAGACTGCTGGTCCCACAGTCGGTGGCCCCAAAAACGTTCCTCGACCCAAAAGTCCTCTTTGATTTCACCCGGTCCGGGCTGGCTTTTCGTTGGGGTGAGCATGTCAGAGGGTCACGCCTATCGGTTCCTCCATTGCGCCGCCGGCCCCATCGACACCCAGCACGCGGAAAACAAGTTCACCGGTTGGTGTCTCCTCGCCTGTGCGCTTGCCCAGTTCGCGCATCAACCTGCTTTTGAAAGCCATCACGTCCTCAAAGCACTCCTTGGAAAAGCTGCTAGGCATCGCGCCTTCTGCTACGCGGCTCAGATATTCATAACGCGTAAGCGTAAGCGTCAGGAAACATGTCAGCCCGTCCCCCAAATCTACTCGTAGTGATGGGTGGCCACCCTCAGCCACAATCTCGACGCGTTCGCCACGCCGCGGCGCTACGGACAGCTTGTCATCCAAGAACCGGCAGACCCTCGCTTGCGACAGGCTTGCGCTAGAGGCAAGCAGCAGTTCGCGGTCGCTGCCGACCAGCATGCCCGTAAAGATGCGATTCGTGCCACGGACTAGGCGCGACAAGATCGTCCTTCGCACCGAAGTGTTGCCGCGCACCGCCGGCAGCACTTCCGCGAGATACTCTCCGCCGTAGCGGAAGACCGTCAAGTCCCACGGGTCTAATTCAGGCGATAACTCCTGGGTGATCTTGAAGAAGAGCGCTCGCCGCTGGCTCACCAGTAAATTGAGAAAGGCCTGCGCAGTTTCGGGGTTCTCGTCTCCGCCTTCCACATACTCGCGCTTTGCCGCCAGGTAGGCCGGGTCTGCACCATAGAAATCGTCATTCGCTAAGTATTGCTCGAATTCCTTTTGCAGGGCCGCGTGGGATTCGCCAAAAATCAGGATGTTGTCGAATCGGTTGGTTGTTTCGGTGCCGATCTGGAACCGCTCGAAATAGTCAAAAATCGCCGACCCCCCACGTCGTGCTGCGGAGAGGTTCCCTCCGAAGAGATTATTGTAAATACTCGCGTGGTGACGGGTGCCCGCGGCGAGCACCATCGGCACGTCCGCCGCGACCATCAGGCCGTCCTTCACTTCGGCGTGACCCAGCACAGCGTTGGAGAGTAAGATAAGAATCTGCCGGATTGGCACATGCAGGCCGTTCTGGTCGCAGAGTTCGAGCAGACTGGCCAGACGCATGCGGGTCTGCGCTGCGTCCAAGATTTCATAGTTCCGCCGAATCGGACAGTTTGCGCCAAAGAGACTGTCGGGACCGCTGGCTTCAGTTTGGCAAACTTTCCAGCCCTCATGCGCGAGAAACGCGTCCACGGCTAGATGGAATAGTCGAACTGAACTGCCATGACTCAGATTAAATAGACTGAAGCGAAGGCCTGCCTTTTCCGTTTTGCCAGCGACCAGTAAGTCCTCGATGGCCGCCCAGGCCTTGGCTACATCCGCGTCATCGATTCGGCGAAAAGTCTCACCCAATTGACCATCGTTGCCGGCGATAAGAAAAAACTCTGTGGGATTTTCGTCGAACAAGGAACGCGCAAATCGCACCATTAGATCGCGCTTATCGTCTGGCCAAGTCGCTCCCTGCTCGGGCACCCACGCGCTAAGATCTCGGATGATATGCAGCATCACCTCGGTGCTGCCCCATTTGACTGGGATCTGGAAATGGGTCGCCTTGCTGTTCCATTGCGTGGAGTCGCCCTTCAGCTTTTCCCACACCTGCGCGCAAAGAAAGGTCTTACCATCGCCTGCGGTCCCGGTTAGGATGACGGAACCGGGTGCCTTCGGCCCCGGTTCAAAGCAGGCCAGAACGGTGTCTTCGGAAGGGTGCTTGAACTCCACTTGGGCGATGCCCAGTCGCTTGGATCGCCGCCGTAGATTCTCGTCGAAAAGATTGTCCTTACTCGGAACCGGCCCGTATTCCCGCACAAATTTTATCCAGTCCTTGGCCGTCATGGTCATCTTCAGAGCGAACAGATGTTGCATCCCTTACGGGCGTCCTCCTCTACCTCGTGTTGGGCGAGCACGGACATGAGACCCTTGTCTTTGCGGCTAGCGCGTTTCCGCTCCTGGGCCTTTTCCCAATTGGCAATGATTTCCGCCATGCGCTCAGGCTTCTCGATGTCGGCCAGCGATTCATCCGAGCTCCAGTAAAAAATATTCCCGTTGATCTTGTTGGGTTTCTCGTAGGCCTTGGCCTCTTCGTAACGGCTGGGATATTTCTCCTTCAGTCGCACCCATTCGATCTTCTGCTGGTAGAAGCAGAAATAGCAGCCGGACCGGGTCCGTCCCCAATTAGTGTAGGTTGGCATGCCGACTCCGGAGTGCTCTAGGATTCGGACGATGTCGGCGTAGACCATGCCGTCATCTCGGAACGGGAAAACTGCCTTAATGTTCGGCTTCGTGCTGATGTAGCCGATGCGGTCCTCGTCAGCACGGATGCCAACGTAGTTGATTACATTGTCGTCGCCGATCCAGTCCTCGAACGGCTTAAGCTTGAGCATCCGCGTGCACCACCGCCGATGGTTGGAAGGCACGATCTCGCCATAAACTTTATACCAATGATCGAAGCTGTTGGGCGGTGTCGTGCGATGGACTGGCTTGCCCAGATAAGCCTCGATCCGCGCTAGAAATTCATAGGTCTCGTCCAGTTCCTTGCCGGCGTCATGGAAGATATATTCCATATCTGGCACTCGGTCGCGCATGTAAATAGCCAATGCAGCGCTGTCTTTGCCGCCGGACAAACTTAGGATGTGACGAACAGGCTTGGTGTTTGGAGCGGTCATTTTTTTGCAAGTTGTTTCCAGACTACCTTAGAAAGAGCGGCCATACCCATCCGCCGATTCTTGGCTAGCAGGGTATGCAGCTCGGCCGCGATCTCGTCGACCCGGGCCAGTTCGGACTTTTCGACAAAGAAGACTTCCTGTGCCTCGTCACCATCATCGCGGGTCAGCGCCAGCCGGAAGGCCTCCTCCCATTCACCTCGCACCCGTTTGTCGAAATGAATGCTTTCCAAGTGCGTGAACTTCGCGCCCAGCACCATGATCTCGCGCTCAAAGGAATCTTCGTCGAGGTCCTTCCAACGGCTCGGTGGTGTTTGCACCACCAAACTGCCCAAGGATTCCAGCCATGCCTCGTCGGCCAACTGCCGGTCTGCGAAACGGAGACAAATGGCCTTCAGCCGAGGCTCGGTCGCATAGACGACCAACGCTTCGACGCGGGTGGCCAGTCGTTCCCGGACCTGCGGCAAGCTGCCGGACAGGCCAAAATTAAGCCGCAGACCGTCCTGCATTCGCTGAAGCAAGCAACCGTAGGCAGCGCCGATTTCGTCCAAAGCTTTCCTCAGACGCCCCGAGTAATTCTGTGCCGCAGCCCGGTTGGGATGCCCGGATACAGGGAAGGCCGCGAGCCCGCAGGCAACCGGCAGGTCGTGGAAGAGCAAACGCGTCGGGTCTTTGGCGGCGAGAATCACGTCCCGAACAGTCCGACCGTGATCTGACAGCCGATGAGTGTTCCGCGCATAGTCCGGATGCTTGGCAACGAAAAGGCAGAGTGGTCGGACAATGTTGAGGATGTGCGTAGATTTTTCTCCGGAATGCCCCAGATCAAGGACCCTAAGCAGAGATTCAAAGACATCCGCGCGCAATTCCTTCATGCCGCAGAGCTGAATTTCAAAGGAGTCCGGCACTTTCGACATTCGCATGAATTCTTCGCCGCGAACCTTGGCCAAAAAAGTATTGTCTTCGTAAATCGCGAACTCGTCCGGATGGATCGCCACGTAAATCGCCAGAAGCAGCGGAGCCAAACCGGCTCTAATGCCAAAAGGTGGCTGCGCCATTAGAGCGAACAGGTCGCTAACGCGGGTGCGGGTGTCGCCCTTCATCTCCAGCTGGGTGCGAATGAAGCGGAACAACGGCAGTAGTCGGCACGGATCGTCTTCGGTTGGTTCGGCCAAGCGCCAGCCGCCGCGCTCGGCTCGGTGTAGCTGACCGCGCTGTAGGATGGACAGATACATGGATCGTTCTGGCGGGCGCTTGTCCACTTCCATGCCGAGCAATTCGCGGCTGCCGTCGGTGAAGATACGCTCGATCAACCGCATTCGGGCCGCTGCTGCGGCCGAACTCAATGAACGCCGGTTGACCAGTTCGTTCGCGATGAGCGGTGCATCGGGATACAGTTTGTCGCAAATATCCGAGAGTCGGGCCAGTAACTGTCGTGGCGTGCTGATCGGAAAAGCCTTGCCGGTCCGATACCAGCGGAGCGCCAGCGCGCCGCTTAGGGAACGCAGGCCCAACAAATCCTGAATCCGGCGCTCCAGCCGGGTGGCTGCCGCCTGTTTTTGCCGGGACATTTCATTGCGGGCAAAAGGGTCGCCATTGAGTTCCGGAGTGTTGAGCGCGACCCAGTTCCACCGCAGCGTCTCCGCCACCAAGCCTGCATGATTCGACAACGGATCGGTGGGTGCGGCCAGCAGGATATGGCCGGATTCAAACAAGGTCTTGTGCTTCGCCTTCTGGGCCGCCGCGCCACATTCGTCCTGTGTTTCGCAGAGCGCCACGATGATGACGCCGTCCGCCTCGGTTGGCTCCGCCGCGATCCGTTCAATCTCATCAACCGCACAATACCGAACGGCAAAATAACGCAGATTGCCCGACTGTATGTAGTGACGGCGGGCGACAATAGGGTGCGTGGCCAGCATCTCGGTCAGCGTCGAACCCACGCGGCGCACCTTACCGATTGCTTTGGTGGCTTTTTCATAGGCCGCCTGGAGGTCAACGCTGGTATGCGACCAAAGGCGATAAGAGCCAGTCACGCCGCGCTTGAACAGCACGCGCAGGGTCTGGTGGAGATTGTCGATCGCCGCGCGCAAACGCCTAGGTTCAACTCCCCCAGGCCCCCCTAAAGCCGCCTCTAGCGCCTCGTTGGTCGGCAGCAGGTCAGTTTGGTCGAGGAGATTTAGCATCCCGACCGTCTTGACGATCTTAAGCTCAACCTCATCTGAGGTGCCGAAGCTCTCGACCATTGACTCGATCTCGGTCCAGTGGCTGCGGTAATTATGCACCGCGAGCCGATGGCCGAAGGTGGCACGGACATAGTCATAAAAATCCGGCAGGCGATAGGTGTTGCCGGCAACGAGGGGCCGACTAGAAAAATCCTGAAGCCCGAACGGCTCGCCGGAGAGCAAGAAGCTGAACAGCGACCGCTCGTTCTGCCCAAACCGTGTGAACGTGCGGACCAAAGCCGGCAGCACCGTGGGATGCAGAGGGAAGAGACGTGAGGCCAAGCCTGCCGGCAATGCCTGCCGGTTACTGCCTAACCAGCCCAATTCTTGCACCGCCTCCATCCCGCGGGTCACCTCATTGCGGCTCGCTGGGGGCAACAGATTCTCGCGCACGCGGAGAGCCGCGCCGATAAGTTCCGCCGTTTGCAGGAGCGGTTGGTTGAAAACAATTTCCTCGAAGCGACCAGCTATTTTCTCCCATTCGCGCTGGACCGCCGGCCCGAGATGGTCGGCGTAAGCGTTGAAACCTTGGTGGAGGAGTCCGACCACGAACAAAGGGCAGTCATCCGAACCGGCGGTGGACTCCGCCAGCTTTTGGAGCAGAAAGACATCCTGCTGCTGTGGATGATAGGCGGCGTATTCAAGAAACTTTCCGAGTTCATCAAGCAGTAGCAGCATGCCACCCGCCTTACCGTCTTTCACCAACTTCGCGTTGGCGCGCAGCACCCATTTCACGGTGTCCGCGTCGGCGATGCGCTCGGCCGACTCGACGGCCTGCGCCATGTCGTTCACCAAGGCCGCCCGCCCACCGCGAGTGTATTGCTCGTCCATTGTCCGGACCAGCGCACGCAAAATGGCTCGCCCCATCGGTTCGCGAGAACCGGTAATCAATACCGGGAGGAATTTAGGCCGCTCGGCGAGATGAAAACTGTCGTAATTGACCGCGCTGCCTAAGTCGCCCTTCAGCCGCCGGGCGTTGCCGGAGAACCAATGCGCCAACATCAGCGCAAAACTGGATTTACCCGAGCCGTAGTCGCCGGTGACTCGCCACGCGCGTTCCGTCGCGCCCCGGCGCAGTCCTTTGGCTAGGCGGGTAAGACACTGGCGCCCGTGCGGCGTAAGGATGTAGTTCTCAAGCGCGTGCGGGTCGTGGAAATCCCTCTCAAGGTTCGTAGAACGCAGGAAGCGCGGGGTGACATCGAAAACCGCGTTGATGGGTCGGTCAGACAAGGGCCGCTTTTGTGTGAAATGCTGTGTTTAAGAGGGTCATTGGATCAATCTCCCGGTTGCCTGTCACTTGGGGCAGCGCGGTAGAGTCCTGAAAAGTCAAAGCGTCACGAGTGGTTACCGACAGGTCGGCTAGGCGGGCCATTATATCCTGCTCGGGCAATTTGAAAATCTGTCCCGGGCTGCCCATTCCGTGGGCAATGCTCTGAGCCGAAAGTGTCTTTTCCGCTTTATGCCGCATTTGCCAGAAGTCCAGCAACGCCCATGCGAACAACTCAGCGCTGATACTGGGTTTCTCCTCCTTTCGGAAAGCAAAGACCGGTTCACGGTGCTTGCCGCCCACATCCCTCTCGCCCACGACCGTCAGCAATTCCAACTCGGTCAAAGGGCAGTCTAGGTTGTCGTCTGCCAGATCGCCTTTCTTTCCGCGCGTCGGCAAGTAGGTGTGGAGAAACACGTCAAAATGCTGGTGCAGTGTCACCGGCGACAGCTGCTTTAGCGCTAGCCGTTCCGACTCTTGGGCGAAGGCCTTCAACACTGGCCCCTCGGCGATTTCATGTTCCTGCCAACGATTGAGCAGGAATTCCCATGCAAAAAGCGGATTCTCCACCTGCGTGGAAATATTCCAGTGTATGAGCCAGAGCGTCTGGATGTCCTCTAAATACGGATCTAGTCCGTCCTTCCCAAAAAACTTTTCGCCCAAAGGCGTCGGCTTCATGCCGGCTTCCGCCGTTTTCGCCAGACCGGCAGCCTCGACCCAAAAGCGCATCGCGCGCACCATATTTTTACCGACACCAAACTTGACCATCGCGGCGTCCTCGTCGGCGAAAGCCGTCGGGGAATTGATGATACCGATGCACGCTTTAGGCAGCCAAGGGTATCTGAAAGGGAATGTCTCGTGCCCGGAAAAACGGTAAGCCATGATAGTAGCTCTAAGGCCGCTTGGCCCAGCAGCCTTTGAGGAGGAGTGTGAAAATTTCCCTAACGCTGGCAGGAACCAATCAGATGGAAAGCTAAAAGGCCGAGTATGGCACTCCCAGGCACGCTTCGTCGATCCTCGAGGGTCTTCTCAGTGAATCCCGGCCTGCCTAAAGGAGTAATATCTCAACTGGCGAGTCCGGCAATCGACCCTGCTTGGGCGATGAGTTGCGAGGCGAGTCCAAGAACGGAGTGCCCTTGGATTCCAGTAGGGAGCATGATGGCGATCAGTTCGGTGTCGCTGAGTGCCCCTGCTCCGAAGATTTCAAACTGCTGTTGCGGTTTCTCCGCGCAGGCGATGCCGGTGTCTGGTGCCGGTCGTCTAGGATAAGCGTGGATTGTTGCATGTTGCCATGCAATCGAGGTAAATCATGCGCACTCACCGCGACCATCATGGAAACTAAGATCGAGGGCAACCACGGAGGTGGGTGCCTCACGAAGGATTGATTCAAATTGACCGATTTGGATGGCCTTATGATAGTGCGGCAGCTGCTGCCGCATTCAGCCCGGCGTCGCCCTCTTATGCCCTTTCGTGTAGCTGCCCGCACAATCCTTCACCTTAGAGAGCAAAAGGGGTCAGGTCGAGTATATTGCAGTTGACGGAGAAACTATCCGACCCTAGCTGATGGTATGGCGCGCAAGCTGCGATTGGAATTTCTCGGGGCGTGCTACCACGTGATCAACCGGGGCAACTACCGGGCGGATGTCTTCAAAACGGAAGGGGCGAAGGCGGCGTTTGAGGCCTGCCTGTTCGAGGCCTGC
>Ga0163151_10004374_pt1 | contig 19061 bp, 23 predicted proteins | sample OliLakLV19MP5IB2_FD_145596 | JGI IMG/M metagenome (GOLD analysis project Ga0163151, IMG submission 145596) | Freshwater microbial mat bacterial communities from Lake Vanda, McMurdo Dry Valleys, Antarctica - Oligotrophic Lake LV.19.MP5.IB-2 | ecosystem: Environmental > Aquatic > Freshwater >... | reverse complement strand
GTTCAACTCCTGCACTCGATCGCAAAAAATTGGTAAAAGAATTTCAGCAAAACGATGAGATTAAATTATTTTTAATATCATTAAAGGCTGGAGGATTTGGATTGAACCTTACCGAAGCCGACTATGTATTTTTGCTCGACCCATGGTGGAACCCAGCAGTGGAGCGGCAGGCCGAAGATAGAAGCCACAGGATAGGGCAAACAAAAAATGTATTTATATATAAATTTATAAGTCGCGACACCATAGAAGAAAAGATTTTGGGGCTGCAAGAACGCAAAAATATTTTGGCACAAAGTATTATTCAAGTGGACGAAGGCGGTTTTAAACAAATAAAGGCTGAGGATATGTTGGAACTTTTTAGTTGACCATGTTTGTATAAAAACCTACATTTGCATTTCAAAATAACATAAACATAATAAACATAATGAAAAAATTAGTACTTATTTTATCAATGGTCACCGCGTTTACATTTGTAAATGGTCAAGGCCGCACAGTAGATTTAGCAGTAACAAACTTTACCAAGCCAGAAAGAATTCCTAATGGAGGTCCAATTGATTATAGTTTTTCAGTTAAGAATGGCGGTACCGATGTTATGAAAGTGGGTGACACTGTACTTTTTAGATTTATTCTTAACAATCAGAATGCAATAGGCTTTTTCTATAATGCCATTGCTAAAGATATACCTGTGGGCGATAGTTTAACTATTAGTGGGAAAATTAACATCAATATTGCTATAACAGGCGGTTTCAAAGGTTCTTTTTGTGTTGATGCTTTTGCTTGGAATCCCAGTGCAGATTCTATAAAGTTAGAAACAGTAGCCACAATGAGCGATAACAGATTTTGCAATAGTATACAATTTGGCGATTGGGACGCTGGTGTAAGCAGTATAGCTAGCATTTCTGCTTTAAATGTGTTCCCCAATCCTGCAAAAGACCAGTTCTATATTTCATATACCACTGAGAAATCATCTGACGTGGCTATTCGTTTAATGGATATTGCTGGTCGTGAAGTAGCAGTACCTGTTAAGGAAAGACAACAGGCAGGCACTCATATCGAGCAAATTAATACCTCCAATTTAGCTGCCGGTGTATATTTTTACCAAATATATATGGATGGCCAAACACAAACTGGTAAAATTACCATCGAATAATTTATTATATAATATTTTTAAAAACCCGTCTCGTCATTGTACGAGACGGGTTTTTTTATGCAGTGTAAATTATGTTTGGATAACTTTTTACAATAATTTTGAGCATCCATTTGCCCAGTCACAAAACAAATTGTAATTTGCAGGCGTTTTAAAGAAAGGAAAACTTTTGGAAAGTTCATAACTTTCCAAAAGTTAAAATTATATAGAAAATGGATTCACTAAAAAATAAATTTGCAGAGAAAGCTCTGCCCGAAGTAGTAAAAATCAAAGAATTTGCCAAAGCCCACGGCAATAAAGTAATAGGTACCTACACCATCGATGATATATATGGTGGTATGAAAGGAATTACAGGACTTGTTACTGAAACGTCGTTGCTCGACTCAAATGAGGGCATTCGTTTTCGCGGATATTCAATTCCAGAGTTGCGTGAAAAATTGCAGCATTTTGTGGAAGGTGGAAGCGAACCAATTCCCGAAGCTATATTTTATTTGATGTTGATGGGTGAGATTCCATCGAATGAAGATGTACAAAACCTTACCAATAACTGGGCACGCCGTGCTATAGTGCCCCGCCATGTATTTAATGTGCTGGATGCACTGCCCCGCACCACGCATCCCATGACGCAGTTTACCATTGCTATTATGGCCATGCAAACAGAAAGTGTGTTCGCTGCTTCATATCGGAAAGGCATCAACAAAAAAGATTATTGGGATCCTACCTACGAAGATGTGATGAACCTTATAGCCCGTCTGCCCCGTGTTGCAGCTTATATATATAGACGTACTTATAAAAATGATGAACATATAGAACCCGATCCAAAACTCGACTGGGCCGGTAATTTTGGCCACATGCTAGGTTACGATGAACCTGATTTTGCCGAGTTGATGCGTTTATATATGACCATACACAGCGACCACGAAGGCGGAAATGTATCGGCACACTCTACACATTTGGTAGGTTCAGCTTTAAGCGATCCTTATCTTGCTTTTGCTGCAGGTATGAATGGGCTTGCTGGCCCATTGCATGGATTGGCCAATCAAGAAGTGATTCGTTGGTTGCAAGGGATGTGCGAATCATTAAATACAAAACGCCCTAGCAAAGAACAAATTGCACAATATGTAAAAGATACTTTAGCTCAAGGGCAAGTAGTACCTGGTTACGGCCACGCAGTATTGCGTAAAACCGATCCTAGATTCATTTCTCAAATGGGTTTTGCCAAAAAACACATGCCCGATGATGATATGGTAAACACCGTATGGAATGTATATGAAGTAGTACCCCCGATTTTAGAATCATTAGGTAAAGTAAAAAACCCTTGGCCCAATGTTGATGCACATAGTGGAGCATTATTACAACATTATGGTTTGGTAGAAGAAGATTTCTATACTGTTATGTTTGGAGTAAGTAGGTCACTAGGTGTAATGGCTTCATTATGTTGGGACCGTGCACTAAGCTTGCCACTTGAAAGACCCAAATCTATTACTACCGAGGCTTTAATGAAAATGGTTTAATAGTGAAAAGTTATTCGCCGCGGCGAACTAAAGGTTAAAAGTTAGAAGTGATTCGCCACGGCGAACTAAAGGTTAAAAGTCCTGACGCAAACAAAACTGCCAACTGTCAACTGCAAGACCTGAGCGTATTCGATGGGTCAACTACCAACTTCAAACAGTCAACTACAAACTAAAAAAAATATGAAATATATATATATACTCGCATTGGCAACTACAATACTGTTTGCCTGCAAAAATAGCCGCACTGCTGAATCAGCAAGAGAGGGAGGTGAAAGACAAAATTTCAAAACCCAAAATGAAGTGGATGAAGAAATTATTAAAAAGCATGTGGCTGAAAAAAAACTGAACGGAAAATTTATCAGTGGAGGTATTTATGCCATTATAGCTGATAGTGGAAAAGGGGAAAGAAATCCAACCGCAAAGGATAATGTAACCGTAAAGTATAAAGGTTATTTCTTAAATGGAAATATATTTGACCAATCAAAAGAGGGAGATTTTACATTTATGTTCAATAGTGTCATACAGGGTTGGGGCTTGTCAGTTGCTCAATTAAAAAAAGGAGGGTCAGGTACATTTATTATACCTTCCTCATTGGCCTATGGTCCTAATCCCAATGGTCAAATTCCTGCAAATGCAGTATTGGCATTTGATATAACGCTAGTGGATATTAAGTAAACCTGTGGCCAAACAGAGCACCATATATGTGTGCCAGCAATGTGGTTTTGAAGCACACAAATGGTTGGGCAAATGCCCTTCATGCAGTAATTGGAATTCGTTTGTAGAAGAATTTAAAACCAAAACAAAATCAGGTCAGGCTTCGCCAAACAGCGATCACAAACCGATAGCATTACCTCAAATATCAACAACCAGCAACGAGCGTATTATAACTCCCGATGAAGAGTTTAACCGCGTATTGGGTGGCGGTATAGTTCCGGGTTCTTTGATATTAATAGGTGGAGAGCCCGGCATTGGAAAAAGCACATTGATGCTGCAAGTTGCCACACAATTTACCACAGGAAATGTATTATATATATCGGGTGAGGAAAGTGGTTCGCAAATTAGAATGCGTGCCGAACGTTTGAATAAATTACCCGACAATTGTTATATATTAACCGAGACTGTCACCAATCAAGTTATTAAACAAATTAAGGAATTACAACCATCGCTAGTTATAGTAGACTCTATACAAACCATGCGGAATGAATATGTGGAAAGTGCCCCCGGAAGTGTATCACAAATAAGAGAAAGTGCGGCCGATTTTATGCGGTTGGCCAAGGATGAGGATATTCCTATAATATTAATCGGACATATTACAAAAGATGGTTCGCTTGCAGGTCCAAAAGTATTGGAGCACATGGTGGATACAGTATTACAATTTGAAGGTGATAAACATAATTTATATAGAATACTTCGCACGATTAAAAATCGTTTTGGTAGTACAAGCGAAATAGGTATATATGAAATGCAAGGCACAGGTTTGCGACAAGTAAGCAATCCTTCTGAGATATTAGTATCGCAGCACGATGGGCCTGTAGCTGGCATTGCTATTGGTGTTACACTGGAAGGAATGCGTCCATTATTAGTAGAAACACAAGCATTGGTGAGCCCTGCAGTATATGGTACCCCACAAAGAACTACCACAGGTTATGATGCCAAAAGATTGAATATGCTTTTAGCAATTTTGGAGAAAAAAGCAGGACAAAGATTGGGTACACAAGATGTGTTTGTAAACATCACAGGTGGATTAAAAATTGACGACACAGGAATTGATTTGGCAGTGGTTTCTGCTATGATAAGTTCATTCACTGATATACCTTTGCCCAATATGGCCACCTTTGCAGGAGAGTTAGGTTTGAGCGGCGAGATACGCCCTGTGAACCGCATAGAGCAACGCATTGCAGAAGCAGAAAAATTGGGATACAAAGAAATATTTATTGCCAAAGGGAATTATCAAAAGTCTCTTAAATCAAAAATTAGTATTAATCCTGTGGGTAAAATTGAGGAACTGATGGGTTTGCTTTTTGGGTAAGTAAAAGTGCTAGATATTATAGACTTTCATCTATTACGTTCTTCATTTTAATACTAGTTCTATCATAATGCCCACTTTCATTTACTGAAATCATTACTTTAGAATTATGGATAGCTTTTTTCATTTCTTTTTCTTTTTTGCAGCCTTTGCTTTGCCATTGAAATCCAAACACAGGTTTATCCAATATTCAAAATCTTTGTTGTTTCTCATTCTTCTTCGCTCACGTATACATAATACCATTTCTTAAACTATAATAGTTCTCCGCCTGTGGCGGATTAGTTTTTAGAATGGTAATGCCGAACTACATCCCGAAAGCATTCGGGATTAGTCCCCCTTTTTTTGGACTATTATATATTGAGTTTCGGTATAACCTTTCATGGGTTTGCCAGTGAATATCATTTCCCTGCAACCCGCTTTGCCTAAAGCTTCTGCGTAAATATCATGATCTATACGGCACATCATTTCAGCTTGCACTACGCCCACACACATTTTTTCATTGAACATAATACATATACCGCCAAACATGTGTTTTTCCTCTACATTACTTAGTTCAAAAAGCTGTTCCCTAATTCGCTGTGCTAATATATCATTATATGCCATAAAGTCTATTTCTTAAATTCCTCGTCAATTAATAGGGCTTCAAATATATATACTTTTAGTAAATAAAAATCAATATTTTTGATATCAGTAAAATCTTTATAATATATTTGTTTTCTATCGCCTTTTTCTAGATAGTTTAAGTCGTCATTCATTAAAAATCCTTTACTAAAACCCATTCTTACGCCTTCATACGATTTCGTTGTGCCCCACAAAACGGAAGCTGGCCAGATAAAAAATATACTTTTATTAATGCTGTAAAATGGAACATGATAGGATAATTTTTCTGTTATATGTGGACTACATTCAAAAATAAGATTGCGTAATGCTTTTTTACTATGATAAGTTCATCATCAGGAAGAAATTCAAGAAACTCCTCTACATTTCGGAAGGATACATTTTGCATTTTGTTCTTATAGTTTGTTGACTTCATTCAATTAACGAACATAGTCTAAAAATTTGGACCTGAAAAATATTTTTCTTCAAACCAGCAAACCATTTTTGAAAAAACTTCGTATTTACGTTAGGCAAGCACCGGCAACCGTACCTATTAAATCTATGAACCAACTCAATATTTATTCAAATGCTGAAAGCACAGTTCTAACTCTGGAAGATATTGCCGTTAATTCTCATATAGTTATATATGATATAACTGGAAAAGCACTACAGCATTATTCTTCTACTGGCGGTAAACAGTGTGTTGATATTTCATCTTTGCCCGAAGGACTGTATTTTATCAATATATTAAAAGATGGGGAAGTTTTGGGTGGGGCTAAGTTTTTGGTATCAGCGGGATAGTATATGGTATCAATTATCAGGTCGCTATCTCGCCGCGGCGTCTAGTACTTGTTACTAAAACAGGCTTGTTTCAGTTGCTCTATATGTTCTACTATATAGTTTTTCTATCCGTTCCTATTTTGTTCCAGCAAAATTGTATTTCTGCCTACTGTATATGCATATAATGTCGAAGGAAAAAAATGGAGTTTAATTTTATTCTTTTCTACAGATATATATGCTATATGATGAGGCGATACTTGGTTTTTTAATAAAGCATCAATGGTATGATATAGCATCACTGTTTTTCCTACTCGTCTTGGACCCATTAATATCACTGCTCTTTTTAGAGAAATGTCTTCCACCAAAGGATAGAATAAATCGAAATATAAATGCTTTTGTATTTGCAAATAGTCCTCGTCAACGGAACCTGTTGCCCACCAAGGGTTTTCTTGCCGCAGCCGTTATATAATATGTTCATTTGTTAAAGGAAGTAGTCCCATTTTGGCTTAAGTAAACGGCAAATGTAAAACTATGCAGATTGAAGTCGTCTTATTTTTACGAAAAGTGACAAACTAAGAAAAAAATGACCTTTTTATAACCTTAGTTTTACAAATTTTTGGAATTTTTTTTGGAAGTACGAGAACCATATCACAGTTTACACAAACGCATTCTCACCCGTAATCTCCATACCCAAAATCAATAAATGTATATCGTGGGTTCCTTCGTAGGTTATTACAGATTCCAAATTCATCATGTGTCGCATAATGGGGTACTCGCCTGTAATGCCCATGCCGCCGTGTATTTGACGGGCTTCGCGGGCAATATGTAAAGCCATATCAACATTGTTTCTTTTTGCCAAAGATATTTGTGCAGGTGTTGCTTTGCCCTCATTCATCAAGTGGCCAAGTCTCCAACATAATAACTGAGCTTTGGTAATTTCCGTGAGCATTTCTGCTAACTTTTTTTGTTGTAATTGAAAACCACCAATAGGTCTTCCAAACTGTTGACGTTCCATCGAATATCTTTTCGCAGAATCGAAACAATCCATCGCCGCTCCTACAGCACCCCAACTAATTCCATAGCGGGCAGAGTTGAGACAAGTCAATGGGCCTTTTAATCCAGTTACATTAGGCAATATATTTTCTTTGGGAACACGCACATTATCAAACACCAACTCACCTGTAGCACTTGCACGCAAGCTCCATTTGCCGTGGGTTTCGGGAGTTGTGAAACCTTCCATGCCACGCTCAACTATGATACCTTGTATTATATCTTGTTCATTTTTGGCCCATACTACAGCTACATCCGCAAATGGTGAATTTGAAATCCACATCTTCGCTCCGTTCAGTATTACATGATCGCCATCTTCTTTAAAATTTGTAACCATACCACTCGGATTACTTCCATGATCGGGCTCAGTAAGTCCGAAGCAACCAAGCCATTCTCCTTTGGCAAGCTTGGGTAAATATTTGTGTTTTTGTTCTTCACTTCCAAATTTATATATAGGATACATCACCAAACTTCCTTGTACCGATGCAGTGCTACGCATACCGCTGTCGCCACGCTCAAGCTCTTGCATCATCAGTCCGTAAGCTATATAATCGAGTCCGCCGCAACCATATTCTGTAGGTAATTGCGGTCCGAATAAACCAACATCGCCCATACTTTTTACAATATGTTGTGGGAAATAATTTTTCTGACAACAGTCTTCTATAATAGGCGATACTTCTTGTTTCACCCATTGGCGAATGGTATCACGAATCAACTTATGTTCATCACTGAACAAGTCATCTAATTGATAAAAATCGGGTGCCTGATAAGCGTCTTGTTTGTTGCTGCGGGTTATATTTTCCATGTATAATTATTATATGTATTCGTCATTCTGAGTCTCGCTTCGAGCGAAGAATCTCATAATAGCATCTCCGAATTCAAGAGATTCTTCGCATTGAATCAATGCTCAGAATGACGGTTAGAAGAGCCACAAAATTAAGCACTAAAACCTAAGTGGCAGAAGGAAAATTTTCAGCAGTGCGTGGGCCCAGTTCTATAGCTTCCAAATTACTCATTTTACCTGCATTAATTTCAAATCGTAAAACCGTACGAACATGATGAAAACCATGCATACCCGCTGCTCCTGGATTCATATGCAAATGCTTGTATTTTTTATCTTGAAATACTTTTAAGATATGCGAATGCCCGCAAATAAAAATCTGAGGCTTGTCTGCTTGTAACCAGTTTTGCAACGTCGCAGTATATATACCTCGTGGATTTCCAATATGTATCATAGAAACTTTCATTCGCTCTGCTTCAAAACATATATATTCAGGAAACTCATCACGAATATTTTTACCATCAATATTTCCATATACACCTTTTATAATAGGACAAATATTTTTGAGAAAAGGAACGGTACTATCATAGTTTCCCCAATCGCCGGCATGCCATATTTCATCACAACCTGCAAATATTCTTTCCAGTTTGGGATCTAGGTAGCTATGGGTGTCTGAGATAAGACCGACTTTCATTTTAATGGTTAATGGTTCCCGACGCGGCGGGGTTAATTATGAATGATTGTTTGTATAAAGTGCCTGTGGTTTATATAAAAATATTTCACTCCACAAATTTTAATGCAAATTTACAAATCCAATAACCATTGTATCGTATCCACCCCATCAGCATAGTCCCAAGCTGTGGGGTACTGAGCTTCGCCAGGTTTGAATGAACTAAGATTAGGCAATGGTTTAGTAGATATAATACATTGTATTTCGTTTTGTTTTTCCAATAATTCAGCCTCCAGTGTTTGCAAATCATTATAATACTCGTAATGGCAAGTAGCTATAGGGCTGGAAATTTGTGTGTTTTGAAACAGTATCAAGAAATTATTATCATATATATGCGATAGGTTCATCAAATGTATCGCTCTTTGATAGGTATAATTGTTTGCATATTTATTATGGTTTACAATATCATTATATTGTTCCAAGGGTTCGTAAAAGTATTTGATATCATAACCTTCGGGCAAGTAAAGTTTAGAAACATTGCGGCAGCCCATCCCGAAATAATCAAAAATATCATGGCCAAGTTTGGCAATTTCTTCCACAGTTTCATCGCCATATATAATAGCCACACCATTTCTGTTTCTGCGGATAATATGCGGTACATTTTTGAAATAACTTGCAAAATGTTGAGCGGTATTATTACTTCCTGTAGCTATTACAGCCTCATAGTTTTCCAGCTTTTCTATAAAGGAAACATTATTATATAATTCTGGTGAAATATTTTTGAGAAGTTCTATAATAAAAGGTATCAATACTTCATCGTTCGAACTCAATTTCACCAACGCTTTATGACCTGTGGCAAGCACACAAATTAAATCATGCAAACCTACCATGGGAATATTGCCAGCCATGATAATACCGATGTTTAAGTTTTTTTTACTATCGGCATCAACAAAATCATATTTCGCCATCCAAGTTTCCATATCGTTTTTAAACATGTCGATATAGGATTGCCATGCTTGCTGCATATTGTCATGGGTGAACCATTGATTTTTGATATTGGCTTGGTGGAAAATCTGTTTCAAAATTTGTGGGTCAACTGCTGCCATAACCTTACCCAGTTCTACAAATGTCGAAGTGCCTAATTTAGAATCCATATAAATTTTTAAGAAATGCAAAATACGGTGATGGGAAAGTGAAAAAATTAAGTAGTTTTGCAAAAAATATTTTAACCCATGGCTATTAAAATTACTGACGAATGTATCAACTGCGGAGCTTGTGAGCCTGAGTGTCCCAACAATGCTATTTATGAATCTGGTGCTCAATGGGCCTTTACCGATGGCACCTCTGTAAGTGGAAGTATAAAAAAAGATGGTGAGGATGTGGAAGTAGGCCATAGGTTTGAACCCGTTTCTGATGATACTTATTATATCACTCCATACAAATGTACGGAGTGTGTAGGATTTCATGAAGAGCCACAATGTGCTGCCGTTTGTCCCGTCGATTGCTGTATCCCCGACCCTGAGCATGTAGATTCGAACGAAGAACTACAGGCCCGCAAAGAAAGTTTGCATTTATAATACTTATTGCGAAGATTATAGAACTTCAAAAGTGTTGATTGTCAGCATATTGTTGTTCGTTGCCAGCAAATATATGGGTTTGCAAAAATTTAATGTAATGACATTTGGATATTTGTCCTTTTTTTTGCATGTTAGATTAGTATATGTGGCTTAAGTTTTTTATTACCCGCTATTTTTGGATAAACCTATTACTGGCTTTGATAGCATTGATAGTGATTGGATTTATTGCCAATATAACATTGGGTATAGTAACACGACATGGCGAGGAGATGAAAGTTCCCGACCTCAAAGGTGTGACCTTGAATAAAGCCATCGAAATTATTGAGCAAAATGGATTGAAATACCAAATACGTGATTCGGTTTTTATGGACAATATGCCACGTATGAGCATCGTTGAGCAAAGTCCCTTGGCCGATGAGAAAGTGAAAAAGGGCAGAATTATATATCTTACCGTGAACGCTCTCGATGTGCCGCAAGTGATGTTGAAGTTTGAACAATTGCATGGCAGCAGCCGCGAAGTAAAAATGTATTTGGAAGGTATGGGCATGAAACTGGGCCAACGAATAGAAAGAAAAGGAACTTACGATGATGTGGTGATTGAAGCAATATATCTTGGACGGAAAATTGCAGAAGATATAGAAGTGCCCAAAGGCAGCAAAATAGATTTGGTTGTGGAGGTAACCAAGCTTAGCAAGCCAGATGAGGATTTGGGTTTGAATGATGAAGTTGAAATCCCAGACCTTATAGATTTAACTTTAGGCGAAGCAAGAGATAAACTGAATGAATTGGGTTTGAAAATGGGGGATCCAATAAAGAAAAATGTTAAAATGGATACGTTGGATGCAACTATTTGGAAGCAAAAACCATCTTTTAAGAAAAATAAACTAATTGAAGTGGGAAGCGAAATTGATGTATATATAAAATGAGTTTAAAAAAGTCAGGTATTATTATATTAAATTGTTTGATTGCTGGGTTGGTAAATGCACAACAACGAACCTATAGACCATTGGAGCGAAATGCAGTATTGCAACAGCATGTTTTCGACCACCCTGACAACCCATGGCCTAAGCCTATCAAAGAACGTGGAGTAGCGACAGATACGCTCAATCTTCCCTTTTTTGATGATTTTACAACAACAGCAATATACCCAAACCCAAAACGATGGACTACTAATTATGTATTCATAAACAATACTGCGGCTATCAATCCTCCAACCTATGGAGTTGCAACATTCGATAACCTTAATAACCATGGGCAGCCTTATATCGGTATTAATCCAAGCTATGGCAGTTCCGATACTTTGGAATCGCAAGGCATTGATCTAAGTAAATATCAACCCCCAAAGACTGATTCATTATATCTTTCGTTTTATTTGCAACCACAAGGTCTGGACATTGACCCCTTATTCAACACAAGAGATCCGCAAGATAGTATGGTGCTTGAATTTTTTGACAAGAATGGCGTATGGGAAAGGGTATGGGAAATTAGCGGTAAGGGACTTCCTGTTAAATTTAAACATTATTTTATACATATTGATGACCCTTTATTTTTGCATGTGGGTTTTAGGTTTAGGTTTATCAATTATTCTTTGCAAACGGGGAATTCTAACCATTGGCATTTGGATTATGTTTTGTTAGATTATCACCAATACGTTAATGATTCTTTTCAGGTAGATGTAGCATTTGCAACTACTCCCAATAATTTATTGAATGACTATTACTCGATGCCCTGGAGCCAAATGTATAACAATTATACAAATGAAGTGGTCGATAGTTCTAGATGCACTATTAAAAGCTTTGACAAAGTTTCATTATTTTTTAACCGCACTGAAAATTATAGAGATAGAAGCTATAATTCCTTATATTCAAAACAAGATTTGGAGCCAGGTTTCCCTAAAAGTCTTAAAAAAGTAATATCAAACCCGCTCAAAAACTTTAATTCTTTTTATCCCAAGAATACCGACACAGTTATTATAAATAGATTGTGGACCCATAATCTAACGGGCGATAAACATACAGAAAACGATTCGGTGAATATGCAAACGGTATTTGCCAATTATTTAGCCTACGATGATGGTACTGCTGAATGTGGTTATGGCATTGAGAATGGCGGCGGCAAGGTAGCTCTCGAATTTCGCTTGAACGACCCTGACACCTTATGGGCAGTGAGCTTTTTCTATAATCAAAGTTCTACTGCGGTGAATGGCAAACCTTTTAAAATACATATATGGAAAAGTGTAACGCAAGGCTCTGCTTCAGATTCATTATATAAAACCATTGAGGTTCCCAATGGGCCTGCATATATTGTTGGCTTTAATCAGTTTACCAATTATGTTTTGGACACCCCAATTTCTTTGCCCGCAGGTAAATTTTATATTGGTTGGTCGCAAACACTAGATTTTGTGTTGAATGTAGGTTTCGATAGGAATTATAAAACAGAGCAGGGCAACCAACATCTATATTATAATGTATTGAACAAATGGCATAAAAGCAATAAAACAGATTTGGGCGGAACCCCAATGATACGGGTATACTTGGGCAGCAAAGTTGATTTTCCTGCGAATCCCTACACAAGTATCAAACAAAATACGAAGTTTGAAAACATGGTAGATTTTAATATATATCCCAACCCCGCCGCAGAATATATACAAGTGGGCAATACGCATAATTTCCCCAATTTATATTATACCATTTTAGATGGCCAAGGTAAAACTATTAGTTACCAAAAACTTGAGGGTAACACCATCAATGTCTCTAACTACGCTGCTGGAATATATTATATACTCTTTAATGACAACAGAGGGAATGTGTGCATGAAAAAGTTGCTGAAGAATTGATATTGTAGGTTTAATAATTTCATCCCTTCAGGATTTTAAAATATAACATGAAGGTTGATGGAATTATAGAGCAACGCTTACTTCTTTAGAATTACCTTCACAACCTCCTCAACTCCCCATAAACCCTGCTCAAAGGCAAGCCCATTACATTATAATAACATCCGACAATTTTCTCAACACCTATATATCCTATCCATTCTTGTATTCCATAAGCACCGGCCTTGTCAAAAGGTTTGAAGGTGTTTATATAATGGTCAATTTCTACCTCGCTTAAGGGTTTAAAATATACTTCTGTTTTTTCTGCAAAAGTTATAGTTTGCTTTTCAGTTTTTAGCGTTACACCTGTATATACTTCATGCATTTCTCCGCTGAGGATTTGCAGCATTTGCCTAGCCTCTTCTATGTTTTCGGGCTTGTTCATCACTTCATTGTTTATCCAAACTATAGTATCGCAAGTCAGCAATACATCGCCAGCATTTATAGTTTTATGATAGTGGTCAGATTTTTTTTTGGATAGGTAACTGGCGATTTCTCCAGCTTTCAAATTGTCGGGAAATGATTCATCGGCATCAATAGGGTCTATAATAACTGGGTAAGCAAGTTTGGAAACCAATTCCTGCCTGCGTGGTGATTTGGATGCTAAAATAATTTGCATAGTTTATAGGATTAAAAACAACAAACTCAAAATCCCGCTCAGCATAATCAGTTTGTTCAATTTGCTGAGATATCCAAATTCACTCACTTTACGGGCCAAAATTAATTTGAATATCATATAGAACATGGGAGCTATAATAAAGAGGAGAGCATATATAAATGCTATATAATCCACATTGTCATATTGGTATTCATGCCGCTCGAAGAGTTGGTAAAAATATATAATACTTGCGGTTAGTATAACAGCGTTAAGGGTATATAGTAAATTTTTCGTTTTGTTGATTCCATAAACTACTGGAAAGGTCTTGCATTGCTGCATCCTATCACCTTTAATGTCTTCTGTGTCTTTAATAATTTCTCGGTTCAAGGTAGTGATAAATGCAAATACAGAATATGCAATTACATGGTTAAAATTGATAGTAGAATTCCAAAGATATAATATAAAAATGGTCATGCTGCAAAATACAGAAACAAATATATTTCCTATTAGCACTTGCTTTTTAAAAGTTGAGGAATATTTGATGAGTAATAAACCGATAACCAATACCAAAACTGCTAGCTTATAAGATACTACGGCCATGCTTAACACAGCAAGTACACTTATAGATATATGAATCAATATAGCATGTTTGCGTTTGATGCTCGTTCCAATAATTACCCTATCAGGTTTATTTATTTCATCAATATTTACATCCAAATAGTCATTAATAATATAGCCTGCAGCCGCCGTGAGCAAGGTAGAAAGTACGATAAGCCAAAAATGAGAATGATATAATAATTCAATACCCAATGGATATAGGCATATACCAGCCAATACTTGTGTGAACACAATGATTAGAATATTTGGCAACCGAATAAGTCTTATAAAAGACATCATTTCTGTACAGTATGGTATATTAAAAACTTGGTATCGAAATAGGGTTCATCAAAATAGTTTGCAAGTGGTATCTGTCTCACTTTTATTTTATAAGGTAATCCCTTTAATCCGTTAATTTCAGCAGCCAAATCCCCACCTTTCAATGATATAATACCATTAGGTTCATCGTTGAACCAGCTTTTATTGATGAATTTGTATGTATGTTTATGTAGTTCAGTAAGCGACTCCACAGCACGGTTCACCACAAAGTCAAAAGTTTCTTTAAGTTGTTCGGCTCTTATATATTCAGCTCTTATGTTCGTTAAGCCCAATTCTTTGGCAATATTGGCAACTACGGTAATTTTTTTACCAACGGAATCGGATGCTACGATTTCTACCTCAGGAAACATAATTGCCAAAGGAATAGCAGGAAACCCACCACCCGTGCCTATGTCCAAAATTTTTGTTTGCGGTTTGAAAGCTATAAACTTAGCAATTGCCAATGAATGTAATACATGTTTTTCATATAAAAATTCTATATCTTTTCTGCTGATTACATTTATTTTTTCGTTCCAGTTTGTATATAAATTTTGCAACATGCCAAACTGCTTTTGTTGCTCTGCTGTGAGGTTTGGAAAATATTTATGGATTAACTCCATGTTTTGGGTTTGGAAAATAAACTGCCGAATCCAAAAACAAATAAATAAAAACTATACATGATATCGAGTACAGGCAATAAGAAAATCAACTGCGTATCATTTAGTTTTTTCATATTGGGATAATAGATGCAAAGCTGCACCAATAACCTAAATCCGTAGGCTCCAACAATCATATATAATAGTTGTTCAGGATGTATATATATTCCATCACTATATATAAATATAAATGGAAGCAACGCCAGCAATGACAAATTGAATAATATATGTGAAACGGAAAAAGCACCCAACCAAAATTGATGCCGACCTTTATAATACTTCCCGGTACTCATGTGGCGACTTTTTTGTTTACGCCAACTTGCCCAATTTTCTTTGGGTTCGCTCACCATAAAACTATCCTTGCGTATCTCGATGGCTACGTTTTGTTGGTTTGCAGTTTCGTTCACAAACAAATCATCATCGCCCGATAAAAGATGGTTATGTGAAGCAAATCCTTTGATATTAAAAAACAAACTTTTGCGATAGGCCAAATTGCGGCCTACACCCATATAGGCATCTTTGAGCAAGGCAAACGACAAATAACTCATGGCCGTCATAAAGGTTTCGAAACGGATAAACATATTGAGCAGCCCACTCTGTTTCTTATAGGGAGAGTAGCCTAAAATTATATGTTTGTTAGGTGTGAATCGGGTTTGCATATTGCGTAACCACATATTACTAGCGGGTTTGCAATCGGCATCGGTAAAAACGAGAAGCTCATGTTCCGATGCTTTAATGCCTAAAGTAAGAGCGAATTTTTTTCCTTTGGGATATTTTTCTTGCTCCAGCAAAGTCACCACCTTTAAATGCGAATACCGTATTTGCAGTCGTTCCAGCAATGTAGCGGTTTGGTCCCACGAGCAGTCATTAATTACAACCACTTCAAACTTGGGATGGTTTTGTTCGAGGATTAATTCCAAGTGTTTCTCCAGGTTATCATATTCGTTGCGGGCTGCAATAATTACCGAAACAGGTTGAATCGTGGCAGGTTCACCAGTTGGATTTTTGTATACAGCCAATCTGATAAACATAAAGCAATGGTATATTACCTGCACCAACAGACAGTTAGCAAGGAGTGCCAACAAAATAATTACTATGATTTCTATAATTTGCAATAGTCTGCAAAATTAACGTTGTAAGCTATAGTGATTGCCCAATGTGAATAATTCGTGGCAAACTTACTAGCATTGTCTTAACCTTTATCAATCAGGGGTTTTAGATTTGCAGCATGTTGTCGTTTTGGGAAATTAATACTTTTGGTCAATATGACGTGGCCATAATTGGTTCAGGAATCACAGGTATGTCGCTTGCGTGTTCTTTGAAAGAAAAAGATTCAAACTTGAAAATTGTAATCATCGAACGGGGTACATTTCCCACAGGGGCCAGCACCAAAAATGCAGGATTTGCCTGTTTTGGAAGTGCGTGCGAAATCCTGTCCGATATAAAATTGATGGGCGAAGAACAAGCCATTGCTTTGGTTCAGAAACGTGTAATAGGTTTGCAAATGTTGCGTACACGATTGGGCGATGATAAACTTGGTTACTTGGGGCAGGGTGGGGGAGAGTTATTGTTCAAAAATGAGATTGTTGAACAGGTCGAATTGGATTACTTAAACAAACTATTGTATAATATTCACCACAAGGAAGTTTTTAAATTTGATGAAAAAAAAATCGATACATTTGGATTTAATAAAAATCAGTTATCAGCATATATAGATAATAGTTGCGAAGGACAAATCGATACAGGACTTGCCATGCACAATCTTTGGAGATATACACTTTCGTTAGGTATAGATATTTTGAACGGGGCAAATGTGAATGAGCTTAACGATAAGAATAATGAAGTTCATATCACAATAGATTTGCAACCCAGTAGTCGTTATATATTAAAAGCAGCAAAAGTAGCAGTATGTACCAATGCCTTTACAGGTCATTTTTTTCCTGAATTGGATATTGCCCCAGGTCGCGGGCAGATATTGGTTACAAAGCCAATTCCAAAGCTCAAATTTAAAGGAATATTCCATTTTGATGACGGCTATTTTTATTTCAGAGATTATCATAATAGAATAATATTCGGTGGTGGGCGAAATATGGATTTTGAAACTGAAACCACCACAAATATTGCTTTGAATGAAGACATACAGCAAAGACTATCATACTATCTCAAAGAACTTATTTTACACAATCAAGCTTTCGAAATTGAGCATCGCTGGGCAGGGATTATGGCCTTCGGAAAAGATAAAACTCCCATCGTAAAAAAGATAAATCAAAATATATTTGCCGCTTGCCGTTTGAATGGAATGGGCATCGCTATTGGCAGTTTGATAGGAGAGGAACTAGCTGTAATGATTAATGGATAATGGTTAAATTTAGTAGTTGGCGGTTTAAAGTTACCTACGACCAAATCGGAAACCTCGTGCACGGTGCAGCAGAAGAAATACAAGAAATTAAATGGACAGTGTATGGAAAAATAAGTGAGATAATACGCACGACTGCTAGTACAAAAGCCGATCTCCAATTTGTGTACGGCCCTGACGGAAACAGAGTGACCAAAATTGTAAAACCGCGGGACAATAACAAACCTTGGCGTTATACTTTTTATGTACGCGATGCACAAGGCAATGTAATGGCCACCTATACACGAGAGACAAACAAGCGTATTCCTTATGAATATATAACTTTTGGGGATATAAACGATAAAATCATTATTGATAAAGGAGAAAGTGAGTGGCGAGATTTTATCAAGAATACGCCTGAGGTAAACACTCTTGATTGTAGGGAAGACCTTCTCAAAAACCTTTTCGACAACAGCCAAACCGAGAATTTTCTGGAAGCCTATACACTAGGCCAATTACTTGTAACCGATCAGGTTTACCCATTAAGCAGTATCATGGGTAGTATTGGCAATGTTACACTAAGCAGTTGCTTCAGACAGTATAATGGGCAGACCCAGTTTATAACTGACATGTGTAACTATGACAAGGCTACTTTGTTAGATTTGCTGTTCAATAACAGCAGTGGGAATTTGAATTAGCTCAACAGATCTTCGGAATTTGTTTTCAGCTAAAAAAGCTACATTGGTAGCGTATCTTGATAGCTCTTGTGAGCTGATAACAAAAAATGACTCTGATTTATTTTTCCTGCTAGATGTAATCAAAATTGATTCAAATAATTTATATTTATATTACGGCGATACTTTCAATATGATTCCCGTTGAAATCACTAATAGAAAATATACACCAACAATATATTTAGATTTGTATAATAAAATAATGGGGACTTGGGAATTAAAGATAAATATCAACTATTTGACTACATCATATTTAGTTTTGGAAGTATATGAACGTCGAAAGTACTTGTGTTTTTTAAAAAAATATGTCAAAATTATCAAACCTCTATATTTATTAAACTAAAGAAACAATAAACCAAGCAAGAATCGACAAATCAACAGTACTTTCGGAGGGTTTGTTAAGGAGTCTATTGTATTGCTGATTGATTCGGAACGAACTGTACCATCCATTTTGTTTGTTAATGCGTTGCAATATTAGGGTTATTTTTTGTTTCTAAGTGAAGGTCCTTTTAAATCAAACCGAAGTACTTTTGGAACAATTCGGTCAAGGATTGCGTCAGCAATTGTTGGTTCATTTATATATTAGACCTCTTTCATAATTCGATTCTAATAAATATAAAAGTTTGAAACACGAATTTTAAAACTTAGAATGCTGCCCTTTTTTATTTACAGCAGCCCGCTGCGGCGGGGTGGCAAATAACAGCTCCCAAAAAATATAATTTGATAAATACTTTCCTTAACTATGGAAAATGCATATGAGTAGTAAGCTGTTGTTTTGACCACGGTTTTGCATTGGGCCTTTAAAGTAA